>Ga0163150_10000737_pt1 | contig 59300 bp, 47 predicted proteins | sample OliLakLV19P2IB_FD_148628 | JGI IMG/M metagenome (GOLD analysis project Ga0163150, IMG submission 148628) | Freshwater microbial mat bacterial communities from Lake Vanda, McMurdo Dry Valleys, Antarctica - Oligotrophic Lake LV.19.P2.IB | ecosystem: Environmental > Aquatic > Freshwater > Lake >...
CTTGATACTCGCTCGCACCGCGTGGACCTTGGTTTTTTGCTCTGCGGAAATCGCGACCATAGCCAATACCCGAGCGGAAATTAACGGACAACACTACATACCCCTGACTGGCCAGATATTGATTGAATGCATAGCTATTGATATAGTAATCACTGTAATGAAAGCCCAACAACATTTGGCGAATCGGGCCACCATGCATAAACACAATTCCTGGCCTCTTACCTGCAACTGCGCGATTGATAAACAGCTGGCCGTGCACCACAGTGCCATCAGCAGCTTTCATAATTACTTGTTCAGGTTTAAGAAATACTATTGATGAAAACGTGGTAAGTTTTGGAACATAAACAGAAACGGTTGCCTTACTTGGCTCATCAACGCGCACTAATTGTTTGGAAGTGTTGGTCGTGGAACGAAATGCATATAATTGTGCGCCTGCAAACGCGGGATACATTTCAATTCCTTCGCCCGTTGTCACTGCTATTGGTGAACCAACAGTAATATCTGATTTCCAAAGATGCCTTCGATCAATGTCTTCGCGGTTGCCATCAAAATAAATAAACTTCGCAGTCGGGTCGAGCGTATAACTTTCTACTTCTCCGTTGCCGGGAGTGATGTCTTTCAAATCGCCACCTGCATCGTTCATCGAATACAAATGATTCCAGCCACTGTGTTCACTAAAAAATAAAATGCGTCCGGTTGATGTCCAGTCAAGTGCTTTGTTTGTTCCGTATTGCGAAAACCCACCATCATCGGCAGGTGACTTCCAAATCATTCGTGCTTTCAAGGTTTCGGCATCGGCAATCCAGATAGAAAATTTTATCCCTCCGGTAAGATTACTCAGCTCACCTACTTTGGTTCCAGCCATGCGAATAAATACAATTCGCTTTCCATCTGGCGACCAAGCGGGATAACTATCGTTACTGACATCGGGTGCGACCCAACGAATAGCACCGCGGATAGTATTGTAAATACCAATGAACCCATGATCACCCCGATCACTGGTGAAGAGGATTTCATTTCCATCCGGAGAAAACGCGGGATTACCATTACTACCACGCGCGCTAAACAAAAGTTTAGGTGTGTAGTTAATGTCCATAGTCGATTCATAAATCTGCCCACCTTTACTAAATAAAAATCGAATGCCGTCTTTATAGAATACTGGACTGCTTCCATTCTGAATTTTTGCTGGTGGATTTTTAGACGATAGTTCTTTATAATATATCGTTTGTTGTGCGCCTTCAGCCAGACTTGCCGGGTTTGCGTTTTGTCCGTAACGATTGGGTGCACTACCCCGAACATATAAAAGTTTTGTTCCGTTAGGAGAAAACACCAATTGCGAAAGTTCCTGACCATCGTCTAGTTGATAGTCGGTTAAAAATCTAGGAAGGTCAGAGCCAGTCTTTACAAGAATATTTCGTTTACCATGATCATTGTAAACCCAGGCCAGACTTTTTCCATCCTGCGACACCGCCAGATTGGATTCAATCGGGTGGCTCATGAATTGTTCGAGGGTTTGAGAGTTTGCTGAGGCAGCGATGAGAAGGAATGCAATGGCTAAAATATTCTTCATGGTTTCAAATTTAAATTCAATATTCAAATTCTTTGAGTGAATTCAAACCCTGATCGTGATAACTTTCTAAATCCGCAGTTAAACCTTAGCGGGATTCCGGATCTAGTTTAAGAAATATCAAAAATTTAAGATTTAGTTGCTCGCCCGGAATGACAAGTAAACACAAACTCCCGCAATGTCATCGCGGACGAGTGTGTGAAAAATTCCAATAACGAGCATGAATTAAACACGAGATCAACGATCTCGAAAAGATTAAAATGTGTTCAAAATATTATAGGGATTCCGGGTCTCGTTTAAGTAAATTCTAAGTTTCAAGATTTAGCCACTCGCCCGGAATGACAATACAGGTAACCGTCATCGCGGACGAGTCTGTGAAAAATTCCAATAACGAGCATGAATTAAACACGAGATCCGCGATCTCGAAAAGATTACATGAGAAGTTCCTCTCCATAGATAAATTCCGGGTCTCGTTAAAGTATGATCAATTTTTTCATATCGTTCACTCGCCCGGAATGACAGGCAAAAAAATCAGAAATTACTTCGTCTTTTTCTTGACTGCCTTCTTCGCAGCTTTCTTGGCAACCTTCTTCACTGCTTTTACGGGTGCAGCAGGCGCATCCGGATCTTCTTTTTTCTTGGCACCACCAAAGCGACCCCAACGACCTTTCTTCTCAGGTGCATTGGCTGCAAGTGTTACGCATTCTTCCAACGTAAGTTCAGAAGGTTCCTTTCCTTTTGGAATTTTTACATTCTTCTTACCTGCTTTTATATAAGGTCCGAAGCGACCATTTAAAACTTCTATGTCAGTATTGCCTTCACTGGCAAACGATTTTATTAAACGATTTGCATCAAGCTCACGCTTCGCGTGAATTAATTCAATGCCCCGCTCGTGAGTTATCGTATAAGGATCTTCTCCTTTCGGGATGGAAATGAATTTTTTATCATGGAGAACATACGGCCCAAAGCGACCAATGTTGGCAACAACAGTTTTTTCTTCGAAGTCACCTAAAGTACGCGGCAATTTCAACAACTCAAGTGCATCGGCTAGCGAAATGTTTTCAATAAACTGTCCAACACGCAAAGGCGCAAACTTTGGTTTCTCACCGCCATTGTCATCCGGGTTTTCGCCCAGCTGCACATAGGCACCAAACTTACCAAGCTTCACATATACATTCTTACTCGTCTTAGGGTCTACACCTAATTCTTTACTCTTGTTGGCTACTGATGAACGCTCAACCAAATTAGTTTTCTCAACTGTTTTATGAAACGGTTTATAGAAGTTACCCAACATGGATTGCCATTTCAATTTACCACTGGCAATCTCATCAAACTCTTGTTCTATATCAGCCGTAAATGAATAGTTCGTGATGTCTGGAAAGTGTTCGACCAAAAAGTCATTCACAATCATGGCTGTATTTGTCGGGAATAACTTGTTACTCTCAGCGCCTGTATTTTCAGTCTCATTAATCGATTCGATTACATCCGACTTTAATACATGAACCCTATAATGACGCTCCACTCCTTCCCTACTTTCTTTCACTACATAACCACGCTTTTGCACAGTTGAAATTGTTGGCGCATAGGTTGACGGTCGGCCAATACCCAACTCTTCTAATTTCTTAACAAGACTTGCTTCTGTATAGCGAGCCGGATGACGCGAAAAAGTCTGTGTGGCTGAAAGTTGATTAAGATCTAAAACCTGCCCAACATTAAGCGGTGGCAACACTTTACCACTTTCTTCATCTTCCGAATCATCATCATCGTCTTTCGACTCCATATATACTTTCAGAAAACCTTCAAACTTAATTACCTCACCAGTAGCACTTAAAGTTTTTGGATTCGTTGAGATTGAAATGGTTGCTGTTGTGCGTTCCAATTCGGCATCCGCCATTTGTGACGCAATGGCGCGCTTCCAAATCAAATCATATAGCCGTTGCGCATTGCGATCCATTCCCGGATTCATAAGTGAAAAATCCGTTGGCCGGATAGCTTCGTGTGCTTCTTGCGCGTTGGCCGATTTCGTTTTGAACTTGCGGGTAAAAACAAACTCTTTCCCGTAAGCAGATTGAATTTGATTAACAGCACCTTTCACTGCATCTTCCGAAAGATTGAGTGAGTCGGTACGCATGTATGAAATCTTACCGGCTTCATACAACTTCTGCGCAACCATCATCGTCTGCGAAACTGAGAAACTCAATTTTCGCCCGGCCTCTTGTTGCAATGTTGAAGTTGTAAACGGAGGTGCTGGCGATTTTTTTGCTGGTTTCTTAACTAAATCCGAAATAGAAAATTTAGCACCCTTACAAGATTCCAAAAAAGCGAGTGCATCTTTCTCTTCACTAAATTTTTCTGAGAGGTCTGCAATCAGTTGCTTTCCATTTCCTAAATCAAAAATTGCTGAAACCTTAAAGGAAGACTTTGCTTCAAATTTTTCAACATCGCGTTCGCGCTCAACAACTAAGCGCACAGCCACAGATTGCACACGACCTGCTGACAGACCCGTACTAATTTTTTTCCAAAGTATTGGCGAGAGTTCAAACCCTACTAAGCGATCGAGTAATCTGCGCGCTTGTTGTGCATTCACCAAATCAATATCAATACCGCGTGGGTTTTGAATCGCATTTAAGATTGCATTCTTGGTGATCTCAGTAAAAACTATTCTTCTGGTCTTGCTGTCCTTAAGATCAAGTACTTCTTTTAAGTGCCATGAGATGGCTTCTCCCTCACGGTCCTCGTCACTTGCCAAGTAAACCATTTCGGCATCCTTCGCTAGCAACTTCAAGTTTTTTATTACTTCTTTTTTATCGGGAGAGACTTCGTAAGTAGGTTCAAAATTATTTTCAATGTCGATTGCACCATTTCCTTTAGCAAGATCACGGATGTGACCCATACTGGACGAGACCTTATAATCCTTACCTAAATAGCCTTCTATCGTCTTCGCTTTCGCGGGTGACTCAACAATTACTAAGTTCTTGGCCATGAGCTCAATTTTACTTTCAAAGGCTTCAAATATCAGTAAATTTTTAAAAACACAAAGTTGAAGTATGTCAAACGGGTATTCTGAAAGAGTTTTTGAACGGAAAAAGTCAGTGCTAAAAATTTCCGTAATGGTATTGATTACCATCATTTTGCAGAAAAATTGGTTAGGATTAACTCCTATTTTAATATTGAGTCAAAATAATTTTCTATCCTTCGTCAATTTTACACCGAATGACACGAATTCTATATTTAGTAAGGCATGCACAAGCAGAAGTTGCACGTAATCAAAAGGACAAAGCGCGCAGACTCACGCAAACGGGTGAAATAGAGGCAACTGAGCTTGGAAAATTTATGAAAACAAAAAATATCCAACTCGATTTAATTGTAAGTAGTCCAGCAGAACGCGCTCACACAACGGCAAGGTTAGTAGGCCAGCAATTCAATATCGGAGTAACAAAAATTGACACTCACGAAGATATCTATTCGGAGGACTTAATGGCAATTATAAAACTGATTAATCAGTTGGATATACATTATAATAGTGTGCTGATTGTTGGGCACTACCCTACCATTGTTGAACTCTATAATTATCTGACTGAAAAAGAATCTATTCCAGCTATGAGCACGGCTGAATTGCGATCGCTTACCTTTGAAACGGATTGGGCAGAAATAACCGCACAATCAGGAAATCCAGATTTATTTTTACAACACGAAGGTTTATGAGTGAAGGTTTTGATCCTAATGGAATTAGTAAAAAAGGAAATCTATTTGGTCTGCCAATAACTGTTGAAGAAGCCAAACTTTTAATTGTTGCCGTTCCCTGGGAGGTTACTGTATCGTATCGGGAAGGAACCGCTCAGGCGCCACAAGCTATTTTGGATGCATCACTGCAAATTGATTTGCATCATCACCAAATAAAAGAAGCGTGGAAATCATCCATTGCTATGCTGCCTGTTTCTGAAGAATTGCTTCGGGAAAATAAAAATCTACGCATGCTTGCCAAGGGGCATATTCAACAGTTGGAAGCTGGTAATGATCAATCGGGTAAAGTAGTACCAACCAAAATTAATGAAGCGTCTGAAAATCTGAACATATATGTAAAGAAAGTGTGCAGTCAATATCTTAAGGAAGGAAAGGTAGTTGGTTTATTAGGTGGCGATCATAGCACGCCTATTGGCTTGATGCGAGCACTTGCTGAAAAGTATGATCGCTTTGGGGTACTGCAGTTCGATGCACATGCCGATCTGCGTAAAGCGTATGAAGGATTTACCTACTCACATGGTTCTATCATGTATAATGCATTAAAGCTACCGGCTGTTGCGCGATTAGTGCAGGTGGGCGTTCGCGATCTTTGTGATGAAGAAGAACACGTGATAAACCGCGCGATGGGTCGGATAAAAACATTTTATGATACAGATTTAAAAACCAGACAATACGAAGGTGAATCCTGGAAATCAATCTGCACTGAAATTATTAAAGAACTTCCTAATCTTGTTTACATCAGTTTTGATATTGACGCACTTGATCCAAAACTTTGCCCAAATACCGGCACTCCTGTTCCCGGTGGATTGGAATTTTCACACGCTGTTTACTTAATTGCTCAGCTTGTGAAAGCGGGAAAGCGAATAATCGGTTTTGATTTGTGTGAAGTGGCTCCCAACACAAAAGCAGACAATGAATGGGATGCTAACGTTGGTGCGCGCATGCTTTGGGAACTAAGCCAGTGGACTCTTGCTTCAAATCAGTAACTCTTCTCTATAAACTGAACCATTAAGCCAGTTAAGAGATTAAGCACATTAGGGATCTATATCTTCATTGCCTTCACTTCTTGATGAACTTAATGGTTAATCGTTAATGCTTAAAAAGAAATTACCTAAAGACTAGTGACGGGATTGAGAGCATAAACTTTCATCGTTTCGTTTTTATTAGTGAGCCTAATGGTAAAGTTTTATTAATTCCCTACTTTAGCCACCTAAGAACTTATTAACTATTCCTGATGAGTGAATTAACTAATACCATAGCTACCGGTGTCTGGACTCCGGTGTTGTTTCTTCTCATACTCGGTGGCGTTTTCTTTTTTTTCTACTCACGTTTTATTCCTTATAAATTTTTTGGTCATGCCATCTCCATTTTGCGTGGCAAGTTTCATGATCCAACTGACCCTGGTCAAATAACTCCTTATCAAGCATTGTCAACAGCGCTTGCATCCACAGTGGGCATGGGTAACATTGCCGGTGTAGCTGCTGCTATTTCTATTGGTGGCCCGGGTGCTTTGTTTTGGATGTGGGTCACAGCTTTTGTTGGTATGTCAACAAATTTTTTTACAAGTAGTCTTGCTATCATGTATCGCGGAAAGGATTCTTCAGGTGTCATACAAGGCGGGCCGATGTATGTAATTCGTGAAGCATTGGGAAAAGTTTGGCAACCGTTAGCAGTTTTGTTTTGTTTGTGTGCTATGATCGGTTGCTTACCGATCTTTCAAGCCAACCAACTTACACAAGTAATCATTAGCATTAGTGTGCAAGACGAAACTCTTAAAGCAGCTTCATTTAATTTATTTGGTTTTGAAATCAATACCCTAAAGTTTATAATTGGTTTTACACTTATGCTTATTTCAGGAGTTGTAATCATTGGCGGTATTCAACGCATAGGTGTATGGGCGGGTAAAATGGTGCCCTTGATGATTGTCATTTATTTTGGGTTAGTGATGACGATACTCTTCATCAATATCAAACAAGTACCGCATTACTTTTGGTTGATTATTACAGAAGCCTTTCAGGCAAACTATTATAATTATGATTGTAACCCCGCACTGGGTGGCGCTTTAGGCGGATTAATTGTTATGGGCGTTCGCAGAGCTTCATTCTCGAATGAGGCCGGTATTGGTACGGCACCAATGGCGTTAGGCGCATCACAAAGTAAAGAACCAATCCGCGAAGGCCTTGTATCCATGCTAAGTCCTGCAATTGACACGCTATTGGTTTGTACACTAACCGGATTAACAATTTTAGTAACGGGTGTTTGGGAAAGTACAATTGAAAACTGTTCGCCAGAAGGTGCAACCTTAACAGCAACAGCTATTGAAAGTGTATTGGGCAACGGTGGTAAATACCTGCTACTAATCTGTGCATTCTTCTTTGCGGTAACCTCACTGTTTTCTTATAGTTACTATGGCAACAAGGCTATGTCATACCTTGCTGGGGTAAAGGCTGGAGGTTATTACAATTACTTTTATCTGGTTACAATTGTCTTGGGTGCAATCTTATCGATGCAAGATGTGATGAACATCATTGATATAGCTTACGCACTCATGGCCTTCCCTACTATGATTTCAGGATTTATTCTGGCACCGAAAGTATTAGCTGAAACCAGATCGTATTTCTCAAGAATGAAAGCCGAGGGAAAACTTTAGCACGGAATTAGGCCGGAATTTTATCCATAGGATAGTCAAACAAACCATTTTCTTTAATGGCTTCGGCAACTTTGGTGGGAACAAATTTCTCCCACCCTGCCTCGCCCTTTCGAATCATCGCAAGCACATTATCAGAAATGATATTCAAGTGGCTAAGATTTGCGTTTTTAATGTCTTCAAGCTTATCAGTTACTTTTAGGTATCTGAATAACAATTGAAGATTTTCAGGTAATTCTTTTTCAAAATCTGCCAACCTAAACAATTCACTCGTTCCATAGCGTAAGGAAGGATAAATATAGAGTTTGACGTTGGTTCCAAATAGTGAGGCAAAACTTTCTAGAATTCCACCTCTTATATTCTCATATGTCTTCTCTTCAAATATCTTTTGCAAGGCATAGATACCAAGCACGAGGCCAATTTTTTTCCCTTTCGTTATCTTTGAAAGATAGTCAACCAGCCGATAGTATTCGAAATAGTTTGAAACCAAAACGGTCTGTCCTAACGAGCAAATAATCTCGGCTCTATGCAAAAAATCCGTCTCATCAATTTGTCCATCCGAACTCAAGTCATTTAAGGTTAACTCGGTTAACACTACCATGCGCGATTTATCTACATCTGGCTCGCGTTTAAAATGTCTGCGCGAAGCAAGCAGCATATCAACATTCACGTGTGTTACCGGCCTGAATCGACCCCTTAACACCAAAACATTTTTCTTATACAAAGCTTCAGATGGTTGCATCACCGATCCATCGGGGCCAAACATGGCTGCACGCGTAAGTCCATTCTTCACAAGCTTCAACGCCATCAGTCGATTATCAACCAGCTTAAAGTCTGGGCCGTTGATGCGAAACATATCGATCTCAATTCTCCGCGAAGTCAAACCATCTAGGAGTGAATTTATAATCTCTTCAGGCTCACTGAGAAACATGCAGCCGAAAATCATATTCACGCCTAAAATTCCCAGTGAAATCTGTTGTTGAATCGGATCGTTATCATGCATTTTTACGTGCGCTACACAATCATTAAAAGGACCTTCGGGTGTTAATTGAAAACGAAGCCCAATCCAGCCATGGCCCTGATTAGTGCGTTCGAAATTTAAAACCTCAACGGTATCTGCAAATGAAAAAAACCGTGTATCCTTAATACGCGCTGGCAAGCGTTCTGGCAAAAGTGAATACTCATGATCCAACATTTGAATCAATCTATCCTCACACACATACCGATCGCAAACTCCGTAAATCGCATCACTAAACTTCATATCGTATGCCGACATGGTTTTTGCTATCGTTCCTGAGGCTCCACCCACCTTAAAAAAATTGGCGGCTACTTCTTGTCCGGCTCCTATTTCGGCAAATGAACCGTAAATAGACTTGCTTAAATTAATCCTCAGTGCCTTTTCCTGAGTGGTCAACTTCTTAATTTCTTCCATCGCGCAGTAAAAAATATGCTTGTTGGTTATTAAAAACCAAATAATTTACAAGTTAGGTACAATGACATAAAACAAACGTCTTTTTGATAATTTTAGTTTAACCTCTATTTTGCGTCATACTATATTAAATAATTAATTAATTCATTCATGACTAACCGAGGTAGCTTTTCAGGAAAGATTGGTTTTATACTTGCCGCAGCAGGTTCTGCTGTTGGGCTTGGCAACATCTGGAAATTTCCTTATGAGGCCGGACAAAATGGTGGCGCAGCCTTTTTGTTGATTTATATCTTACTCACCTTCTTGTTGTGCTATCCGATTATGATTGGCGAGATTGCAATCGGCCGCAGGGCTGGCTCCGATGCATATGGTTCTTACCACCAATTAGGTGGTAAACGGTGGGGCTATCTTGGTTTGTTCGGCATCTTATGTGGCATTATGATTTTGTCATTCTACAATGTAGTTGCCGGCTGGGCTTTTGGCTACTTCCTCGAAATCTCTTTTGGTAATTTATTAGATCATCCTGACTATGGCACCTTCTTTTCTGAATATGTAATCGATTTTTGGGATAATCTTATCTTCTCTGCATGCTTCATGGCGATCACCGCATTCATTGTTTTGAAAGGTGTGCAAAAAGGAATTGAGGCTGCCTCTAAAATTATGATGCCTGCACTCTTTTCAATTCTTATAATTTTAATAGCGTATTCGCTCACATTACCAAATGCCTCTGCCGGTATTAAATTTTATCTGTTACCCGATTTCTCGAAGATAAATTTTCAAACAATTTACTCGGCATTAGGGCAAGCGTTCTTTTCACTATCACTTGGTATGGGTGCTTTAATAACATACGGATCGTATGTTGGTAAAAACCAGAATGTGATTGGTGCTGCTGCAACCATTACACTCATGGACATGTCCGTTGCATTCCTTTCGGGATTACTGATTTTCCCATTAGTTTTCTCTCAAGGACAATCTCCTGCCGAAGGTCCGGCACTTGTATTTGTTGTGCTTCCTGGAATTTTCAACGCGATGGGTCCGCTCTTTGGCCGTATCATTGGTGGTGGATTCTTTTTGTTGCTTTGCTTTGCAGCACTTACCTCTACCGTTTCTTTATTAGAAGTTCCGGTAGCATACTTTGTAGATCAAAAGAAATGGTCGCGTAAGAAAACAACGTGGTTATTAGCGGGAGTAATTTTTGTTCTTGGTTTACCTAGCATGCTATCGCAAGGCGCGGTTGAACTATTTACACACTTGCCTTTTTATCAGGATCGTTCCGCCCTTGATTTTGTAAGTGAAGTGTTCTCCGACATCAGCTTACCACTTGGCGGATTTCTCATGACACTCTTTATAGTAACTCGTTGGGGTACTACCAACATGAGCGAGGAACTTTCCCACGGTAATGAATCGTATCGAAATTCATTTCTGGAGAAATATGTGAACTTTTCAATTCGATATATCTGCCCGGTAATTCTTGGGATCTTTTCAATCCTGATTATTATCGATAAGTTTTATGGTATTGATAAGCTTACAAATTAAGGAATCTCTAAAAACCGTTGCTTCTTCTACCTCAACCCATACCCTTCTCCAGAAGAGAAGGGTAAGCGGAGTTTTTAGAGATGTTCTTAATCTACCCAATCGGCTACAAACAAATTTGTATCGCGTGTGCCGCCATTATTTCGGTTGGATGAAAAGATAATCCGTTTGCCATCGGGTGAGAACATGGGAAACGAATCGAATACACCATCATAGGTTATTTGTTCAAGCCCCGAGCCATCTTCATTAATCATAAAGAGATTAAATTGAAATCCGCGCGAACCTTTGTGATTTGAACTGAAGATTATCTTCTTACCATTAGGATGATAAAATGGCGCCCAGTTAGCTTTACCAAGATTTGTTATTTGTTTTAAATCAGTACCATCCACATTGCACGTATAAATTTCCATTTCCGTGGGCGCCACTAAACCTTGCTTTAGGTAATCTTTATATTCCTTCTTTGCTTCTTCTGTTTTAAATCGTGAAGCTCTGAATACAAGTTTCTTTCCATCGGGCGAAAAGAACGCTCCCCCATCATAACCAAGTTCATTTGTAATCTGCCTTACATTTTTACCATTGATGTCCATTACATATAAATCAAGGTCGCCATTGCGTGTTGAAGTAAATACAATCTTATCTCCCTTAGGCGAAACAGTTGCTTCAGCATCGTAACCGGGTAGGTTTGTTAGTTGCTTTTTTATTTTGCCTTTTAAGTCTGATACAAAAATGTCGTACGTATCATATACAGGCCACAGGTATTTTCCACCTGGTGCGCGCCCCGGATCTACCGGACAATCTTTGCCACCCAAATGAGTTGAACCGAAAAGTATTGTCTTATCACCCGGCAAAAAGAACGAGCAGGTTGTTCTGCCTAAGCCTGTGCTTACAAGAGGCGGCTTCACACCTCCTATGCTTAAATCCAAGCCATCCACAGGCATGTAAAAAATCTGATCGCATGACAAGCCCCAATTTTTATTGTTAGATTGAAAGCTTACCATCTTGCTATCAAAACTCCAATACGCTTCGGCATTGTCGGCACCAAACGTAAGCTGACGTACATTTTTGAAATGGGTCTCTTCCGGGTAACGCAATGAATCCCGTAAGGAAGAAGAAGAAAAGTTGTTATTCTTTGAACTGAATGCTGCCAGAAGTATAAGCAGGCAAACGAGGCCAGAAATCTTGAGCTTTGTCATGAAGAATGTTTTTTGCGCGAAGATACAACTGTAAAAGAGTGGAAATACCTCCAGAAGGATTTAATCTAACCCTACTCGAATTATTTCTAATCTCTCAAAAATTGCAAATTTATTATCTAAATTAAATTTCTCGGTTGATCTAAAGAAAAAAAAATAAAGAAAGGAGATATTGGAACGGTGGTGATGATTCATCCGAAAGTATCGTTAGCATTTTCAAAACCTTCAGGCTATGAAGTTGAATTCTTTACTCTTGACGGAAATACTTTATCTGTTGAATCTTTACTGCCTTCGCAAATTATATCTGTAAAACCAAACGAAGTTGCTCACGTTCGAGAAGTTGCGTAGCCTATTACTCTAATCAGCTTTCGCTTCCTCTTCTTCCTTTAGTGCTCTGCGTAAAATTTTACCCACGTTGGTTTTTGGTAGGTCTTTGCGAAACTCAAAGTGACGTGGTATTTTGTAATTGGTAAGATACTCGTGGCAATATTTGCGCAACTCTTCCTCAGTTAAACTTTGATCGCGTTTTACAACAAAAGCTTTCACCACTTCACCTGAGCGTTCATCTGGCAAACCAATTGCTGCTACTTCCAATACTTTAGGATGTTTGGCAATAATATTTTCTACTTCGTTCGGGTACACATTAAATCCCGATACCTTAATCATATCTTTTTTTCGATCAACGATTTTGAAAAATCCATCTTCATCCATAATTCCAATATCACCCGTTCGAAACCAATTGTCTGGAAAGAAAACATCTTCATTATTGCTATTCCAATAGCCACGCATTACTTGCGGCCCACGGGCACAAATCTCACCAATGTCACCTTGAGCAAGTTGATTTCCATCATCATCAAAAATTGCCAACTCTGTACTCGGCATTGGTAATCCAATAGTTCCACGTTTTTCTGTTCCATTAAGCGGGTTACAAGAAAGCACTGGCGATGTTTCACTTAACCCATAACCTTCAGCTATTGAGTTGCCTGTAATCTCAAGCCACCTGATGGCAACCGCATCTTGCACTGCCATAGCACCGCCAATAGAACCTTTCAAAGCTGAGAAATCACAGTCTTTGAAATCGAGATTATTGAGCAACCCATTGAAAAGTGTATTCACTCCGGTGATGATGGAGAACCGATGTTTCTTTAACTCCTTTACAAAGCCGGGCATGTCGCGTGGATTAGTTATCAACACGCTCTTCACACCTTGCGTGTACATAAGCAATCCATTAACGGTAAGCGCAAAGATGTGATACAACGGTAATGCAGTAATGATAATATCTTGTTGGCCGGGTGTCATTATTTGCTTAAACCAAAGCGTTATCATCATGTTATGCGCAATGAGATTTCGATGCGATAGTTGGGCACCTTTTGAAACTCCCGTTGTTCCACCCGTGTATTGAAGCACTGCCAAATCTTCGATATCAATCTTAGGCCGTTTGTATTCCAAAGTTTCGCCTTTGCTAAGCGCCTGCTTAAAACTAATTGCATTAGTAATATGGTAAGCCGGAACTAATCGTTTGATATACTTAACAACAAAGTTGAGTATCGCACCTTTTAATCCGCCCAACATATCGCCCATGTCGGTTATGATAATGTGCTTTGCGCTGATCTTTGATAAGATTGGTTCAAGGTTATGGGCAAAGTTTGAAACAATTACCACAGCAGAAACATCTGCATTATTGAATTGATGTTCCATCTCAGGCGAAGTATAAAGCGGATTAGTATTCACCGCTATCAGCCCGGCCTTAATGGCGCCCATAAAGGCAATCGGAAATTGAATGAGGTTTGGTATTTGAATCGCAATGCGATCGCCCTGCTTCAACTTTAGTTCATTTTGTAAGTAGGCTGCAAAAGAAGTTGAGTGTTTATCAACCTCACTAAAGGTTATTTGCTTTCCAAAATTCTCGAACGCAACCCGGCTAGGAAATTTTTGAACCGCTGCGTCAAAAAGTTCAATAAGCGATTCATATTCATAAGCACCAATCTCATGATTAACTCCTTTGGGATATTTGGCGAACCACGGTGCATCCATTTTCTATCTTAATTTAGATTCTAAAGAAAGAAAAAAAAGGTGGGTTCAGCAATCGATTGTTTCCGGTAGCCTGGATAAAAAAAAAGTCCTGACAGGCGTGTCAGGACTTTGCTGTAGAGGGAGGCTTCGAACCTCCACGGAGAAGTTAGCTGCAAGGCACAAGAAAAACTCCCGATAACTATCGGGATTAGTGGTCAACCCATTACCTTGCGTTTGTCCTTTGATCTCCACCCCCGAGACAGGAGGGCTTGTCTGCCAATTTCAACACCCTACATTATTGTAAATTATTCAGCAAATTAAGCCATAATATGAATCAGTGTCAACAAAATGGTTTTATTATTACAAATTTTTTAATAAAATTGTCATTAAACTAATAATTTTAAAAAATACTACCTGCCATGAGTCGAAATTTTGAAATTGATAGCACTGATCTCAAAATACTTGAGATTCTAATGCAAGACGCCAAAAGACCCTATACGGAAGTCGCCAAAAAGGTTAATGTTTCGCAGGGAACTGTGCATGTGCGAATGAATAAAATGGAAGATGCCGGCATTCTTGACAAAACAACACTCCGTATTAATTATGCTAAATTAGGTTTCGACATTACAGCTTTTATTGGTATCTATCTGGAAAAGAGTGCCTTATATGATATGGTTCTAGCTAAGCTGAGGAACATCCCTGAAATAACAAGCATCCATTATACAACAGGTAATTACTCCATGTTTGTAAAAATCCATTGCCGGGATACTAACCACCTTAAGGAAGTGCTTCACGATAAAATGCAGCAAGTGGCAGGAATAGAGCGAACAGAAACCATGATCTCTCTGGAAGAAAGCCTTGATCGAAGCTTAAAACTGACTTGATCAAATAAAATTCATGGTTTTTAGAACCTTAAACAGTCACATTTGTTGTAAATTTGAAGATTATTTGAAATTAGTCTAAATAGACAAGATGAATAAAGACAACCAGGTTCTAGAAGAAATAACATCAAAGGAATACGAGCACGGCTGGACTGTTGATCTGGAGGCCGATGAAGCTCCAATGGGTCTAAACGAAGATACTGTTCAATTTATTTCAGCAAAGAAAGGTGAACCTGAATGGTTATTAGAATGGCGGTTGAAAGCCTTCCGCCTATGGCAAAAGATGGTAGAACCTAAGTGGCCTAACGTACACTACCCTCCTATTAATTATCAAGATATTATTTATTACTCGGCACCAAAGAAAAAAACCGGGGTCAGTAGTCTTGAGGAGGTTGATCCCGAATTGATAAAGACTTTTGAAAAATTAGGAATTTCAATCACAGAGCAAAAACGATTGACTGGTATAGCCGTAGATGCCGTTATTGATAGCGTATCTGTAGCCACTACTTTTAAAGTCAAACTGAGTGAGTTAGGAATTATCTTTTGTTCCTTCAGCGAAGCGGTGCGCGAACATCCAGATTTGATTAAGAAATATTTAGGTTCAGTTGTTCCAATTAACGACAACTACTTTGCTGCACTCAACAGTGCTGTCTTTTCGGATGGTTCTTTCTGTTACATTCCAAAAGGTGTTCGGTGCCCGATGGAATTGTCTACTTACTTCCGAATTAACGCTGCCAACACTGGGCAGTTTGAACGTACCTTGATTATTGCCGATGAAGGTTCGTATGTCAGTTACCTGGAAGGTTGTACCGCGCCTATGCGTGATGAAAATCAATTGCATGCCGCGGTGGTTGAACTTTACACCATGAAAGATGCCGAGATAAAATACTCAACGGTGCAAAACTGGTATCCGGGTGATAAGAATGGAAAAGGTGGTATTTACAATTTTGTAACTAAGCGTGGATTATGTGCTGGTGATTATTCTAAAATTTCATGGACACAAGTAGAAACAGGTTCTGCGATTACCTGGAAATATCCATCGTGCGTTTTAAAAGGTGATTATTCTATTGGCGAATTTTATTCCGTAGCAATTACTAATAATTATCAGCAAGCCGATACGGGTACCAAAATGACTCACATCGGAAAGAATACCCGGTCGCGCATTGTGAGCAAAGGAATTTCCGCTGGCAAATCGCAGAATAGTTATCGTGGTCAGGTGCAAGTATTGAAGCGTGCTTCGAATGCAAGAAATCACTCACAATGTGATTCATTACTGATGGGCGATCAATGTGGAGCCCATACGTTTCCGTATATCGATGTTGAAAATAGCAGCGCCCGCATTGAACATGAGGCAACTACTTCTAAAATTGGTGAGGATCAAATCTTCTATTGCTTACAGCGAGGTATTAGTGAAGAGGCAGCTGTAGCACTAATCGTGAATGGGTATGCAAAGGAAGTATTGAATCAACTACCAATGGAGTTTGCTGTAGAAGCCCAGAAGCTTCTTGCTTTAACCCTAGAAGGTAGTGTAGGTTAGTTCAAAATTCAATGTTCAAAATTTAAAATTGAATGAGTAAAATAAATTCCTTTGAAGACCTTAATGAATTCACAAAATTAAATAGCGCAGCCTATTGAAATCAGTAAACAGCTTTTAGGTTTCATCTCCTACTTAAAAAGCTCTGAATTAAAAGGAGAAAAATATATCAAATAACCCAAAGAGTCTTATGGGGCAAAATCCAATCATGAATCTTGATCTTTAAATTTTGAGTTTAATTATGTTAACGATAAAAAATATACAAGCAAAAGTTGCCGATAAACAAATCTTAAACGGGATTGATTTAAAAGTAAATGCCGGAGAAGTACACGCCATCATGGGTCCGAATGGTTCTGGCAAGAGTACGCTTGCATCTGTATTATCCGGAAGGGAAGAGTATGAAGTAACGGGTGGTGAAATTGATTTTCTTGGAAAAAATCTTCTTGAGTTATCGCCAGAAGATCGTGCGCGTGAAGGAATATTTATGGCCTTTCAATATCCCGTAGAAATTCCGGGAGTGAGTACCATCAACTTCATGAAAACCGCACTCAATCAGATTCGCGAATACCGAGGTTTGCAAGCACTTGACTCTGTTTCGTTTTTACAATTGATGAAAGAACGAATGGCTTTGGTGGAAATTGATCAATCGTTATTAAGTCGCTCTTTAAATGAAGGTTTCTCAGGCGGTGAAAAAAAACGCAACGAAATTTTTCAAATGGCAATGCTTGAACCGAAGTTGGCTATACTTGACGAAACTGATTCAGGGTTGGACATTGATGCGTTGCGCATTGTAGCGAATGGTGTAAACAAACTGCGAAATAAGAATAATGCAATAATTGTTGTTACTCATTATCAGCGATTGCTCGAGCATATTGTACCAGATTTTGTGCATGTTTTATACAAAGGCAAGATTGTAAAATCAGGAACAAAAGACTTAGCGCTTGAATTAGAAGCTAAAGGATACGATTGGATTAAAAATGAAGTAGCCATTGCCTGATATGAGTACACTAGCAACAAGCCAAAACATAAGTAACGAGATAGTAAACAGCTTTCAAGTAACTGATTTTTCTTCGGCTATTGAAAATAGGACGAATGCAATTGAAGTCCTTAAATCAAAAGGGTTACCCGGAAGCAAACAGGAAGAATACCGCTTCACTCCTATCACAAAAAATCTGGAGAAAAAATTTACCTGGAAAAGCAAGCCAGTTGCAGCGTCAATAACATCAGTTGGTAAGTTTTTGATTCCTGCAGTTGATGCATTCGTTCTAGTACTTGTTAACGGTTCTTATTCAAAAGAACTATCAACTAAAGAATTTCCGAAAGGCATTACAGTCTTATCACTAAAAGATGCACTTGAAAGTAATCATCCCGTTGCAGCGAAACACTTTGATAAATTAGTAAACTCTGAATCAGATTCTTTTGCCGCATTGAACACTGCATTCTGGCAAGATGGAATTTTTATCCACGTTTCTGAAAACACGACCTTAGAAAAGCCTTTCTTGGTTTTACACATCACTGATTCAAATCAAGAATCAGTTATTAGTCATACCCGAATATTGGGTGTAATTGAAAATAATAGTTCTATTCACATCATTGAAAAATTTGATACAGTTGGCAAAAATCCGGTATTCAATACCTTGTCAGAAGAATTTGTTGTTGGCGAGGAGGCTAGCTTCGAATACTGCAAAATTCAAAATGATAACTACCTAAATCAGGTTGCTAATACGGTCATTTACCAAGCTAACTCAAGCAAGGTTAATACCTTTACACTTACCTTAAATGGAGAATTAGTCCGCAATAATTTTAGCATCATTATCGATGGTGAAAATTGTGAATCCCATTTTCATGGATTGTATTTACTTAATGGCAATACGTTAGCGGATAACCATACGGTTGTGGATCACCGGAAGCCCAATTCATTTAGCAATGAAATATATAAGGGAATTATGGATGGAAACTCAAAGGGAGTTTTCAACGGAAAAATATTTGTGCGACCGCACGCTCAAAAAACAAACGCGTTTCAATCAAACAGAAATATTATTATTTCAGACTCAGCAACCATCAATACAAAACCGCAACTTGAAATATGGGCCGATGATGTGAAGTGTTCTCATGGCTGCACCTCGGGTCAGCTTGACGAAGAGGCTATGTTCTATCTTCGCTCACGCGGAATTGCAGAGTCGTTGGCAAAAGCAATGTTGCTTTATGCGTTTGCCGTGGATGTTCTTGAACCGCTTCAACATGAAGGCTTGAAGACATACTTAGATAATCTTATTGCCGAACGACTACATAAGAATTTTTAACTATGGAAACACTTGCTATAAAATCAACATTAGATATCTCAAAAATCCGGAAACAATTTCCGATTTTGAATCAGCAAGTGAATGGCAAACCGCTAATTTATCTTGATAACGCGGCAACCAATCAAAAACCACAGCGGGTTATTGATGCATTGACTGCTTATTATGAACAAGACAATGCAAACATTCATCGCGGTATTCATACTCTTGCTGAGCGAGCAACAAAAGCCTATGAGGCCACACGCAATTCCATGCAAACCTTTATTGGCGCCAAGCATGTTGAAGAAATAATCTTTACTCGAGGAGTAACAGAAAGCGTCAATCTGGTAGCTTCTTCCTATGGGCGCGCATTTCTAAAAGCGGGCGATGAAGTTATCATCTCTGGCATGGAGCATCATTCCAATATTGTTCCGTGGCAAATGATCTGCGAAGAGAAAGGTGCAATCGTAAAGGTAATTCCGGTTAGTGAAGTTGGTGAGTTAGATTTAGATAGTTATCAGAAGCTAATCTCAAACAAGACAAAGATTGTCGCAGTTAATCATGCTTCAAATAGTTTGGGTACAATTAATCCAATAAAGGAGATTATTGATATTGCACATCAGCAAGATGCAGTTGTGCTGATTGATGGTGCACAGGCCTCCGCACATTTGACTATCAACGTTCAGGAGCTTGATTGTGATTTCTATTGCATCTCAAGTCATAAAATGTATGGCCCTACAGGCACGGGCATACTTTATGGCAAGAAAGAACTTTTAGAAAAGATGCCGCCATATATGGGTGGTGGCGAAATGATTAAAGAAGTTACATTCGCCAAAACCACGTACAACGATTTGCCTTATAAGTTTGAGGCTGGTACCCCTAACATTGCCGATGTGATTGCGCTGAATGAAGCAATCTCCTTTATCAACGAATTAGGGAAGGAGAACATCGCAGCTCACGAAGCTGAGTTGTTGGCCTATACAACTGAAAAGTTGTCTAACATCCCACATGTAAAATTGATTGGTACCGCCAAAAATAAAGTAGGTGTGCAATCTTTTATTGTTGATGGCATTCATCATTTTGATATTGGACAAATGCTTGACGCACGCGGAATAGCAGTGCGCACGGGGCATCATTGCACCCAACCACTAATGGATCAATTTGGCATAGAGGGGACTGTAAGGGCTTCTTACGCTATTTACAATACGAAAGCTGAAGTAGATCAATTAGCAGAAGGATTAGAACGCATTGTGAAATTTCTTAAGTAGTTTTATTGTTATGAAAAATGAAGACCGAATTATTGAGCTTCTTGCTGAGACTGTAAAGGGTCAGGATAGACTTATTGACAAAGTATCAGAAATGAGTCACGAAATCCCTGAAATGACACAAGAAATCTCTGAAATGAATTCTGAATTAAAAAAACAAGGCCTCCAAACAGCAGAAAACTCAAGAGCAATTTTGAAATTGGCTGACGAAATACGATTGGTTGCCTAACACGAAAAGCGAATAGCTAAACTTGAAGTAACTGTTTTTAAATAAGTGGCCTTGATCAATCAAATTCAGGACGAAATCATAAACGAATTTTCATTGCTTGATGGAGACATGGAGATGACTGTCTTTTATATCATGGAGTTGGGACAAAAATTACCACCCATGAAGGAAGAAGTGAAAACGGAAGATAATATAGTGAAGGGTTGCCAATCAAAAGTCTGGATGACTGCGTTGATGAAGGATGACATGATTCATTTTGATGCTGACAGCAATACGGCCATTACAAAAGGTTTGGTAAGTCTGCTGGTGCGAATATTCAACGGACAAATACCCGAAGACATCCTTAGCACCGAACTTTACTTTATGCACAAGATTGGCATGGAACGCTTTATAGGAACCCAACGTTCTAATGGATTTGCATCCATGATCAAGCAGATGAAATTGTATGCACTTGCTTATAAAACTAAAAAAGAATTAAGCTCATGAGCGAGACTCAGAATACAGAAACAAAAACACAGGAAATTTCTCAACCGGAACTTCGAGATAAGGTTATAGCTGCGCTTAAAAGTGTGTATGACCCCGAAATTCCTGTTGACATTTATGAATTGGGATTGATTTATGAAATCAATGTTTTTCCGGTTAATAATGTTTACATCCTGATGACGTTGACTTCACCATCCTGCCCTTCGGCAGAAGTAATTCCGGTTGAAGCTGAACAAAAAGTAAAAGAAATTGAGGGTGTCAGTAGCGTGAAGGTGGAATTAACGTTCGATCCACCCTACTCGCAAGACATGATGAGCGAAGCTGCAAAATTGGAACTTGGCTTTATGTAAATATTCAAAATTCAACATTTCAAATTCAAAATTGATATGTTGAACTTTGACAACCGAAGTAATGTTTTCATTGAAATAATATAATTTTAAATCTTAAATCTTGAATCTTAAATTTTGAAATAATATGTATCCAGAACCTTTAGTTGCCCCCATGCGTCAGGATTTGACCGTAGCGGGCTTCCGTGAGTTGAAAAGCTCAGCAGATGTAGATAAGGAGTTGAAAGACCAGAAAGGAACAACCTTGTTGGTAATAAATTCTGTTTGTGGTTGCGCGGCAGGTGCTGCAAGACCAGGCATTAAGTGGGCGCTTGAGCACAGCACCAAGAAGCCAGCTAGTCTAACGACCGTATTTGCAGGGGTAGATAAAGAAGCTGTTGCCAAGGCGCGCGAATATACATTACCTTACCCACCTTCATCACCAGCTATCGCGCTTTTTAAAGATGGTGAGTTAGTTCACTTTGTAGAACGGCATCATATTGAAGGTCGCAATGCGCAAATGATTGGCGAGCATCTGGTAGAGGTGTTTGACGAATTTTGTTAATCTTTTGTAAGACTAAAAAAAACTAAGAGCCTTCGGGCTCTTTTTTATTTTAACTCTACTCCTACTTACATTTACTTTCATACGTGGTGAACACTTAATGAAACGAATTCTCCCAACCATTGTACTTGCTCAGTTTTCTGCACCTCGTTATGGTTTGCCAGCAATGCAGTATTATCCAATCTCATTTTAACACATCATCTCGATTCCAATTTTCTTGCGCGCCTCACCAGTTCGGTTCAATTTGGTTTTATCACAGGCGCATTTTTTTTTGCACTGCACCGCTCCCGATGAATCGAGAGGAACATCATTGACCATTGTAAATTGTATTGGCTTTGCAATTACTATTGTTAGCATTCAGACTATAAGCGCATTTTCAACTCGCTTGGGCGGACAATACACTTACTTGTTGTTGGCAATTGGCCCGATAGTTGGCTTGATAGGCTTGTTGAAAAAGAGAAAAACTACAGAACCAACCGTTGCCCCTTAATCCAAACCGAACTTACCCACGGAGTTAAAAAATTGGAATTTTTATAATAAGTTTGATTAAACTCAACAAACCAAATACTATGAAATCAAAAACAATCTACAGTATACTCGCGATTGGTTTAATAGGCTCATCGCAGGCTATGGCACAAGGATATTCCGGCACCCCACCCGCTGTTTCGCCTATGCCCATGAAACCAGAAATGACTGAAATCTGGGAGCCCGAAGTAAAAGTAATTACACCAGCAAAAAAATTAGGTGATGCACCTTCCGATGCAATCATTTTGTTTGATGGTAAAAATCTTGATCAATGGGCAAGTCAGAAAGATTCATCAAAACCAGCGCCCTGGAAGATTGTCGATAATGATCACATGGAAGTTGTGCCAGGCTCAGGTGGAATTCAAACTAAAATGCAGTTTGGTGATTGCCAGTTGCATATTGAATTCAGCGCACCAGACTTAGTCGAAAGCTCTAGTCAAGGTCGCGGTAACAGTGGCGTGTTTTTGCAAAATCGATATGAACTTCAAATTCTAGACTCATACAACAACAGAACGTATCGCAACGGACAAGCCGGAAGTATTTATAAAGATCATGCACCCTTAGTTAATGCCATGCGCAGTCCGTTAGAGTGGAACACATACGATGTTGTTTATACAGCCGTGCGTTTTAAAGCCGATGGTCGTGTAGATGCACCCGCTCGAATTACTGTTTTACACAATGGCGTTGTTGTTCAAAACAATTCAACCATTAATGGACTTACTCAATACATTGGTTTGCATGATTATCCTACGCCACATGGTGATGATGTTATCTCTTTACAGGATCATGGCAATAAAACTCAATTCAGAAATATCTGGATCAGAAAACTGTAGTCAGTCGATAGTAATTCAGTCGACAGTCCACAGCATACAGGCCTTAGTTAATTGTCCTACAACTTTATGCTCTCGCGCACAGTTGTAGGACAATTTTTTTTGCGTAAGGTTGTTGGGCAACTTGTATTAATCTTTCTTGATACCAATCCTATAAAGCATAGTACCCATAGCAGCAAAGAAAGCTACGCCTAACAAGCTATAACCTCCGGCACCTAACAGATTAGTCAATCCATGCTCAGCGCTGATTGATTTCAACGAATTAAAAATACTATCCTTAACCGAAAGTAATGCCACCACAACTCCGGCCAATGCACCACCGGCAATTAAACCCGTTGCAAATAAACTTCCACGGCCAAGCTCTTCGTCTTGCTTAAGTTCACCTTTCTTCTCGGCACGCCAGTCAATAACTCCTTTAATAGCACCACCAATAAAAATTGGCAATGTGGTAGCCAGAGGTAGGTAAAGTCCAATAGCAAAAGCCAATGCTTTTATACCACACAACTCGATCATTACAGCTATGAAGACCCCTACTATAACAAACTGCCAATCGAGATTATACGATAAAATACCTTTTGCTAAAGTTGCCATTAACGTTGCTTGTGGTGCTGCAAAACGTTCACTACCTATGGCATGCACAATTCCCTGTGCAGCCATATCAGCTGTTGGTGTGTCTAATACTTTAACAACAATACCAATCGCAATAGATGAAACGATTGCTCCTATAAATAGCGCGAGTTGCTGATATTTTGGCGTGGCACCAACAATATAACCTGTTTTCAAATCTTGCGAAGTAGCTCCTGCATTGGCAGCCGCAATACAAATCATTCCCCCCACTACCAAAGCCAGGGGTTCATATAGCTTTCCGCTCCACCCTACTGCCGTAAAAATCAAACACGTACCCATCAACGTAGCGATGGTCATACCTGAAATAGGACTATTGCTCGAACCCACTAGTCCAACAATACGACTGGCAACAGTCACGAAAAAGAAACCGAAAATAATGATCAAAATTCCGATCAATAGTTTTTGGATAAATCCATCTCCGGGAATACCCGGTAGCACCGTCATAAGCGCAACCAAAATAATACTTCCAATAATTACTACCTTAAATGAAAGATCACGATCGGTGCGTGCAATACTGGCCTCACTTTTTTCTTTTAATGAAGCAATGCTATCCCGGAATGAGCTAATGATCGTTGGCATTGTTTTCATTAACGTAATGAACCCACCCGCTGCAACAGCTCCCGCACCAATCTGACGGATATAAGCGAAGTAAATTGCAGACGATGGATTGCCGAAAGTTTTTAAAACAGGATCCCAGCCACCCTTTCCTCCTGCAACATTAATATCTGCCAAGTAACCAAGCTTAACTAATTGTGTAGCAATAATTGATGGGTCGACTACGGTAGACAGTAATGGAATCATGGCCCACCAGGCAAGGACAGAGCCTGCCACCAACACGCCACCAATCTTTGGCCCAATGATGTACCCAACACCCATATACTCGGGAGTTATCTCGCCATTGATTGTTGCCGAAGGCCAATATTTATTTAACTGACCGGTAACAAACGTTGGCGCCTCCGAAATCACATGAAAAACTTTTTGAAGAATTGCGTAAAGCAAGGCCACGCCCATACCCATAAAAGCTGTTTGCGCAAAAACACCACCCTTCTCTCCGGCTTGCAGCACCGAGCCACATGCTGTGCCTTCCGGATAAGGTAGCGTATCATGTTCATTTACTATCAACGACCTACGCAAAGGAATCATCATCAGCGTGCCTAACATCCCACCAAAAGCGGCAAGGATAAGTATCGTCAAATAATTAAAATATCCCTCGCCCACACTAACACCATTTGCATCGGGCGAAAGAAAAAGAAATCCAGGTAACGTAAACACAACTCCCGCTGCAATAGATTCCCCAGCCGAACCCGTTGTTTGTATGATGTTGTTTTCGAGAATGGTGGTCTTTAAAAATTTGCGGCCAAGCGTTATGGCAATCACTGCTATTGGTATGGATGCCGAAACGGTGAGTCCCGCCTTTAACGCGAGGTAAACGGTGGAACATCCGAAGAGAATACCAAACAACGAACCAAATACAACCGACTTCACGGTGAACTCGGCCACATTTTCTTCCGCTGCTATGTAGGGTTTAAATTTACTCGTGCTCATAAAACTGGTTTAGGTTAGGTCGTTATCATGGGCAGTGCGCGACAGCATCTTCGGACTAAAGTCCTTTTTTAGTTTGGTCTGTAACCACGGGCTTAAGCCCGTGGTTAGCTCAGATACCCTAACCGGGCTTTAGCCCTAACCAATAGGGTAATGTAGCACACCACTCATTAATAACGAGGAAGTAACTTATAAAAAATTACTTACTTTTAGCACTACCTGTAACCATAATTATATGATTTATTCAATTGTTAGCATTACTTATTTGTTATTGCTCATTGGGATTATCTTCTACAAAACCCGAAAAGTGCAGAGCGAAGAAGATTTTATGCTTGCCGGACGAGGCGTTCCCGTGTATCTGCTTGTTGGAACCTTAGTCTGCACGTGGATAGGCTCAGGAAGTCTTTTCGGAACAGCCGGGTTAACCTTTCGATCGGGGTTTAGCGAACTTTGGTTTTCGCTTGGAGGTTGGTTGGGCATACTTGTTATTTATTTTATTGCCGCGCGCGTTCGCAAACTCGCTAAGATAACCCTCACCGATTTATTAGAACAACGCTATAACAAAGCCGCGCGAATCCTTGGAACAGTCACCATCATTGTTGCCTACTTGGTAATTGCCGGCTATCAGTTTAAAGGGGGAGCACGTTTTATCTCAATACTCTCTGGTGGAGCAATTAGTTTAGAGACTGGTACACTGATAACATGCATTGTCATTATTGCTTTCACTGCGTGGGCGGGTATGGTTTCCATTGTTTCAATTGACATTTTTAATGGCGCCATCATGATTTTGGCGATGGCATTGGCATTACCGTTTGCTATCTCGGCACATGGCGGCTGGAGCGAAGTGATTTCTACTATTGAGAATAAGAGTCCTGAATACCTTAATATTTTTGAAGGTCATGATGCGTGGTGGATCATCGGTATAATACTGCCCACCTTTATTTTGTTAATGAGTGAAAGTAGTATCTATCAGAAATTTTCATCCGCTAAAGATGCGGCCTCGGCAAAAAAGGCGGTACTTGGAATGTTTGTTGGCGTTGTGATTGTTGAGGCTTTGATGTGCACCATTGCTATAGTTGGCTATGCCATTTATTCCAGCGACCCGCGATTCTTCCTTCCCGATGGATCGATTAACCGAGCCATGTCAGAAGAAATAATTCTACGAATTGGATTTGAACAAGTGCCTGTATTTGTTGGCTCGTTACTTTTTGCTGCCGGAGTTGCTATTATCTTATCAACCGGAAACACATTTTTGATGGTGACATCAACAAATCTTAGCAATGATATTCTTAAGCCTTACTTTTTTAAGGATGCAAAAGACCCAAAGAAATTAATTCGCGTACAGCAGATTAGTATTATTGTTTTAGGGTTGCTGGCTTACGCGATGGTTACGCAATTTGAAACCGTACTTGAGATGGCATTTATCTCCTACACCATGATTGGTGCTTCTCTGGCACCTGTACTCATGGCGAGTTTCTTCTGGAAGCGCGTGACAGCAGCGGGTGGTGTTGCTTCTATTATTGCTGGTATGAGTGTGCCTGTTATTAATAAAACAATGGAAGTAGCCCATGTCTCCGTTGGAATTTTCCCGGTTGATACAGACTACATTGCTATCCCTTCGCTGGCCGCATCGCTGGTTATGCTTATTGTAGTTAGCCTGTTAACGAAGCCCTCACCAGAAGAAAAATGGAAGCCCTTCTTTGATTGAGAGGATAAGCACGAAGGCATAACAAACGTTTGGCAAAAAAAGAGGTTCCACTTCTTCGCTAAACCCCAAAACGTTAGCGAGATTATTGTTGATTAGAAATTTTTAGGAAAGTAAACTCTCAAGAAATGTGGTGGCAGTATTTATTAGTTTTTGCAGGTGCCCTGTTATTCGATATAGTGCCCTTTCCTTTCCTTCCTGCATTTACAATTATGCTATTTCTTCAAATAGTTTTTCAGTTAGATGTATGGTCAGTAATTGTAGTAGGATTAGTAGGCTCAGTTTTAGGTAGGTATATTCTAATTTTATATGTTCCACTAATAGCCAATAAGTATTTAAAACTATCGAAGAATAGAGACATTCAGTTCATTGGCGATAAAATGAATGAGAATAAATGGAAAGGACAAATGGTCATACTGGCTTATTCATTATTACCACTTCCCACTACCCCGCTTTTTTTAACCGCAGGCATTTCAAAAATAAATGCCAAGCATATTATACCCTGGTTTGTCATCGGCAAATTTATAAGTGACTCCATCGCATTACATGCCGGTAAATATGCTGCGGAAAATACCGAAAGCATAATCGAGAACGCATTATCCTGGCAGTCTATTGCAAGTTTAGTATTAAGTGCGTTACTGCTCTTCTGTCTTTTTTTTATAGACTGGCGTACGTTGATTCAAAAAAATAAATTTGTGCTGAATTTTAAAATATGGAAGTAGCTCATATATCGCCTGACATTTTCTCGTTGACACGGATTATATTGCAATTCCTTCGGTGGCCGCATCTCTCTTTATGCTAATTGTGGTTAGCCTGTTAATGAAGTCCTCACCAGAAGAAAAACGGAAACCGTTTTTTGATTGATTCAGCAGTGTAGTTGTATCTACAAAGCTCAAAACATAACTGGTGTTTGTCAAAAGGAGAATCCGTCAGATTCCTATAAAGTGATGAGCTAATTTGCACAAAAGGAAAAAAGAAATCCTAATAATAACAAAGATTCAATTATTTTCATTCCCTTTTCTTACCTTAGTGATCTTTAAACCATAGAATAAAATGACGACTCACAAAATTTTAATGATTGTGGATGATGATAAAGACGATCGGTTTTTTTTCTGCAGCGCCATTCGTAAAAACAATCCATCTTACGAATGTATAGAAGCCGAGAATGGTGCTGATGCACTTAAACAATTGCGAACGACAAAACAGTTGCCCGATTTTATTTTTCTGGATTTGAACATGCCGAAGATGGATGGACGGGAATGTTTAAAAGAATTGAAAAAGGATGAAACCTTAAAAAAAATTCCAGTCATTATTTATAGCACCTCTGAATATAAAATTGATATTGAGTTATCCAAAGAACTTGGAGCCGACTATTTTCTCACCAAACTATCTGATATTTATTCGTTGCCCGAAGAATTAATAGAAGCTATGAACAAAGCGGTTGAAAAACCCTAAACACTCGTCACCTTGCCGCAAGGAGGCACAGCAAAGTCGATTTGCCACCCCTTCAGTTAAATAAGAGGAGAAGCACATCTTTTGTTTCATATTTAGTCCTGATGTATCGGTATTTTTATTTTACCCCTCTCGCTTCGCTGATACATTCTGTAAATTTGAAGCGCAGAAGAAGGGGTCTATTTCAAATAACACGATAACAAAATATGTCGTCTCTAACGAGACTTCAAAAAAAGGGATCAATTGACTATCGATATAACATCCCCAGCGGAACTTAATAGGGATGAAACCCCGATAGGAGTTAAATATAGGTAGTGAAAGGAGTGTTCTTGTGATTAAATCCCGTAGGGATGACATATACGTGAGTCGCCACAATTTGAAATGCACCCCCAGAAGAAGTCAGCAGCATTTTGATTCCTATTTTATTAACTTCACATTTCTAATCTTTACGACTCTTGGCAGCATCCAAAAAAAATAAGACCCAACCACCTGCCACTGTGCAGAACTTTCCCATTGTAGGTATTGGTGCAAGTGCAGGTGGACTTGATGCCTTCAAGCGGTTGCTCACAGAAATACCCGAAAATTCAGGAATGGCGTATGTGCTGGTGCAGCATCTTGACCCTTCGCACGAAAGTATTTTACCAGAGATTTTACAACGGGTAACAAAAATTCCGGTGCATGAAATTACCGAGGACATTCATCTTGCGCCCGACCACATCTATGTAATTCCACCCAACAAAATGCTCCTCTCAACGGATGGTGTGCTCAAGCTCACTGACCGCCAAAAAAAAATCAATCTTTCTGTTGATATTTTTTTTACATCGCTTGCCGAGGTGCATAAAGAGTTTGCAGTAGGTGTTGTGCTATCCGGCACGGGCAACGATGGCACGCTTGGATTAAAAGCCATCAAAGAACACGGAGGCGTCAGCATTGCACAAGACACCGAATCGGCAGCTCACGATAGTATGCCCCAAAGTGCCATCCATGCAGGAGTAGTAGATTTTATCTTAGCGCCTGAAAAAATTCCCGCGCAGCTTTTGCAAATCAACAGCGCATACAAAACAAATCATTTTTACAAACACGAAGAAGAACTTCCAAAAGATGATGAAACTATTTTCAAACAAATTCTTTTGTTGCTTCGCCAACGCAGCGGTGTTGATTTTACGAACTACAAGCAGCCCACTTTTCACAGGCGCATAGCGCGGAGAATTGCCATTGCAAAAAAGAAAAACCTTGCCGGATACTTAAAATTTTTGCGCACCGATAAAGCCGAACAAGATGCACTCTTTCAGGATGTGCTCATTCCCGTTACTTCTTTTTTTCGCGACCCCAAGACTTTTCAAACGTTGTGCAACACCGTTTTTCCTGTCATACTAAAAAATAAATCTGCTGATGAATCCATTCGCATTTGGATTACAGGCTGCTCCACAGGCGAAGAAGCGTTTTCAATTGCCGTCTGCCTGCACGAATTTTTGGGAGAAAAATTATCCGACACAAAAATTCAAATCTTCGCATCTGATATTTCAGAGAAGGCAATTAAGAAAGCACGCGCAGCCATTTACACCAAAGCTGATGTAGAAAAACTATCTGAAACTCAACTCAAAAATTATTTTATAAAAAATAATGGCGGGTACGAAGTAAACAAACTCATTCGCGATATGTGCGTGTTTGCTCCGCATAATTTTTTAAAAGACCCGCCCTTTGCGAAAATGGATTTAATCACGTGCCGTAATGTGCTTATCTATATGGATACTTTTTTACAGAAAAAAGCATTCTCTACTTTTCACTATGCGCTTAAAGAAAACGGATTTCTGCTCTTGGGTAAATCCGAAACCATTGGCACAGCATCCGATTTTTTTACGCAAGTAGATAAACACGAAAAAATTTATTCGCGTAAATCCGTGCCCGGCAGATTCGTGCATATTGCCACCCAACGCAGAGAACAAGCGTTGACAACAAAAGACCAGTCTGCCGGAAAGGCAGGCAAAGCCGAAACCAAACACGAAAACATAAACACTGATTTCCGGAAAAGTGCAGAGGCAATAATGATTTCAAAATCGCCTGCCTGTGTGGTAGTGAATGAAGCACTGGATATTGTTCACATTCACGGCATCATCAATCCGTTTTTAGAAGCACCGCAAGGCAAGCCTACTCACAACCTTATAAAAATGGCGCGTGAAGGATTAGCGTTTGAATTGCGCAACGCCATTCACAAAGCAAGAAAGGAACAAGTAACAGTCACTAAAGAAAATATTCCTATAAAGACCAACAACAAGCAATCTTTAGTTACAATAGAAATTATTCCTATCGCTGATACAGTTGAACCACATTACTTAATCCGATTTGAGAAAAAAGCAGTAGAGCCAACTCCCTCTCCTTCGGAGAGTGCTGGGGTGAGGTCAGAAAATAATGAATCCCTAAAAAGAAGCGAACAATTAGAAAAAGAACTTTCGCAAACCCGCGAAGACATGCGCTCCATAACCGAAGATATGGAAGCCACCAATGAAGAACTGCAAAGCGCGAACGAAGAATTGCAGAGCAGCAACGAGGAGATGCAAAGTTTGAACGAAGAATTGGAAACATCAAAAGAAGAACTGCAGTCAACCAACGAAGAACTGATTATCGTAAATCAGGAGTTGCAAGACAAACAGGAACAACTCAATACTGCCCGTTTTTATTCCGAAGCCATCGTTACCACTATGCGCCAACCACTTGTGGTTCTTGACGGAAGATTGCGTATAAAAACCGCCAACGCCTCTTTTTACAAAAAATTTAATGTGGATGAAGAGGAAACCGAAAACAAATTATTTTATGAAATACAAAATCATCAGTTCGATGATACCATGCTTCGCTCGTTGCTCGAAAAAATACTTCCGCAAAAAAACCGCATAGAAGATTTTGAAATCAAACTCCGTTTGCCGGAAAAGGGTGAGCGCATTATCCTGATCAATGCACGGCAAATTGTAAATGAAAAAAAAGCAGAACAGTTAATACTTCTTGCCATGGAAGATATTACTGACCGGGTGCGTTTAGAAAAACAAATTCAAGAAAGTGCTGAGGAGCAAAAAAAATTAGCCAGCCAATTAACGCTTGCAGCTGATTCCGCCAAAGTTGGCATTTGGTCTTTAGACATTGCTTCATCGAAACTTGAGTGGTCTGTTATGCATAAACTAATGTGGGGTTATGATGAACATCGTGAAGACCTGACTTACGAAGACTGGCATAAGGTGATTCTGCCGGAGGATAAAGAATTAGCTTTCCAAAGAATAGAAGAAGCAAAGGTAAATCATAGCGTTTATGATGTAGATTACCGAATTACGCGTGCCAATGACGGAGCTATTGTTTGGATAAAATCAACCGGGTTATATTACTATGATGAATTTGGCGCAGCCCTTGAAATTACTGGTATCAGCACTGATATTACCGAACAAAAAAGTTTTACCGAAAAATTAGAAACGAAAGTAGAACAAAGAACCGCTGCGCTGCAAATTTCAAACGAAGAACTAAATATAACCAACAGGCAGTTGGACCAGTTTGCCTATGTAGCAAGTCACGATTTGCAGGAACCGTTGAGAAAGATTTTAACCTTCTCAATGGTTTTGCAGGACAACCATAAAGACGAATTGAGTGCAGATGCAAAATCCTATCTCAACAAAATTGAAGGAGCCTCCAAGCGAATGCGCACACTCATAAATGATCTGCTCAACTACTCGCGGCTGCTGCAACACGAAAAATTATTTGTGCCTTCAGATTTGAATGAAATACTGAAAAATGTTTTAGACGATTTTGAATTATTCATTCTCGAGAAGAAAGCCAAAATAAATTTTGATGAACTCCCAACCCTGGTAGCAATCCCTTTGCAGATGAACCAGCTTTTTTACAATCTAATCAGCAACGGGCTCAAATTTTCTAATGAGGATGTGCCGCCCGTTATCACCATTACATCACGCACACTTACGGAAAAACAAATTCAAAAATATCCTGCCCTCAATCCGGTCATGTCTTATGTAGAAATAATTTTCAAAGACAACGGCATTGGCTTTGACCAACAATACGCTGATAAAATTTTCACCATCTTCCAACGCCTGAACAATAAAGAAGCATACACTGGCACAGGCATTGGCCTGGCACTCGTAAAAAAAATTATTGAAAACCACCACGGAGAAATTTTCACACATGCAAAAGAAAACGAAGGTGCTTCCTTTCATATACTACTTCCACTGAAACAATCGCACTAAATAACCCGACATACATGATCGCGCAAAATATTTTTATGATAATTGATGATGATCCGGACGATAGGATGTTTTTAAAAAGAGGACTAAAGAAAGCACTTACTTCCTCGGTATGCTTTGAAGCAGGTGATGGTATAGAAGCACTTCAATTTTTAAGCAACGCAAAACAACTACCCGATTTTATTTTCCTTGATATGAACATGCCCCGTATGGACGGACGGGAATGTTTGAAAGAATTAAAAAATGATGCGAAGCTCAAAAATATTATGGTCATTATGTATTCCACTTCTTTTTCCGAACGAAGCATCGCTGAATTTCTCAAACTTGGCGCATCAAGCTACCTCAATAAGCCAACGGATATGAATAAACTTCCAGAACAAATTCTTGAAGCCCTCAAAGACCTATAGAATTTTCTTAATGACACTAGTGTAAAGTCTATGATATTTTGACGCATCTTCAAGTAGTTTCGAATTGGAAAATATCAATAACAGTGCAGGTATCTACTTGAAGCCTGTGGCTTGATGCATTTTAGAGAACGACACTATCAAATTGACAAGACACTAGCCACCATCTATTAGAAATTTTTGCATAGTCTCTATAACCAGTACCGAATTTTCTTCTCGCGGAAAGTGACCTCAGGTTTCGCGTTTAACTGTGGTAGCATTCGTAAATCCTGAAACGAATTTATCAAGATAACGCGGGTTTACTGCCGGGTCTTTCATTCCCCACACAAACAAAGTAAGTTTATTTGAAATTGCCTGTCGCCTACTCCACAGTTCTTCAAACCAATCCTGATCGCGCAGCAATGATTTTGCAAATGCCAATGCTCCGTTGCGTTGCATTTTATCACCAAAAGGTTTTATATACTGTTTCAAATGCTTTCGCGAAAGCTTTGTGTCACCAAATGATTTCGGCAAAATAAAGCGTGGTGAAAAATTAAGGTAGCGATATAAAAAAGGTAAGAGTGGACTTTTCAGAATCTTGCTTAGCTTAATAAAATCAGGATCGCTTGCACTACTCCACAGCCATGAGTTTAGGATAACAAGGTTTTTAACCCTTTCGGGAAATTGCATGGCAACGTTTAATCCAATGGGCCCGCCAAAATCATGAACAACTAAGGTGATGCCAGTAAGTTCTTTTTCAAGAATAAACAGTTCAAACCCGGAACTATAATGTTATCGCCCTTCTTAAAGGTTTTAGATTTAAAGCCTGCGGCTAAAAGCTTAAAGTCTTTATCACTAATTTGATGAAACAGGTTTAAGAATTGGTGGCAGGTCACAATCCTAAATCATCTTCAGTACTCCGCGCACATACCCAATGGATTCTGCAGTGCCAGGTATTGGATCATCACCATCTTTCTCATACTCCAACGAAAGATTTCCGGTGTAGCCAATCTTCACCATCGTCTTCAAAAATTTAGGAATGTCAATTACTCCGCGACCAATCTCAACGGGAGTTCCATCTTCTTCGGCTCTGTTTTCATCTTTCAAATGGCAATCAAAAAGGCGGTCCTTATATTTCTTTGCTAATTCCGAAGGATCTTCTTTTATCCGAACCACATGACCGATATCAATACACAGGCCTATCCGTTTATCAAGATTCTTAATCCGATCATACGCATTAGTAGGACTTCTATAAACATCATCGCCAGGCCCATGATTGTGGATGGCTAATTTTATATCATACTCTTTCACTTTCTGTTCTACCAGTGAAAGAAATTCATGATTAGGAACGCCAACAATCATTTTGATCCCGGCATTCTTTGCATATTCAAATGCACCATTCACCTCTTGCTCGGTCTTCATGTAGATAACTCCGGCTCCATAAAGATCCAATCCGGCAGCTCGAATCTTCTGAGCGGTTTGTTTAATAACCTCTGCCGAAGCATCCATCGGCATGTGCATACTCTTCAATGCCAGTTTAGTTATCCCCAGTCTTTTAACAGCTGCAATCGTGTCATCTAATGATAAGCTTCTGAACGTGTAAGAAGCAATTCCTAAATCAAATGTGTGTGCCGATGCTTTGGTTGTGGCATCCAACGGTGAAGACTTTGCCCCGGGCGCTAGCATTAAACTCGCGCCAGCTAATCCAGCAGTTTTTAAAAAATTCTTTCTGTCCATATTCATCGCGATCACTTTTAGTTCGTAGCTAATAAAAGTATTGATTTAAATTTAAAAGTCAACAGAATGAAAGCGAAAATTCAATCCCCGCTCCTATTAATTTCTTAGATAATCTTATAAAAGGTTTGGTATTAAACAGGGTATTCCCTTTGTACCAGAAACTTCATTACCGGGTAATTCAAAATTGATTCATGCTTTGGTTTAAGATACCTTATTACTTGTGGCCAGTAGTAATCAGGTATTACCTCACGTTGCCATATTAGTATCCGCTATAACTTAGGATTACATCGCTTGGCTACAACTTTACAATTTTCACGGTCATCGCGGGCGAGAAGACTAAACTCAAAATATTAACATGACTTAAACGAGACCCACGATCCCAATAATGAGCTGAGATTATAAGACGCTTCATTAGTTAATGTTCACCAACCAGAATGGGATTCCGGGTCTCGTTTAAGATTTTCAATACTTGAAAGTAAAACCCACTCGCCCGGAATGACAGACATGAGAGATCTTGCCATTGCCATATTAGTATCCGCTATAACTTAGGATTACATCGCTTGGCTACAACTTTACAATTTTCACGGTCATCGCGGGCGAGAAGACTAAACTCAAAATATTAACATGACTTAAACGAGACCCACGATCTCAATAATGAGTTGAGATTATAAGACGCTTCATTAGTTAGTGTTCACCAACCAGAATGGGATTCCGGGTCTCGTTTAAGATTTTCAATACTTGAAAGTAAAACCCACTCGCCCGGAATAACAGACATGAGAGATCTTGCCATTGCCATATTAGTATCCGCTATAACTTAGGATTACATCGCTTGGCTACAACTTTACAATTTTCGCTGTCATCGCGGGCGAGAAGACTAAACTCAAAATATTAACATCACTTAAACGAGACCCACGATCCCAATAATGAGCTGAGATTATAAGACGCTTCATTAGTTAGTGTTCACCAACCAGAATGGGATTCCGGGTCTCGTTTAAGATTTTCAATACTTGAAAGTAAAACCCACTCGCCCGGAATAACAGACATGAGAGATCTTGCCATTGCCATATTAGTATCCGCTATAACTTAGGATTACATCGCTTGGCTACAACTTTACAATTTTCGCTGTCATCGCGGGCGAGAAGACTAAACTCAAAATATTAACATCACTTAAACGAGACCCGCGATCTCAATAATAAGTTGAGATTATAAGACGCTTCATTAGTTAGTGTTCTCCAACCAGAAAGGGATTCCGGGTCTCGTTTAAGATTTTCAATACTTGAAAGTGAAACCCACCCGCCCGGAATGACAGACATGAGAGATCTTGCCATTGCCATATTAGGATCCTCTATAACTTAGGATTACATCACTTGGCTACAACTTTATAAATTTTCGCTGTCATCGCGGGCGAGAAGACTAAACTCAAACATTAACATCACTTAAACGAGACCCACGATCTCAATAATGAGTTGAGATTATAAGACGCTTCATTAGTTAGTGTTCACCAACCAGAATGGGATTCCGGGTCTCGTTTGAGATTTTCAATACTTGAAAGTGAAACCCACCCGCCCGGAATGACAGACATGAGAGATCTTGCCATTGCCATATTAGGATCCGCTATAACTTAGGATTACATCGCTTGGCTACAACTTTACAATTTTCACGGTCATCGCGGGCGAGAAGACTAAACTCAAACATTAACATCACTTAAACGAGACCCGCGATCTCAATAATGAGTTGAGATTATAAGACGCTTCATTAGTTAGTGTTCACCAATCAGAATGGGATTTCGGGTCTCGTTTGAGATTTTCAATACTTGAAAGTGAAACCCACCCGCCCGGAATGACCAGAAGAACTATTGACTACCCTAAAACATTTCATTCGAGGATAAATGGGGCATTAGACTTTGAATAGTTTCGGGATAGGATTGAATTTTTAAGTGCAAAGAAAGATTCATAAGGGCCATCTGCGCTTACCTTATTAATTAGCCAAACGGGCACTAACCCACTCGGATCCATCTCCATAGAATATTCAACCTTAAGTCTGTTAAAAGCTGTTGGCTCGATACGCCATGTTGATCTGGACATGGGCACTCTAATAATTCCTTTATTTTCAGGAATATAATCGGGAATACCCCGACAATGAAATACCATCTTCTTAGTAAGAGAATCCTGTTCAATTTTTAAGTGTACCACAATATCGCGGTTACTAGCAGGCCATGGAGACATTATCTCAACGTAATAGATTAACTCCAGCGGGCTAATGGTTTTCAAAATAGAAGCTTTACTAGTCTTGTACTGCCATTTGGTATAACCCGCGATGTCCATTACCATAGCCGCCAATTGAGGCGCAGTGGCTTCTATTTCAAATGATGCTTTAATAGAATTAAATTTTGAATTAGCATTAATACAACTAAAAACTTTTATACTATTCTCATCCTTTCTTAATTCACACGTTTCCTGGCATAGCGCAACATTGGCCGATAAAATTCCAATCACGATTAATAATATTGAGCTGACAGGCCGCATGTTAAGTTTAAAATGGTTAAGCAATGTATCACTAATTACAATCAGCTACACTAAATCAGATTAACTTATAATTTTTCGCGGTTATCGCAGGCGAGAAGACTAAGATCAAACACTGACATTGCCGACCCAAGACCCGCGATCTCAATAATAGATTGAGATTATCATTTCAGTTACTACTTTCAGAGCAAAATGAGATTCCGGGTCTCGATTAAGATTCTTCAATACTTATAAAGTGAAGCCACTCGCCCGGAATGACTGACCTGAGAGAATCTTGCTATAGCCATATAAGGCTAACCGCAATAACTTAGGATTACATCACTTGGCTACAACTTTATAAATTTTCGATGTCATCGCGGGCGAGAAGACTAAATTCAAATATTAGGATCGTTTAGGATCCTCTGCACTTGTTGGTGTTGCGTATGGATTTTGTGCGGTTGCCCCACCAACAAGCAAACCAAAACAACATCGAATCCTAATTAACTTCTATCCTCTTCATGCATAGTTTGTTGGTGAACCGCCCGCTGACCATTCGCAAAACAGTCGAGTAGGCAAGGGCATTTCAGCCCGAGCCGCTCCAAGAACCGTACGTGAAAGTCTCCCTTCATACGGCTCGTATTATCCAATCACGATTTTATTCCAATCTTCCAATGATAAAACAACAAAGGGTTTTCGGCTTGTATCTGTTTATACTTCTTGTACAGCTTGCCTTTGCCTCGTATCTTATAGGTGTTCTCGATCCATTTACGGATTAGTTCATTCAAATAATAAAATACGTCATGTGCTTCATCTCTGTTAAACTTCGAGTAATAATTTATCCAGCCACGGATTTTAGGATTTAGTCTGTCCGCAAACCACATTAAGGTTTGCGTACTCCACTGTGTTCTCAGTACTTTCTTGATGGCTACTCTGATACTCGTCTTCGCAGCATTACAGATAGCAGCACCAAACACCAGTAGGCGTTTTGTTTTGCCAAATTTGGATTTAATCGTTCTGGGTTGAAAACTATAACTTAAAAAGGTGAAACTTTCATTATCATGTCCTTCAAGACGTTGATAATTCTTGCAATACACAATCTTCGTCTTTTCCGGATGTAGTGTTAATTCAAATTCTTGCATCCTGATTTTCAACTCATTCTCCATTCTTTCCGCCTCAACCTTGTTGCTGCAATGTATTACGATGTCATCAGCGTACCGTTCAAAGGTAGTGTGTGGATAGGTTAACTCCATCCACTTGTCGAAAGCATGGTGCAGATACAAGTTGGCTAACAACGGACTAATAACTCCACCTTGAGGTGTGCCTTTCGTTCTGGCTGTTATACCTCCATCTTCCTGTTCCACCCCTGCCTTCAACCATCTTTCTACATACATCAACACCCACTTCTCTTGCGTGTGTTGTTGTAAAAGTTTCATCATCATGCCGTGGCTGATGTTATCAAAGAACCCTTTTATGTCAACGTCCAACACCCATGCTTTCTGAATACAGTTTGCCCTGCATTGTTCAAGTGCATCATGTGCGCTTCTGCCTGGTCTGTAGCCAAATGAACTGGGGTGAAAGATGGATTCCATCATAGGTTCAAGATGATCTTTTACTACTCCTTGCGCTATGCGGTCGCTTACCATGGGTATACCCAACGGTCTTAGTCCGCCTTGCTTCTTTGGAATAAATACCGTTCGTACGGGTGGCGGAAAACAACTCCCTGAACTCATGCGATTCCATAGCTTGTACAAGTTATCCGCCATCTCCGCATTGAACATCTCAATGCTTACACGGTCTATTCCTGCTGCACCATTTTTCGCAACTACTTTCTGGTAGCTGTTCCACACCATCCGCTTACTAATCGGTAATGATTTTGTCATTTTCTTTTCGCATCCTACCCGTGTTAACGGGGTGTTTAAAAATACTTCTAACTGAATAACCGAAGCCCTTCGCTCATTCCGCTTTCGCGGATTTCATTGCTACTATGGCTTCGTCCGACTCTGTTTGTTGCTTCTCTTACCTTCGGTAAAATTGAGTTGCAATATGAACTGATGAGACGCTCTCATGCAGTCTCCAATCAATTTGGATTCTCGCAAAGCTTTCTGCGCATCAACAAACATTCTCTCACCTTCCCTATAAAAGCCTGTGTAAAGATCCTGCCGCCTTAATGCCGGTTGTTCTGTAGCCAGTAAACAGATGCCCGCTACAGTTCTCGTATCAACTGTTGGAGATCAATACTTTTAACAACAAGGAGCCTTTTCGACACGTCTTCGATCGGTTCACTTTCGTTCAGCTTCTTTACACTTACCTGATGCCTTCACAGGCACCTTTTACCTAAACGTTCAGCACCATGACTTTTGATCATAGCACCTTCAGGTGGTTTGTATACGCTGTCTGCACAGCGTATGCGGTAGACCTACTACCATCTCTTATACAGCATGGAATAAAACCGACTGTCTTATTCCTTCGTGACAAACCCAAAAAAGGCCAACAGAAAAGTTGTTGGTCAGCGACCAAAAGGAGTACGAAAAAAAGATGAGTGTAAATAAAAATCCCAATGCTGATTTGACAGCATTGGGATTTCTCTAAAACTCAATAGAAGTTACGACCTTTTATAAGTGGTAACGTATTTACAACCGTCAGTTAAGGCACTACCTTCCTGGGTTATCACCAGTGTTGTCTCGGTAACTGTATACGCAACCGTATAACTAAGCGGCCCATCGGTTACTGATATTGTGGTAGCTGTTTTTGTGTACGAGTCGCTGAATCCATCTGAAGTTATCGTAGTGGCAGAAATGACAATTATTTCACAGCCTGTTGTACAAGTCACCGATTCATTATCAGAAGGGTCATCGCAACCGCTAGCTACAAAACTCGTCTCTGTCCAGGTGCCCACTAGTGAGGGCGGGGTTGGATCATCTTTGCAAGAAAGAACGCAAAGAAATACGATTGCAAACAATGAAAATTGAAGAATAGATTTTTTCATCTTAGTTGGGTTGGATTTATATCCCGACAAAAGTCTACATAAGAAATGTACAATTAAATTGCCAAAATATCTAATTGAAAAGCCCCGGCTGATAAAAAACGGAATATTGCAAATTGTTTGTAACCTGCTCTTTATGTTTTGTTCATTAATTTTATGAATTGCTTACCATAAATCTCAACAATCTGCCTACTCAAACTCCTATAAGCATCAGCACCTTGAGTTTTTAGATTCTCCCAACGGCATTCAATCACGATTAAGCCATGATAATCGATCTTCTTTAATGCGCGCAGGTAGGGTCTAAAGTCATCACCCTGAACACCATCAGTTATTGTTGGTCGCTGACCAACAATCTTAAACACTCTTATTTTACTACATCAATCATTAGCAAATAACCCACCGCTTTATCAGATTCTCTTTTTAGCGATTTTGGAATGTCTCTTTCCGTGCACTATTGCGGTTACTACTACGGTGCTATTTGGCTCATCAATATAAAAATGAATATTATAAGGAAATTTCTTTGGATGAGCGATGCGTATCTTTTTATATCGTAAAGCGTAGGCTTCGGGTATCTCTAAAATGTGATTAATGGCCTTCTCAATTCTCAATGGCAGTGGCAAACTCCATTTCTAATCCTTCCTTTTGTTCCTTGTACCAAATTTTAATATCGTGTATATCAGCTTCAACTTCATCAAAATACCGCAGTTGATAAGCCATTAAATCTTACGTGCTAGCTCTTCTATAAGATTTTTACCGGGCTTTAATCGTTCGGGATTTTCAGCAATAGCATTAAGTCTTGCATCAATTAAATCTTTTTCCCATTGCTCTAAATCTAGTGCGGTATTTTCAATATCGGGATATTGGTCTTTAATCAAGGTTCAGTCTTCCATAGGAATAAACACGCCAGTATTTTTTCCATCACCATCCTGTATTACTTATAATCTCATAGTTTAATAAATAACGTATGCATTGATATAAAAATAGCATAACTAAAAGTAGCAAACAATCAAGTTATAAGCCTCATCATGGCTTACCGTCCGAAGTCATCTTGTAATCTTACAATATCATCTTCATCAGAAGGATTACTTGCATCGGTATGTTGCCAGATTTCGGCAACAACTCCCCAACCATCAAGTCCTACCAACCGGTGGCGTTGCCCTTGCTTTAAGCGGATGATCTCTCCCATTTTCATCTGTTGCACTTCACCTTGTTCATCAGTTTCGCTGATGGCAACACCTGAAGTACCGGCAATCAATTTCCAAATTTCCGCACGCCTGAAATGATATTGCCACGACAATCTTTTTGTTGGTTCAACCACCAGAATCTTAGGACTCAGCTTGATGCTTATCTTCAGCGAACTAAACTCTACTTCGGGAAAATACTTTTGTGCAAACTTTTCGGCTTGAGATTCATCCAACACAAAGAAGCCACCCCACGGTCGGCTGAAATCCTGAGAAGCGATTTTAAAATTCTCATCACTCAAATACTGACTAATCGAATCAAATATTGATTGTCGGGTTCCGGTTAACGGAATGGCTGCTATAGTCTTCATACCCGAAAAATAGCTAAGATTTAGTCATTTCAGGGAAAAGAATGAGTCCATATACAAATACTAAAATAATTAGTATTATACTTGCTAATAATATTAGTATTTATCAGATTTGTCTATCGATGCAAACAGATATGCTCATGAAAACAATCGAATCAACTCTTGTAGGTCAGAAATTCATCACAGCTCGAAATAAAGCAGTTAGGCTATTTCAGGTGAAGCAGATTTTGAATCAGCACCGCGATCTGCTTATCGACAAATTGCTAAACGACATCCCCTATTACCTGGCCTTTAAATACCATGCCCGAGCCAACGATAACGAGTTAGCTCAAATCAAATCAAAACTGATTGACCTTCAAAAGCGAGATCTTGATCTCACAAACTATGCCTCCATTGTGGAGCAAATCAAGCGAAAGTCTTTGGTCAAATTAAATAATCAGGAGTTTTATAAAGAGATAGACCAACTTTTACTTGGATAAAATGAAAACGATTAAATCTGCCTTACTAGGATCAAAGTCATTGATCGACACGAACGAAGAAGTATTATTAATTCAATTGAAAGAAATTTTAAAAGAACATCGTGAGCGAATTATTAACCGGTTGTTAACCGATTTGCCCACCTACCTAGATTATAAGTTTAATGTAAAAGCAAATAAGCAATTGGTAGAAACCGTTAAAGATCGACTGTTGGATTTGAAAAAATCTAACGCTGACCTTGATAAGTATAACGCTGTTGTGCAGCAATTACTTGCTAAAGCGGTTACACATTTAACGAATGAACCTTTCTTTAAAGAGATAGATGACTACCTTGGTCAGTATGTAGTTTCAGAGTTGAAGCTGGTTTAAGACCATATAAGTAAGTGGTATTGCGCAAAGGCTATAAATTTTAACCGGTGATATTTTTTGGCCATAGAATGATTAAGGAATCAAGTGCTTATCTTCTTAATGATCTTAATCTCTTAACTATCTTAATGTTAAAGATTCGTCAGTCTTCACTTTTACAGGCGGATTGTGTTTGCATTACAAATCCTCTATTTTTCGCTTTTTGATGCTTGACAAATTCTAAAAACTCTGTTCTTCCTCGCCAACTTGGTTTAATGGGCTTGGCCGCCACCGGCATTTGCTCCATGATTGGCGCATCCATTTACGTTGTACCTTTTATGATACAACGAAATGTGCCGGGCATTGGCCCCTATGTTCTCCCTGCATTTTTATTTGCAGCCATACCCGCAACACTCGCGGCATTTGCTTACATAATTCTAGCCTCGGCCATGCCACGAGCGGGCGGAAGCTATATTTATGCAAGTCGCGCAATTAGCCCCTACCTGGGTTTCATTGCCAGCTTCTCGCAATGGTTTGGACTCTCGATTGCCATCGGAGTTGTATCGTATGTTATTGTTCCTTTTTTACGAGATGTAGCTAGTGCGCTGCAATGGACAGAAGTTGCTATAATACTTGATCAAGGTACTGTGCGTGTTGCGTTGTCACTATTCTTTTTATGGGCGTTTGTGCTGATCAATATCCGCGGGATAAAACTTTACGAACGCACGGTTGTGCCACTGATGTTCATCATGTTTGGATTAGGTGCCATTGTTATAGTTGCTGGACTGATGTTTAACCATCAGGATTTTGCTGAAGCCGTGATGGCGAAAGACGGGATTTCTTTACCAAGCACAATTGTCGAGTTTAACTGGCGTACATTCCTCGCTGGTTCTGCGCTTTTGTTTTCAAGTTTTATTGGCTTTGATTCCATCGCGCAAGCAGGTGGTGAAGCTAAAAATCCTTCGCACAATTTGCCACGCGCCATTGGTATTGCCATAGTAGTAGTAAGTTCATTTTACATTCTATTTACTTTGGCGGTATACCACACAGTGCCCTGGAGTTTTGTTGCGCAACAATCATTACTTAAAGATGTTACCGCACCTGGTTTGTTGAGTTATGTTCTGCCATCGGGTTGGGCTGTGCCAATAGTACTTGGCGCTGCGCTTGCGCTGATGAATGATTTACCCGCCATGATTTTATCGGTATCACGACTTATGTTTTCGTGGGCGGAAGATGGAATTTTTCCGAAACGGATTTCAGCAATACACACCAAATACCAAACACCCCATATTGCTATTGTATTAAGCGGTGTAATGGCAACGGTTGGAATTTTAGGAAGTCATTTTGCCGGAGACTTTTTTTTAGGAATTGATATTATGGTCACCTCCATGTTGGTTAATTTTTTACTGATGTGTTTGTCGGTGTTGATGCTGCCGAAAACAAATCCTACCCTGGCCGATGAAATTAAAATATTTAAATCTCGAAGGTTACAACAGATTTTGGCTTTAGCAGGAATGCTATGGCTGGCGGGTTTTCTGATCATTCATATAATGAAAGATTTATCTACTGAAGTTGCAGCCTGGTATTTTCATTCAACCCCGGTTTGGCTGCTGGTTATGACATTTGCCTCTATTCTATTTTACGTCTTTTGGTTGCGCTTGAAAAAATCAGGTGTTGACACAAAAAAACTTTTCCACACATTACCGCCCGAATCATGAGTTCTAAGAATGATCACCTTACTGAGTTAGCATCAGGTTTAAAAATTTCAAAAGTTCTTATTGGCATGTGGCAAATTGCCGACCTCGAACGAAATGGTGAAAAAGTTGATCTTGCTGAAGGTGCACACGCTATGAATCAATATTTCGAAGCAGGCTTAACTACATTCGATATGGCCGATCACTATGGCTCAGCAGAAGATATTGCCGGAGTCTTTCATAAAAAATATTCGCACGGAAAATCGCAACTGCTTACTAAGTGGGTGCCCACTCCCGGCAAGGTTAAAAAAGAACACGTGCGCGAGGCTGTTCAAAAATCATTAACAAGATTGCAAAGCGAACGAATCGATTTGATGCAGTTTCATGCCTGGAACTATGCCGACCCAAACTGGCTCGACTGCCTATATTGGCTGCAAGAATTAAAATCCGAAGGACTCATTCAATGCTTAGGACTTACCAATTTTGATACAGCCCATCTCCGCATAGTGTTACACAGTGGAATTGAAGTGGTAAGCAATCAGGTTTGTTATTCATTAATCGATCAGCGGGCTTCCAAATCAATGACTGACTTGTGCATAAAGCACAATGTTCGGCTGTTAGCCTTTGGCACAGTAGCGGGTGGTTTGCTTACCGAGAAATGGTTGAGTAAACCTGAACCGAAACAAGACCAATCACTTACCTGGTCGCAAATGAAATACAAACGGTTTATAGATGCCGCTGGTGGCTGGTCAAAATTTCAGAAACTTCTTACTGCGTTGGCTCAGGTTGCAAAAAATCATTCAACTTCAATGGCCAATGTTGCGAGTCGCTTCATGCTAGAGCAACCTGCCGTTGGCGGAGTAATTATCGGAGCGCGCTTAGGTAAGAGTGAACACATAAAAGAGAACGCAGCGTTGCTTTCATTTTTTCTTTCAGAGGAAAGTAAAAAACTTTTACAAGCTGCATGCGCAGAATTAGATTCCATTCCTGGCGACTGTGGAGATGAATACCGCAAGCCACCTTTCTTAACAGCTTCTGGAGATTTAAGTCATCACGTGGAAACGATTCCACCACCCTTTCCTTCTTACACTGGAAGTGATGGCCGAACGAAAGCATTAAGCGGAACAATCTGGGAAGACCTTGCAGGCTTTAGCCGAGCGGTGCGCAAAGGAAATAGCATTCAGGTATCCGGCACAACGGCTACTCATGGTTCAAAATCAATTGGCGGTAATGATGCCACTGCGCAAACTCATTTTGTAATCGATAAAATTGAAGGCGCTATTCAATCGCTTGGCGGAACATTAAACGATGTTGTGCGAACTCGAATCTTTATTCGAAATATTTCAGATTGGGAAACCATTGCGCGTGCGCATGGCGAACGTTTTAAAGACATTCAACCCGCCAACACCATGGTGCGTGCTGATTTAATTGGTGACGAATATTTAATTGAAATGGAAGCCGAAGCTCAGCTATAATCAATTTCTCTTTTTAGGTGGGTAATTTTTGAAAACCTTCTTTATTCCCTTCTGAATATCTTCAGGGGTAAAATCCGGCCTTCTTTCCAAGTAGCCAATCGCTTGAGATTCCCAAACCATTCGGCTTTGTTTTTTATCAGCCATGCCAATGATAATTGATCCTTTGAGATAGTTGATTATCTCACGTTCGTGTTCAAGTGGTTGAATATTGAATTGTGATTCCTCTGGCCGATTGAAAATAATTGCTTGCTCGTCCGTTAATGCTACTGTAAAGCCAATCAACAAGTCGGGGTTATCGGTGTCTATAGTAAGTCCTTTCTCTTTCAGTTCTGAAATAATTGCAGCCTTGAGATTTTTTCGCACCAGACTATCTTTGAAGTAGCCCGGTCCATCAAAGTCAAACTCGCAACCATTCATCCAACAGAATGTTTTATACTCGCTAAAGTCAACTGTTTTGTCATAGACATTTTTTACATGAACCTCGCAGGCAGTCAGCGTAAACAACAGCACAATAATAATTCCTCTTACCATAATTCATTCATTGGTCTTAAGTTCAAAAAATAAAGTTGAATGCAAGCTGATTAGTCGCATTGAATTGAATGATAAAAATCAACACTATTCAACCCACGCTACTTTTTTTGACGGATAAAATCCTATACCAAGCGTTCTCATAAAGGGTGCATGATTTCCTAATCGTACTTTGTATTCATCCCAGCTTCTTCCTTCGGCAGGTGACCAGCCGATCTCTGCAATCCCGGGCAGCCGTGGAAACAACATGTACTCTATGTCTTTCATGGTAACAAGTGTCTCACTCCAGAGTGGAGTCTCAACACCTAAAATTTGATCCTTGCTTACTCCATCCACTTGAGTTGCCGGATCCCAGTTATAGGCATCATCCACTTCGATGTAGGCTGCCCAATGCAATCCAAGTTTCGATGAAGAATCATATTGCATATCCAAATAAACCTTTGTAGAAGGCGACATGATTATCTGAGCACCCTTCTCAGCAGCCAGCTGCGCATATTTTTTATTAGCCCAATGTTGGGCAATTGCATTTTCGTCAATGTCAGCCTGCGCAATTTCTTCCCAGCCAATCATTTTCTTTCCATGGGCTTTCACCATTTCGCTAAAGCGATTGATGAAAACAATGTAGTCTTCTTTCTTTGTTACATGCGCCTCATCACCACCAATGTGAAGATATGGTCCGGGTGTAATGGCTGCCAACTCGCGCAACACATCATCAACAAATTTAAAACTCTCAGGTTTCTCAACTCTCAAGGTACTCCATCCTACTTCAATACCGGTATATAACTCAGTAGGCTTTGACTTTGTACCCAATATTCCTTCCGTTGAAGTTTGTCCTTTATATCTTCCTTCAATAGGAACAACGGTGCCACCATTCAATTCGCCATAGGAAGCCAACGCTGAATTGATATGACCGGGAAGATCAATCTCGGGGACAATGGTTATGTAGCGACTTGCAGCATACGCAACAATTTCTTTATACTGTTCTTGTGTGTAATACCCGCCTTTGGCACCACCCACTTGTGTGCTGCCACCATGCAGCGCCAAATTTGGCCACGACTTTATTTCAATTCGCCAGCCTTGATCATCACTTAAGTGAAGGTGTAGCACATTCATTTTATAATAGCTTATCAAGTCGATGTAACGCTTCACATCTTCCACACTAAAAAAATGACGAGCAACATCTAACATCGATCCGCGCCAAGCGTATGTTGGATAATCGATAATGGTTCCGGTTGGGATTACAAACGAATCATTCTGAGAAACATCTTTAGTAACTGGAACAAGTTGGAGAAGGGTTTGTAACCCCATGAAAATTCCAGCGGGCTGATTTGCATTCAAAATAATTTGCTTTTCCGAGATACTAAGTTCATAGCCCTCCGCCCCTAATTTTGGATCTGCATTCAAAGTCAGTAAAAGAGCCTCGCTATCAGGCGCTTCGCCTGAATTGGAAACAGTAAGATTAAGATCTGCAATCTCGTTGAGTCGGTCAGAGAAAATAGTAGCAGCATTCTTAAGTTCTGCATTATCACCCGTAACAAAAATTTGTGTCTTGTTGGTTAGCGAATATCTTTCCCCTGTTGATGTAACTGAAACTGGCTTTGGTATTACACCACTTAACGCTAAGTTACTCGGAGCTTCATTTTGTTTGCAGGATTGAAAAAAGAGACCTGCAAAAACGACAAGCAGTAGTTGTTTGAATAAACGAAACATAAAGTATGAGATAAGTTGAGATTTAAAAGTAGAACGTAACTATAAAGTTATGAAACCTGAAGTAAATTCGTCAGAGTTTTTTCAGTTCAACAAGCCAATCCCACGGATATGGGTCTTTAAGCCAGATGGGTGCCGGATCAATTTCAGTTTCCCAATTGTACTCAAGTCTCTCTATCGCGGTTATTTTAAATCCATGCTCTTTAAATGTCACGTGAATCTCCGATTCTGAGTAATGCTTGGTGGGCACGCCATCAATGTGAATGATGCCCTGAACCAAATCACGTTTTGAGCCCTTAAAATAATTAAACTCACTATTTGGAATCTTATTGGCTTTCACACCCTCCTTTTTATAAACATCAATTAACCGCCATGAGGCAAAGAATGCAGAATCTAATGATGGCAAAACCAATAAGGCTGACCCTCCGGGTTTAAGTGAATAGTAAACATTTTCAATTGCCCGATGATTCTTATCAAGATTAGGGAACATGATCACATTACAACAGAATACAAAATCTGATTTTGGTAGTAACAAACTCTTCTTTGTAAGATCGGCTTGCTTTAGTTCAATGTTGCTATAACCCTGTTTCTTTGCTTGCTTCAACAACCCTTTGCTAATGTCAAGCCCTACTACCTGCTCAAAGTTTGGCGCCAGGTATTGAAAGGATTTTCCATTGCCGCATCCAAAGTCAATAGCCAATTTATTTTTACCCCCATGCTTACTAATGTATTGCGGAAGTTTTTTATTTCTGTCGCTGGCATACACATCAAAGATTTCGTCATTATAACTTGGCGCGATGTTTTCCCAGTGTTTTTTTTCATTCATAGATTAAAATTTTTTGCCACAAAGACACTAAATCACAAATTCTTTAACATTAAATAGTTAAGAAATTAAGTTCATTAAGAGGACACATAACCATTGACAATCTCTTCATTTCTTAGTGCTCCTAATGGTAAAAAATATTACCGGGTAAAAGTAAAAGACAAACCTCTAGGACACTAAGCCACAAAATCTCTAACATTAAGTAGTTAAGAAATTAAGTTAATATAAGAGGATGATCGAATAAGTTCTGCCACAAAGACACTAAGCCACAAAATCTCTAACATTAAAAGCATTGAAAAATTAAGTTGATTAAGAAGTCACCTGTTCCATACATAACCGATGACAATCTCTTCATTCCTTAATGCTCTTAATGGTAAAAAATAGCGCGCCATTGCGGTTTAAATTATGCATTATCAAATTCCGTTGTTAGTGTTTTAACAATCTCAGCCATTGATCGAACACTTTTTACATGCTCAATCGCTGGGCCTGCGCACCACACTGTTTTATATGTTGCTCCAAACGCTGCCTTCTCCACTTGTTTCATTCCGCGATAAGCGATCAACATTTTAGCATACTTCTTTAAGGTTTTATTATTATTTAAAATGCGTTCTAACCAATTTGCTTCGGTACCTAATTGTTGCACATACGGAGTATTGATTACGGTAAGAGCCGAACCAGAAAGTTTCGTTGTCAATACAATATCTTTCTCGCCATAATCAATCATCGCTTGTTTGTATTCTGGTGAGATGTCAGCTTCATCACACGCAATAAAGATGGTGCCGATTGAAGCTCCGGCTGCACCCCAACTCATCACCTCTTTTAAATCCTTACCATGGGCAATGCCGCCCGCAGAAATAACCGGGATAGAACAATTCTCTTTTAGCAGTGTAATCAACTCTTTTGGCGAGAGTTTTCCTGCATGTCCGCCTGCGCGATTGTTTACAGCAATCACTGCATCAGCACCCTGAATCTCTACTTTTTTCGCATAGGCCAAATCCACCACATCACAAAAAACTTTAATACCTAATGGTTTACAACGTTCAATTACTTCTTGCGGATTACCCAGTGACGTAATAATGTAGCCAACCTTTAATTCCAACAACGTATCAAGCTGACCTTTATATTTTAGGTTCGACTTATTTACAATCAGGTTAACACCAAAGGGTTTATCGGTAAATGCTTTTATCTCGGCAATAGCCGCGCGTAGTTCCTGATCGGTCCTGTAATTCAAAGCCGGAAACGCAGCCGTTATTCCATTTGCCAAAGCGGCTTTAACCATTTTAGTATTGGAGATTAAAAACATAGGTGCCACTATGATGGGATATTGGATACCCAGAAGTTTGTCAAGTGTAAGTGTACTCATTCAAATTAAATTTCAGGAAGATTGTAAAAATTGAGGTAAGATAAAAGCAGCAGCGCGTTTACTTACGAGCGTTCATTGTTTAAAGGAATTAGGTCAAAAAGTTGTACTTGTGAAACCGTGCTACTTACCTTGCTCCACCTAAACAAAAAACTTCCGGTTATTCATGTGGGATCTCTCCATTCAATCAGTAATAGTAGCTACTGGTAGTTACATTCCTGAAATAAAAATCAACAATCGAGACTTTATTAATCACGCATTTTATGAAAAAGATGGTTCGCCTATCAAGAAAGATACTGCGCTGATTGTCGACAAGTTTAAATCCATCACGGGTATTGAAGAAAGGTGTTATGCCCGTCCTGATCAAAAAGCATCAGACCTCGGCTACCTGGCCGCGCAACAAGCGCTGCAAAGTTCAGGCATTGATAAAGAGTCGCTCGATTATATTATTGTTGCCCACAACTTTGGCGATGTGATTTATGGAAGCAATCGCGTTGATATAGTCCCTACTCTTGCCTCACGAATTAAAAATTTATTGCAAATAATAAATCCGGATTGCGTTGCCTACGACCTTCCCTTTGGATGCCCGGGTTGGCTGGAAGGTGTTATTCAGGCAAACTATTTTATTCGTTCGGGTGATGCTAAGCGTTGCCTTGTTATTGGCGCTGAAACACTTTCACGGATACTTGATCCGCATGATCGTGATTCAATGATCTATGCCGATGGTGCGGGTGCTGTAATTCTGGAAGCTGCTTCAACTGGAAAAGGAATTCTTTCCCATAAAACTCAAACCTATGCCAGTGAGCACTCCATGCTGTTAAACATGGATCAATCATACAAGGCTCAAGAAGTTAAAGGCGATCTTTTTATTAAGATGAATGGCCGCAAACTTTACGAGTTCGCGCTTACGCACGTTCCTCATGTAGTAAAGACTGCACTAGACAAAGCCAATACCCATATTTCTGAAATCAATAAGATATTGATCCATCAAGCGAATGAAAAAATGGATGAAGCCATCGTGCAACGACTTTTCAAATTATATGATCTTGAGTTTTCCAGTCCCAGCCTAATGCCTATGAGTATCTCCTGGTTAGGCAATAGTTCGGTGGCTACCATTCCTACGCTGCTCGACTTAATGCTTAAAGGTGAGATGAAAGATCAGACTATCAACCCCGGTGACAAAGTTGCCTTTGCCTCTGTTGGTGCTGGTATGAATATTAACGCAATTGTATATCAGTTTTGACTATGTAAAAGAGCTAGTTGGTGCAGAGTCGCTCGTACAGAATTAAATGTCCGATAAGGTTTTCAAATCCAGTTTGCTCTGGTTTAACTGAAGCCATAAAAGGCCCACAATCACCATAAAGTTTGTCAAACTTTTTCTGATAGTCTGAAGGCCTGACATTTATTACCTCTACATTCTTAACAAAAAAATATGAACTAATTTCATCGTTAGAAGAAAGGGGTACACCCCTTATCAAAATCTACTTATCTGTCGCAACATTTGAATCTGCAAATATCTTAATTCTGCTATCAAACCCAGAATTTAAAAGCTGGATAAGTGTTGGCTTAGGTTTGCCTTTAGTTGAAAATGGATGCTCAAATACAACATACGAATTAATGACATCTTTTACTGTGTTACCAGATTCATCTCGAATAGAAAACTTTATAGAATTTGTGAGTCTGATCTTAACCCACTTGATTTGATCTAATTTAATTTTTTGTTTTGAACCATCAACAAGTCTTAATGATATTCATAAGGCTACCCTTAGTTAAAAATGCCGATACCAGAGTACAATTGATCAGCTAGTCATTGTAGAAGCTTATAAGTGCTGGTCTATTTAATATTTCTTCAACACTACTGTCACTGATTTTAGACATCAAGGACTGAGCGTTTAGCGAAGAAATCAGGAAAAATAGGACTAAAGAAATTTTTAACTTTTTCATTTTAAAGTAATCAAACGACATAAATCAACAAATAAGTTTTATTGTCTCAAAATCTAGTAACTAGAAAAACTCATTCCAAGCTGAGAACCGCCTTGGACTCCGCGATTCAGTTCGAAGAAAAATGAAGTAATCTTTCAGTACACAAATTAAGGTTGTGAAAACTCCGCTAAGAAGCCAAGAACTTTTCCCTGATGTGTTGTTTCAAAACACAAGGAAGATACAAGTAGTTTAAAAAGCTACTTCACTACAAAAATATACGCTTGATTATTTTTATGATAGCGGCTTTTAGCAACACCCTTCTCCTTCATAAAATGTGTAACAACAGTTTCTGAAAACTCGCGCTTGCATTTAAAAAAAGTAGCTTCTTTTTTTGGAGACTGACCCTTGAGCAAGGCGTTGAGCAACACTTTGTCTTGTGCGCCAATTTCACTTTTGGGTTTCACTACTTTTTCAATCTGCGCAATAAGTTCGTTAATTTCTTCTATTTGGTGTGCGTTAAAAGCTGGCATGTTCTTACTCGTTAAATAGTGAGGTGTATAGTTAAGTCTATTTCTATAGAAAACTTTTGCCGAAGGTAGCGATAATTGCCTGAATTTGACTTTGTACTTCGCCCGTGTTGGTGTTCTTCACCAACACGCTGCCTGCAAACAAGTTCGTTTGTGATGAACGTCAACGCTGGCAAGCAGGCTAACACCTAACACAAAAAAAGGCATTGAGGATGCGCGCGGATGCTCTTGCTGGGCGTGTCATTGCGAGCGAGTAACTCTATGAAAAAATTTTGGTCTGATTTAAGACGAGTCCCGCACTCTCCGCAATGATACTTACCCAATAATTTTCTCGGTTTCTCAGTGGAGTCTCTGTTTTCAGCACTCCGCGTAAATAGGCGCAGAGATTCTGTGTTAAGAACGAAATATTGAAAATATATTACTTTTACTCATGTTCATTGTTAACCGAACGGGAGATATCAATCACATGCTTGCACAATCAAAAGCCAAAGTGGAAGCCATTATGGCCGAAGATTCTTTTTGCATGAACAAGCTTGCCGAATTTACCATTACCGAATTTCTAACCTCGCAAGCTCATGCCGACTTGAAGAAGCTGCTGGCAAATAAGTAAATTTGTTTGTGATGCACACAAATGTATCGGACAGCTCGAATAAGTAATATGAAGACACTGTTGATTACCCCTGAAGGTTTAGAGAAGTTGAAAGCTGAGTTGGATCACCTGTGGCGGGTGGAGCGGCCCGACACCACACAAAAGGTTAACTGGGCTGCAAGCCTTGGCGATCGTTCTGAAAATGCAGATTATCATTACAATAAAAAACGACTTCGGGAACTTGACGGGCGCATCCTTTACTTACGCAAGTGCATAAAGGACTTGAAAGTTGTGAACTACTCCCCCTTTCAGGAAGGCAAAGTTATGTTTGGGGCTTGGGTAGAAATTGAAAATAATAAGCGCTTGAAAAAACGCTTGCGCATTGTTGGTGGTGAAGAAATTATTGGGTCAACAGATTACATCTCGATGGACTCGCCCATGGCGCATGCGCTATTGAAAAAAGAAGTGGGCGATGAAGCTATTGTGAAAACTGCTACCGCGCAGTTTGTTTGGCGCATCACCAAAATTGACTATCAGAAATAAGTTACGAATGAAAAAGTTGTGCTGCGGAGGGCTTTCATGATAATTTTCCTCAGCCATTGTTGGTGTTGCGCGAGGGAACGTGAGCTGATTCACCAACAAGTGTGATACTTGTTGGGCTTGTGTTTGTTGGCGAGCTGCCGCACAAGGCTAACACGCAACACCAAAAAAGACAAAGTAGTGCATAAGTCTATATCGGATGGAAATTTAAAATCACCCCGTCTGATACTCTTTTTAGAAAGGTTTTAGCATTTCCATCTTCTCCAACTTCTACTACTCGGTAGCTCGGGAAAGGATTGCCCCAACTCCCCAACTGCCACCGAAATGCCCAGACCAGAAGAATGGTTTTTTCTTGTATGTCATAATCCCATCCACATCGTGGTCATGACCATGAAAAGTAGCCTTTACATTGGGGTAGCTCGCCAGTAAGTCGAGCAAGGGATTACATGCGACCCCATTCCTTGTCCAATCATTTTGAGAAATATGAATGAAAACAAAAACTTGAGAGAGTGACTGATTATGCTCAAGTACAGACTTTACATATTCCAGATTGGCGCAGCGGTATTCTCCTTTTTCATTAGAGCTATCGCAAAGCAGAATTCCATAATTCTCTTTCACGGGCATAAAAAAATTGGTTGCTTTCCCCCAGAGTCCGAGCCAATCGTTTTCAGAAATCCGGTCATGATTGCCCCGGGTAACGAGGTAAGGGTAGTTTAGTGTTTCGTAAACATCCCTCACTTCTGGCATAAACCTCGGTTCGTCATGAATCAAATCTCCATTGAAAACCACAAAATCCACATTTTCTTCCTTGTGGATGGCCTTGATGAGATTTCTGTGTGACGATTCAAAGTCGGTATTGGGCTGGCCCCAATGGCCATCAGAAGCGGTAATGAATTTGAGTTTGTTGGCTCTTGGTAATATTTCTCCCAAACTAAAGAAAGGTGAAGCCAGTAGAGCGGAACCCGCAAGTCCGATTTTTTTAAGAAAGGGCCTTCTGTACATAGTTAATATTTTGGAGATGGGTTTTTGAAAATAAATTTGAAGATGACAGGTCAAAATAAGGCTTGATTCTCACAATAGGAAATAAAACGGCCGCGTGAGCAGCCTTCTTTTAGTATGTGTTAACAAAATCCGCTGAAGCTGCCTGGTAACACGGGCCGTATGCGAATCCGTGGAACTGCATGATGCGATGCACTATGTTTTGCATCAGCCATTGTTGGTGTTGGGCGAAGGAACGTGGGCTGATTCACCAACCAGTGTGTTACTTGTTCGGGTCGTGCTTGTTGGTGAGCTGCCGCACAAGGTTCTCACAACACAAACAAAGGCAGAGTCGCAGAGACTGGAGAATATGCTAAGAAAGAATATTAACAAACTCCCCGACAACTTTCATTTCTGCAGCATTTTCTTCATTAATGATGATGTTTTTATAAGAATGATCAAACGAATTTGGCCGTAAAACAATTGACGTGTGTTCCCAACCCTCTTCAGAAACTACTTTTTCACTTGAATAAGTCTTGATAGTAAACGCGGAACTGAAATCTTGGTCTTGAATATCCATGTGCTCGACTAAAACAATTTTCCCATTTCTACTGCCCCCTTTATACGGTTTAAATAGGCAAATTGAACCGTTTGGAATTACCCTGTTCATAGATTCGCCAATTATTTTACAAGCAAAATAGCCGTTGTTTGGATTACTGTTTTCCGGACCTTCAATTAAAGTGAAATTCTTCTCTGATTGCATTTCACTAAAAGTCCCGGCAGCAGCGTAAAAATTGTAAAGAGGGATGGGGTTTCCTAATTGTTGTTCAAAATCAATTGTTTCTTTGAATGTAATTACATTGTCTTTCCTATTTGTATTAAAATCCGCAACCCTCACCTTCTCTTGTAGATAGTTATACATGCTAGAGATTACAGGATTTGCTAAATTAAAACGGATTTTTACAACTGAAATTTGCTTACCATTATCATCACTCATTTTGGTTTGCTCAACTTGATTTAATTCGGGACTTACATCTCCCATATAATAGAAGTCCATTCCTTCATCATTATTTTTTTTGATAAATAATGGGAGGCGGATAACCCCGTTTTTACCTAAAATAGATTGAACATCCTTACTATCAATTTTTCTATTGGATTTCGACATCCAATCAAATTCTCTATTATTTACAAATTCATCTTCATATTTGGTTGACTCCGAAATGTGCTCTTCTTTATGGTAGTTAACAAAAATTGGGCAATGAGCATTATCGGAACTTACTAAATAACCACCCACGTTTTGAGCTACAGGATTTTCCGGTACATTTAATATTCTAAATACGTCTTTACGCGAATATTTTCTGTATAGGACAAATCCGTTTTGCCAATTATCTGGTTCAAATAATTTATCGAATTCATGGATAGAGTAATCAGTAGAATCAATTAGAAATCTTTTAAAAGTGTCTTGATTTAAATATGGAAGAAACCTGTTTGAAAAAACTAAATTTCCATTTTCGATTTTTAGAATATCCAAATCATAAATCTCTTTGGCTGAAATCAGTTTGCTACCTTTTTTTTCTCTAATAAATTCAAAATTCAAATTAAAGACACAAGACTCAATGGTTTCATCAGAAAGGGAGTAATGATATTTATTAAGAATCTTTTCTTTAAAATCGTTTATAGGAAGCTTACCAGATTCAATTAATAGTTTTACAATTAAACTTTCCTCAACCCTTTTTGAATTGTTTATTTCTTTAGCGAATAGTTCCAAAAGTTTAACCTGCTGCTTAGATAATTCTAAGTTGTGTTCTTTCTCAACTTTGACAATAAAATTATAATACGAACTGGAGTGGTTTACGTATAAAAAAGGGTCTCTAGAACCATGCTCAATAAAATCCATCATCATTGGAATTCTACCTAACTTGAATTTCAACAGGCGATAGTCCTTTTTCAAATCAGAGAATAACTGCATATTCGCAGAATCAATGGATTGAAATATTTTTTCTTTGGTGATTTCATCAAAATTAATAGTCGAAGCCCCGGGAATCATTCTGCTACCTTCAGTAATTAATTTCCTCAAGGAGTCCTTTTTGTAGGATGTGTCACCATACAATGCAACGGGTATTAAGTAATTGTTCTCATAGTTTCCAATGAAATCAATAACAGTTAAATAACCTTTTCCTTCCACTTTTCTTAATCCTCTTCCCAATTGTTGAATGAAAATAATTGCTGATTCCGTGGGTCGAAGCATAATAATCTGATTGATTTTTGGAATATCAATCCCCTCGTTGAAAATATCAACCGTAAAAATGTAATCTAGTTTTTCACGCAAATTATCTGATTCTAATTTTTCAATGGATGTTGCTCTTTCTTCTTCAGAACTATCACCTGTTAAAGCAATTGTTTTATATCCTTTCAAATTAAATAAAGTAGATAGTTCACTTGCCTCATTTTTTCTTGAGCAAAAGATTAAGCCTCTAGTTATTCCGTTATCACTTCCATAGAAATTTGCCTGCTCAATTATTCTATTAACCCTTTCACTAGAAACTAATAGGTTAAAATCCGATTTATTATCAATCGCATTGTTGTCAATTAATAAATCTGCTACTCCATAATAATGAAATGAACTAAGCATTTCTTCCTCCAATGCTCTGTTCAATCTAATTTCATAAGCAATGTTGTGGTCAAATAATTGAAATATGTCATTCCCGTCAGTTCTCTCAGGTGTGGCTGTCATTCCCAAAAGAAATTTAGGTTCAAAGTGCTCTATTAATCGCAAATAGGAATCGGCACCTGACCTATGTGTTTCATCAATAATTATGTAATCAAAATGATTTTTCTCGAAGTTTTCTAGGTGTGTGGACTTTGAAATAGTTTGGATTGTTGAAAACACGAACTCACAATCCAATTCTCTTTTTTCACCAGAATACAAACCCATAGTTTTTTCCTTCCCGAAAACACTTCGAAATGTATTTAGCGAATCTTTTGCAATGGTTAATCTATGCACCACAAACAATAACCTCTTCGGGTTAAAAGCTTTCGCATCGAACGCTGATAAATAGGTCTTACCTGTTCCGGTTGCAGAAATTATTAAAGCTTTATTCTTCAATTCCGCCCTTAGGTTTTTTAGGTTTCTCAATGCTTCTATTTGCATTGAATTTGGAGTTATAAAAGTTTTGGGATCAATTAAACTCTCGAGGTTGCTTTTCTTGTCTAGAAGAAATTGCTTCTCATATATATCTTCATAAGATAAAATATACTGTGCTGTTACGGGCGTTCCTTTTTCAAAATCAGATTGAAATTCATTTAGTACTTTCTCAAGTAGGCCACTTTCATCTAATGCGGAAATTTTAAGATTCCATTCTTTGTTAGTGGCCAAGGCCTGAGCTGTTAAATTACTGCTGCCAACAATTAGATTATAATGCTCCCTGTTTTTAAAGATGTACCCTTTTGCATGGGCATTTCCTGTTGTAGCAATCCTTAAATCTATATTTTTGAATTGGAGTAATCTTTTTAGCGCTTCCGGTTGAGTGAAGTTTAAATATTGAGAGACTAAAATTTCGCCCTTTATTTCACGGCTTTCGAGTTCTTTAAGTTTGTTAATTATGGTAGCAACTCCACTTGTTGTTACAAATGCTACCGAAATATAAAACTGATTGCAATTTTCAAGTTCATGAAGTATTGATGAAAGAATTTTTTTTGGTGGGTGCTTTTGATTAGTTAGTAGCTCCGGCTGATAATCTACTCTAGATAAAATGGTTTTATCTACATAACCTGTTTGTAAACTGGAATTGAAAATTTGGATTAGCCTATTCATTCATTACCAATTTATCCACTATTGGAATATCTGCAGCTGCCCAATCTAATGAGTTAAGTTCTGATATGTCTAGCCATTTGAAATCAAGATGCTCGGTTAACGTCACATTGTTATCCTTGCATTGGCAAATAAAGCTATGCATTTCCAAAGTGAAATCTGGGTATTCATGCTTAACAGTTAAGAATTCCTCCTTAACTTCTATAACCATATGTAACTCCTCCTGTATTTCTCTTTTGATTGTTTCAGCTCTACCCTCGCCTAGTTCCATTTTACCTCCAGGGAATTCATACTTTTTTGAGATATACGATAACTTGCTCTCGCCTCGCTGAACACATAAAATTTTATTTTCATAAACAATAATGGCCGCTACTACTTCAATATGTTTCATGCTTTTCTTATTGGCTTTGCTTTCGGTTATTAATCAATTACTAAAAATGCAAAATAAGTAATGGAACGCAATGACCAAAACCGACTCAATCGGTGCCCAGTATGATTTTCCAATTCTGCGTGGTGATAACAGTGAGGGAATCAACTACCCACATTAAAAACGGAGCAAACGGAATGGCGAGCAGCCAAACTGCTCCGAGCCAATCGAACGCACCGCGTTTCACTTTTAGTTTCTCTTGTTCGGCTCCATACTTTTGGTTGAGCGCGGGGATGAACCGCAAGCCAAACACAATCAGTAGCAAGAATGCGGTGAGGCCAATCGCGAAGCCATCCACCCGCCCGAAGCGAAGCCATAAGATTAGCGGAATACCTACTGCAATGAACG
>Ga0163150_10000738_pt1 | contig 59233 bp, 52 predicted proteins | sample OliLakLV19P2IB_FD_148628 | JGI IMG/M metagenome (GOLD analysis project Ga0163150, IMG submission 148628) | Freshwater microbial mat bacterial communities from Lake Vanda, McMurdo Dry Valleys, Antarctica - Oligotrophic Lake LV.19.P2.IB | ecosystem: Environmental > Aquatic > Freshwater > Lake >...
GGATGCGAGTCACTCTGAGATTGTTTTTTGGGAGGAAAAACTGAGTTCCGGCCGTTACTGCGATTACTGCGTTAAGCCGGGTTTTTGCAGGAAAGATGGAAACTCCGTGGACTTATATGGACAGGATGCACCGCTTTGAACGCATATTCTCTGTATTTTCAAAGGATGGTTGTTTTCCCAAGCTGGACGTCGCGGGTTCGATCCCCGTCTCCCGCTCCATCTTTTCAACAACTTAGGAGGAACTCCAAAAACGCTGTGCTCCAAAATGCTCCAATTAGAGATTTCCCAGCGCAAATTCCAATGAATTAACTGCCTTCTTCCTCCTTCCTAATCCCGTTTTCGTATAAACATTCTGATTCACATCCACCGTGTGACCCAGCTGGTCGGCCACCACCTTGGGGTGAACGTTCAAATCACTTAGCAACGAGGAATGAGTTCGCCTCATGACTTGGAACGTTGCCCAGCCCAATCCTGCTTGCTTGAGTTTGGGTCCGATGTGCCTTCGCCAGCAATTGTCCCGTGACAGGGGTGTTGTTAACTTCTCTGAAGCAAAAACCCAAGCCTGGGGTTGCGTATCGATGGATACTTTCCTCCAGGCTTCGATCTCGGAGAGCAAACCATCGGGCAGAGCGACTTCACGAACTGAGTTCGTCGTCTTTGGTGTATCCACCTCACCCCGGTAAACTCGCTGCCGGATTTCCGCATACTCATTCTGAAGCCGACCCCAAGTCAAGCCGAAGATTTCTCCAGGACGCATTCCCGTAAGAACAGCCAGTTTCACAATCAACCGTTCCCTCTGCTCCAACAACGAGAACATCTTCTTCATCTCTGCTAGATTCATCACCAGCTTTGGTGCCCTTCGGGCTTCTTTCGGGACAAACAGCAAAGAAGCCGGATTGCGATTTACATATCCTTCCGACACTGCCAGGTCGAAAATCTGCCTCAGGTCCCAACGAAAATGACTGACAACGCTGTACGACAATCCCTTTTTTGCTTTTAGGTCCAAGTAATCCTGCAATTCATCCCGACTGAAACTGCTGATGGATCGCTTGCCGAACTCCGAGATCAGGTGGAAGCTGATCCTCTCCTGATTACTCGATGCCGTTGAGCGTTTCCATTTTCGTCGGTAGAAAGGCAGGAACACCTGTTCCACGAAGTCACTAAAGATGCATCGTTCTGACGCTGTCCTCTGTTGCAGTTTAATGGGTGCCAGAATGGTGGCGACCTTAGCTTTCGCTTGAGTCTTAGTCATCTCCCAAACAGAACCTAGAGCCCGGCTTCGTCGATGACCGTTTTCCCACCATTGGGCAATTCAAACACCTCTTTGCTTCTTGACGTTTCCTTCCTGGTACCGCCTACGCATAAAGATCCTCCTCCATGCGTCTAACGGCGTTAATTCTTGACGACGTGATCATAACATCCTCGTCGCCCTGTTCATTGCTCCTTTTCCACTCCTCAAGCGTGTCGCGCAATACCAGCCTTCTTCTTCCCATGTGAATGGCGGGCAGCTTAGACACGTTCTTGGCTTTACCATTGATGACGTTGTGAACGTGCGATATAGAGCAGCGCAGCTTTAGGGCGACATCTCTGACGGTGAGCACTTCTCGAAGAATAGCCACAGTGATCCTTGCCTCCACGAATGTCGACGTGCACCTGCGAGCATTGGGATTCGTCACCCCACGTGAGCTCGTCGATCAAATCAGGCCTACACCTATTAGAAGGTTTGAGAACGGAAAATCTTAAGGAAATATTTTCAGCGCCTCGGATTCGATGCTCGGTTGGAACAATCTCCGAACTTAGACTCACCTGTTGAGAGAAGTGAAAAAGGCGAAATCCAAAGCAAATGGGACCTGCCGAATCCAGGGGTGCAACGTCGATGGTTACTCTCCAATTGGCGCCGCGGGCTCGTTCTATGGACTCGACGGCAGCAAGGCCACACCCAACTGTGGCCACGCGTATCACCAAGCAAACCGGAACGTATTTTGAACGTTGGCTTGGCTGGGGCCGTGTTTGCGTTCGTCTGCGTGGGTGCTGGGTACTGGCTGAGCAGGTAATTGGACTTGTGCGGAGTCGGAGCTAGGGAATACGATGTGCCTCTCTACTCATGAGAAAAGGTAGAGAGCCCGGCGTCTGCCAGGTGTCCTTCGGGATATTTGGCAGGCGCTATTTTTATTGTTACTGAGTGGCTTTGTCTGCGCGGCTACCCGAAGATGAATAGCGGCTTCTCCGACTACTTCAGCTGGCGCCTGCTCCGAGACCTGGCGATCATTTATTTGACCTTGGTCGGACTGGCGTTCTTTTTTCAACGCAGACTTCAGTACTTCCCTGATTCTTCGCCTGTCCCGCTTCCACAGGGCGAAAGGTTTCGGGACCTCCAGGAAGTGCAGTTGATCAATGTCGACGGCCTACGGCTGTGGGCTTGGCACTGGCCCGGCCGCCAGGCTGCTGCCACTCTGCTTGTCCTTCACGGCAATGCGGGTCACCGAGGTCACCGGCTCGGCTGGATCGAACAGCTCCATGGTCTCGGCTACGGTATTTTCATACTGGATTATCGCGGCTATGGTGGGAGTGCAGGAGCACCGACAGAAGAGGGTCTCTATCAGGATGCGGAAGCAGCTGCCAATTGGCTTAAGAGGCAAGGAAAAAGACAGCTGGTTTACACAGGAGAGTCTATGGGCTGCGGCGTGGCTGTAGAACTGGCTACTCGGCAGCCTGCGGCTGGGTTGATTCTTCAGTCCGGTTTCTCCTCGGCAGTGGACGTGGCCGGCAAAGCTTATCCGTACCTTCCAGTTCGATTGCTTATGAAAGATAAGTACGACTCCGCTGCCAAGATGTCAAAGATCTCCTGTCCCGTGCTGGTGATCCATGGCGAGCGAGACTCGCTAATTCCTATTCGACTCGGTCGCGCTCTGTATGAAGCGGCACGAGAGCCCAAAGAGTGGCTGGGTGTCCCAGGAGCTGGACACAACAATGTTCTCGAGGTAGGTGGTAGGGAGTATTTGCGGAAGATCGATGAGTTTCTCCGCAGAATTCACAATTGACGTCGAACGAGGGACTCCACCGATTGAGAGATCAAAACCCCACAGGCACCTGTACGGTTTCGCCATACGTCAACTTGACTTGGCTTTGTAAACACTTGGCGACAAGGAGGATCTATTCTCTGAGAGTCAAGACGTCTTCCCGGCACGTTAGATTATCAAACAAATAGTCTGATCGGGCAGCAATGGGAAGCGCAACGGGCAGACCGTTCAGCGGGTCGACCGACGGGCGGAGATGGGATTCTCTTCACTCATGGCTCTCCCGGTGACCGCTCGGCAGGATCAGACATTTCCGCGCGCAAGGCAGCCCACTTCAGCAAAGCATCGAGAGCCGAACACAATGCCTGTCCCCATTTCGTCAGGCAATACTCGACCTCGGGCGGAACCTGCGGGTGGACGATGCGCCGGACTTCAACATTCTGTTAGCCGGCACTCTGGGCTGCGCTCGCGAGCAGCTTCTTGAGGGTAGAGGGGTCAACCGGTTTTGTTAAGTGGTGATTGAAACCCGCTTCGTGGGCGCGGCGACGGTCCTCTTCCTGCCCCCATCCGGTCAAGGCCACCAGCACCATTTTCTTACCCCACGGCTGCTCCCGGATCCTGCGGGCCACATCGTAACCGTTCAACTCGGGCAGGCCGATGTCGAGCAGGATTACGTCGGGCCGGAAGGTCGCGGCCGCTTCCACCGCTTCTAGGCCGTCGTAAGCGGCGCACGTCTCGTTGCCGGTCAGATCGAGCATCATGGTCAGAGACTTTGCCGAGTCCAGGTTGTCATCGACGACGAGGATGCGGAGGGCTGTCGTGGGCTCACTGACGGCCGGCTCTGGTGGCGGCGGTTGGGGTGTTTCCGTCAAGATCGGCAAACGCACCACGAACTCACTCCCCTGACCGAGACCGGCACTGTGGACTTCCAGGGTGCCGCCATGCAGCTCCACCAGGTTCTTAGCCAGTGTTAGGCCGATGCCGAGCCCGCTCCGGGTCCGCTCCAGCGAAGTATCCACCTGCGTGAACATGTCGAAGATGCGGGGAAGCTGGTCGGCGGCGATGCCGATGCCGGTGTCGCGCACCCGGATAACCGCATGAGGAGCGGCCAGTGGTGAGGGAGGCGGGGGTTTCAAAGCTTCGGTTCTTGCGTCCCTACCTTCAATTCCCAACAGTTTTGCACTGCCATCGCCGTGCTCTGCGCTCTTCTCACTCCCCGCTCGCCACTCACCACTCGCCACTACTTCAGCGGTGAGCCAAATGCGGCCGCCTTTGTCGCTGAACTTGCAGGCATTGTTCAAGAGGTTGCCCACCACCTGAGCCAGCCGGACTGGGTCGGCATTCAAGTATACGGGCTGCGACGGCAACGTCACGGTCAAGTTGAGCCCTTTGCTCTCGCACAGCGAGCGGGCGGCCTCGACGGCGTGGTTCACGGAGGATGCCCAGTCGATGAACCCTGTGCAAAGTTCAATCTTGCCCCGGCTGATACGGCTCACATCAAGCAAGTCGTCCACCAGCCGGACCATCTGGCCGATCTGACGCTCCATCATCGCGGACGCTGATTGGATGGCTTCCTCGTTTCCCTCTGCCAGCCGCAGGATTTCCACGGCGTTGCGGATCGGGGCGAGGGGATTACGAAGTTCGTGGGCCAGCATCGCCAGGAACTCGTTCTTGCGGCGGTCGGCCTCCCTCAGGGATTCCTCGGCCTGCTTACGGTCGGTGATATCCTCGATGGCCAGGAGAATCCGCCGGGTATTTCGCTGCGGGTCGGCGATGTGCCGGGCGTTGAGGAGCATCGTCCGGCGGCCCAGTTGCTTGAAGTCGTGCTCGAATTGGAAATCTTCCATGCGGCTGTTCTGCGGCAGGATTTCCTCCATCCACGTCCGCAGCCGGGGAATGTCCCACGGGGGATTGCCTAAATCGAAAAAGGATTTGCCAAGTGTGGCGGAGGGCGCGACGCGGAAGGTGCGGTAGAAGGAGCGGTTGGCGCTTTCGACGCGCAGTTCGGCGTCGAGCACGATCAGCGGTTCGCGCACCGTCTCGATGGTGTTCTCGGCATAATCGCGCGCGGCGGCGATGGCTTGCTCGCTCCGTTTAAGCGCGTCGATGTCCATGAGCACCAGGACCGCGCCGTCCACTTTGTTGTCGAGCGTCAGGTAGGGACGAACGCGCAGAGAATACCAGCACCCTGCTTTATCCTGCACCTCCCGCTCGCGCTCTCGCACGCTGCTGATGACTTCGGCGATGAGACTCTCCAGGTCGGGCGGGGATCCCTGTGGGGCAAACATTCTTGTCTGCCGGTTCGACGGGCTTTCCAGCGCGGCGGCGGAATGGGCGGCTGGAAAGTCGCCCAAACCGGCAGGCTGGAAAGCCTGCCCCGCCTCGAAAACCAGGTTGTGCCGGACGTGGCTGATGGGACGGCCCAGGTCGCTGGCCAGGAGATTGAACTGCTTTTCGGCCTGGGCGCTGAAGCGGCGGATGGTCAGGTCGCGTCCGAGCAGCACGATGGCGAGTCTGGTCGAAGTTTGGAGATTTCCTAGGTCGCTGTTGAGCCGGTTGAGTTCGGTGTTGCGAGTGGCCATCTCATCGTTGATGGTGGTCAACTCCTCGTTGGCGGACTCCAGCTCTTCCTTGGACGTTTCCAGCTCTTCATTGAGGCTCTGCAACTCCTCGTTGGCGGACTGGATTTCTTCGTTGGACGCCTGGAGTTCCTCGTTGGACGCCTCGTGTTGCTCCTGGATGGATTGCAGGTAATCGCGCGTCTCGGCAAGCTCGGTTTCGAGTTCGGAGATGCGGCGGGATTCTTCCTTTTTGCTGGCGGGGCGTGGTGGTGCGACCGCCGTCGCCCTCACCGCGCCGCTTGGCGGCTCACCGGGGACAGCCCGCCCTTTCTTCGCTTCCTCGAACAAAATCAAAAAGCAGCGCTCCCTCAGATTCTTCAGCGGAATGACTTCCACGTTCACCGTCCGGGTGTTGCCATTCTGTCGCACCCGCACGTTCTCCTTGCGCGCGGTTTTTTTCTCCTTCTTCGCTTTGTTGATGGCAGCGCGCAGCGGGAGCATCAAACCTTCGCGCGCCATCTTCAGCACGTCGAAGCTCGCTTTGCCGGCGGGCGGCTCAAGATACGCGCTGGTCGCTCCACGGAATTGCAGAATTTGCAGTTCGGAGTTGATGAGCACGCCGGGAGGAGAGAATTGATTGACCGTCACGCGGTCGGCCTCGCGCTGGGCGTTGAGTTCGGCGCGGAAACCTTCCGCCGCCTCTCTCTGGCCTTCCCTCACCCGGCCTGGCGGCCGCCCTCTCGCATTCGATGGAAGAGGGGCTGGGAATGAGGGCCGCTCCTTCCTGACCGGCAGTTGAAACGCCGGAGTCGGTGCCGCTTTCTTGGAATAAATCTTGTGCTTTTTGTCCTCCGGCTCAAACAGATCGGTGAAGGTGCCAATGGATTCCGACCCGCCCAGCAACAAAAATCCACCCGGCTTGAGCGCGTAATGGAAAACAGGGAACACCTTCTTCTGCAAACTCGGCTCAAGATAAATCAGCAGGTTCCGGCAACTGATGAGGTCCATCCGCGAGAACGGCGGGTCGGTGATGAGATTTTGCCGGGCAAAGACGACCATCTCGCGCAGCGCCTTGGTGATCCGGTAGCCGCCTTCCTCCTCGACAAAGAAGCGCCGCAACCGTTCCGGTGAGACATCCTGCGCGAGGCTCTTGGCGTAAAGGCCGTGGCGGGCCTTGTCGAGCAGCGCGTTGTTGAGGTCGGTGGCGAACACCTGAAGCTTGCGCATCCGGGGCGCCTTCTCCGCGGCTTCCACGAACGCCATGGCAATGGAATACGCCTCCTGGCCGGTGGAACAGCCGAGCGTCCAAACGCGCAACGGGTCGTCGCCACTTCGCTGGAGGAGCTTGGGAAAAACCGTACGCTGGAGAACGTCGAAGGCTTCCGGGTTGCGGAAAAAACTCGTCACGCTAATGAGCACGTCGGAGTAAAGCGCGACGAGTTCCTTGGCATTGCCCTCGAGAAAATGAGCGTAGTCGTCCGGCGCGGTCTTTTTGTTCAGCACCATGCGCCGGGCAATGCGCCGCTGGATGGTGGGGGATTTGTAGAGCGAGAAATCCACTCCGCAATGATTGCGGAGCAGCAGAAGAATTTTCTTAAAGCCATCCTCTCCGCCTCTGTCTGGCGCCGCCTTGGCCTCCGAGCGTGCTTGCGCCGAACCGGTGCGCGGCGTTCCGTGTCCTCCCGAAGCCAGCGGAGCTTCCGCGCCGCCGCGCTGATTGGCTTCCCTCTCCAGTTCCGAGTGGAAGGCAGGGTCCGCAACGTAGGGATGCTTCGCAATGCGGGCGAGTTCTTTCGCGATGTCCTCCGGCGCAAGAACGAAATCCACGCAGCCCGCTGCCACCGCGCTGCGCGGCATCGAGTCGTAGCGGGCCGAATCATCCTGCGCGAAGGTGATCCCGCCCTCGGCCTTGATGGCCTCCAGCCCCAGCGTGCCGTCGGTGGCCGTGCCGGAAAGAATCACACCGATCGCCCGCTCGCGCTGGTCCTCGGCCAGCGATTCAAAAAAGAAATCAATGGAGCGGTGCGGCGTGCGCGTCCGCGGGCGCGGCTGAAGTTTCAAAACACCCTGCACTATGCCCAAGTTTGTGTTGGGCGGAATGACATAAACATGATTGGCTTCCACCCGCAGATTGTTCGTGACCTCGCGCAGCGGGAGCGAAGTGGCGCGCGTCAGAATCTGCGTCAGCGCGCTTTCATGCAACGGATCGAGATGCTGCACCAGCACGATCCCCATGCCCGTATCGAGCGGCAAATGCTTGAGCAACTCCGTGAACGCCTCCAGTCCGCCAGCCGAGGCGCCGATGCCGACAATCGGGAACGACGGCCCTTCGACCGGCTCGCTCCGTTCCCCAGCGGCATCGTCCGCCGGTGCTGGCGGCACAAATCTGTGCTCGGATTGCTCGGATGACATTGCAGTCTTTCCCCGTCGACTTTGCAGGTGTTGGGGCCAGTTATTATATATCTCTGACAGTGATTTCGGCGAGATCCTTCGCCACACATTCGGGACACTCGCAAGTTTCAACGGACCGCTTCTGCTTCGACCAGCACAGTGCAATCACTAATACTTGGTCTCATGACTTCGACGAAGCAGTTACGCCGTTTGATCGGGATAAGGGAAGGCTTGACAGCCCCACCCCTCCCACACCACCGAACATGCGGTCCGCATACGGCGGTTCAGCAATCTAGGCCCTTACGGGCTGGGGGTTCGAAACATCTTCCGCCGCTTCTGGTTTCACCGCTCACCTGGTCCCGTTCGGGCTTCACCCTATCACGAACCCAGCAAGCTCAACCGAGATTGATTGGGTGGTGCATGACCGCTCATGAGGTTGGTGTTCGAGTACCCCCGATTACGGTTCGGGCCTTCTCCGTTGCCGGATACTATGCCCTCTGCTGACTTCTGCCCTGTGGTCAGGCTGCCTTACGTCAGCCTCAGTCGCTTGCGCGAAACAGAACTGATCTCCTGAGGTAAGTTCAGCCGCCGGAGAGCTGATCCTAAATGCGAACGACAAGACAGGAGTAATATAATACGGCGGTGAGACTGGGATTCGGACTCAAGGCAGTTTCTTAAGCTTTGGAATTTGAGGCAATTCCAAACCGATGTTTCAGAGAAAACATGACAGTCGGTTAGGTGAGGGGACCTCGGGCGGACTTATGGCTTGATCTCTTAATGAAAAATGCTTGCACGAAAACAAAGTGGGAACTTTCGTCTGGCTTAGAAAATATCGCCTTTTTCTCTTGTCGAGCATGTGCCCCACCTGGACGGTAAAAATGATTTGCTCAATGCTTTTCACGTGCAAGTTCTGCCCTAACTCTGGTTAGTCTTTGATCAATCGCTGCGAGCTTGGACCCATTATCCCCTTTATTCCTGGCAAACGACGCGGCTTTGAAACGGTAGGTATCATGCTTAAATTTAATCTTCAAGGTGTCGCCCAGTTCAGTGCCAACAATGTCGGTCAGTTTGAAAACAAAACCGTGTCGGGAATCCTCTGAAGGCTCGAAGACAATTGACTCCCCACTAACCTTTAGATTTCCCCTGCAGCTTCCGAGAAAATGTTCATGAATCACTGAGTAGAGCAGGACCTTGGAGTCCAGTTTTCGGACTACGTTTTTTGAGGTGGCTGATCTGACGCCGCCCACGGCAGGAAGTTCTTTTGGTTGGGAGGCAGAAACTCCAGCAGTGCTCGCTCTCTCTTCTTGAGTCCTCTCATGGTTCTTCGGGGCTAGATTGTCCAATCTAGCAGCCGGGATATCGTGAGTGCGAATTGCTTTTTTCAGATCCAGGGCAAAAGCATTTTGAGGGTCTCGTTGCAAGATGTCATCGCATCGACTGTTCGCCTCCTGCAGATTCCCTTGCTCATAGAGCGATTGGGCCGTAGCTTCCAGTTTGGATAGTTCGCTTTGTCGATCCACCGGAGCACTAGTCTTGTCAAGTTGAACCACTGAGCTGACAATTAGGTTCTCCCTTTGTCGATGTGTCCAAACACCCAATATCACACCGAAGAGGACGGCAGCAGCGGTTACCAAAAGAGCGAATCGCCTTTTGTTTCTTAAAATGCTCGTTGCCTCTAACTTGTCCTCTCTCGCTTTTAGCACCCCGTCGGCTTGGCCATCAACGTCTCTGGGCCTATTAACCTGGTCCGCAATCGAACGACTAGACTGGTTGCTCTCTTGGCGGTCGTCCAGACCTGCCTCGTTACCAAACGTTGGAGCTATTGGTTCCCCCCTCCCCCGTTTGGTCACACTAGCATTCCTCTCAGTGGCCGGCACCAGGTCCAAGGTCTCGATCGGAGAAGCGTCGGAAGCCGTCGTAACAGCCCTGGCCTCCTCTGTCTCTGTCTCACTCACCAATTGCTGACAGAGCTCCAGGTAGTCACACAAAGTGCGGTCGTCTGGCTCCAATTCACACAGGAATTGAAATGTCCCCAGGCAGACGGTGTAAAGTTCCTGGTCAAACTGTTTAATCGCTTCCCGCTTGAGATTCTCGATGTGGATCTCGAATTCTTCCCTTAGCCTCTGGTCTTGCGATCCTGGTGCCTCATCTGGATTCGTTCCCCCTTCTAAACTCCGAAGAACTGGATCCGACGCCAGAGTTATCATCTCCTTCAACGCTTCATCATCTCTGTTGTCGAAATGAACCTTTACGGATTTCACAAGTTCGGTCGAATTTAGCATGAGTGATGACGACACCGGGGATGGGTATTGACCTACGCAAACTTGGTTTGCGTTTCCAACTTCGCATTGCTCAGGCGCTTTTTCCTCCGCGGCATCTGTAGCTGACATTGCGAATTGCGCCTGGGTCGCCCTCACAATCAGCGCTTCTGCGTGCTCCATATCAACTGGTTTAGAGTAGAAATAGCCCTGCCCAAATTCACATTTGAGGATCTTAAGCATCGCGAGGTGGTTGGCTGTTTCTATTCCTTCTGCGATCACGTCCAGTCCCAGATTGTGCGCCAAGGTGACGACTGCCCGGACAATTTCTAAGCTTTCCTTGGCGTCCTGCAGTTTGGAAATGAACGAGCGGTCAATCTTCAAGGTGTGGACCGGAAACTTTTGCAGGTAACTCAAGGAAGAGTAGCCCGTGCCGAAGTCATCGATCGCTAATTTGACATTCAGGGCGCGTAGTTGCAGCAAGATGTTTCTTGCTGACTCCGAATTCTGCATAACTAGAGTTTCCGTGATCTCTAGTTTCAGGCTCGCGGGGTTGAGTCCTGTCTCATCCAAAATCTGGCTGATCTGTTCGACGAGATCCGGCTGTTGAAACTGTTTGCTTGAAATATTCACAGAGAGGTGCAAAGGCGGGTTGTCTGAGAATCTCAAGTGCCATCGATGCATTTGCCGAGAAGCCTCTCGGAGCACCCATAATCCAATGGGAACGATCAGCCCGGTCTCTTCTGTGGCTTGCAGGAAATCTACCGGAGAAAGAAGCCCACGGGCCGGATGCTGCCATCGGACCAGGGCTTCGAAACCCATAATCCCACCTGTGTCCAGGGAACAAATTGGCTGGAAGAAGACTCGAAACTCTTGACGATCCACAGCTCGTCGTAAATCTGTTTCGAGCTGGGAGCAAACCACCCCAGAGTCAGGCAAAGGTTCGTCAAAATTCCTAACGAGTTCACTAACGGATGATTTGCCCAGACAAGTGGCTGTGTAGTCCGTGTCGTGCAAAGGATCTTCTGTTCCGGCATGGCCAGACCCAGTTAAAGCGATTCCCCGCGTGCCAAAAGACACGTTATGCCCGCTGATATTCAATTGATGACTTTGCTCCACAAGGGTCTCACTCATTTGCCTGCCTTATCAAAATCATGGATAGACTCGTCTTACGCGAACTCGCTTCCTCACGGTTTCTGCCAATCTCGTTCTGCTCAGACAAAACTATCTGGGAGCCAGTGTTTCATATGCCTCTATGCTCAACTCAGAGAAAGCTCTAGTGAACTTCCAAATGGTACTTTTTGGCGTGGGCATCGTGAAATCTTACTGCGATTCTAAAGACACCAGCCATCTCGCCTGGGTCTATCCTAATGACCTTAGCAGCGGTGTGGTAAACGGAGTGGGAAGACCCGGCTTTCCGCACGCCGGGGGGCATTGGTAGCGACAGTTCAAGACCCATACCTTTGGTCAGGGATTGTTTGAGCAGAATAAGAGCGCCACCCAAACTGACATCGATGGAATGCGTCATTTCTTCGAATTTCACTCCTTGCGTATTAATCCCGCGGACCTTCACCGGTAGATTGACGAGCACTCGACGGGACCGACGTTTGTTTTTGAGTCCCGTGAGAGATCGATCTTCGTCCATCTCGGTGTCGGGAAGTGAGTTGTCGATCATAGTGTCGTCCTTCCGTATTTCTAAGGGAGCAACGGTGTATCGGCTCCTGATCTTACCGAGCCGCTCCCCTCTTAGAGAGGTGTTTCGCTCTTTCTGCCTGCTGACGCTTAATCACTTGTGACTCATCAATAGAAAACCTTGGCATGCCGCGAAGGTGAGGCGCAAAAGGATCTGCATTCACTGTGAATGAATCTGCTGAGTGACGGCGTGTATATGTGAAACGATACCCATGCCGGATATCGAAGCGGCGCTTTGGGTCAATGGTTTTCAGGGTCTTTAGAGCAGCTATAGAAGGCGGGAACTTTCCCCAGCTCTTCCGATACTCAAGACAAGCTTGGCCCAACACCTGTAAATCCTCAATCACCTTACTCACGACATCGGTGTGGGCAGATCGCGACGGGTTCACTTGCAGTTCTAGATGATGATCTAGACTTGCATTTGAACCTGCCTTTGGATTTGACGATTGGTTTTGGTGAACTTGGCCTCCTGATGTTTGCACTGTTGATCGTGGAGCTTGAGATCTATCTTTGCTAATGGAAGCGCTGATGCCTCTTTGCTCAACGGACCTCGGGGTTGAATTTGAAGGCTCAGAACTTGGCCTTTGATAAATCTGTTGAGCCATCAAACCTAACAGCAATAGTAAGCAAAGCAGTCTAGTTGTTTGCATGGTTAGCTCCACGAAGGGCAAAGACCTGAATTGACCCTTAGTGCTGGAGAACACAGAGGTTTTGCCAGCTGCCGGAGGCAATTGTGCACTCTGAACGGCATGGCTACACAATCTCCGCCATCCTGAAGCCGATCAAAGTCTCTCCGGAGTCAGTCTTGAGCAACTTAACTTTTCTAAGGCTCTCGGAGTTCTGCGGCTCGACGTTCCGCAAACAGGCATAGGACGAGAAAACCTCTTTGCAAAACGACGTGACGATATAGACGTCCCCGCTTACTTCACTTCTCCACATCTCACCAAGCGAGATCTTTCTCGTATGCATAGGTTCCGCCGTTTCAAAGTATTCTCAATTGAACCCCTCGAGGATCAACTCTTGTTCGGGATCAGTTTGAACGAGTCCTAAGTCCGCTTCAGAAACTCCGATTGCCAATCCGGTCTCAGGCCGGGAATCTGCGTTCCCGCGAACACCACTCTCCAAGAATTGGACAATCGTTTGACAAGTTCGAGCGGAGACTTGATCCGAGCCGGACGCGATGGCTTCATTCAACAGGTTAAGCATGTCGAGATATTCAGCGTTCCTGACATGAATGACGAGCTTGTTGAGACCATCTCGCCCCTCAAGCAGCTCTCCGGCACGCAATTGGGCAACGACCAGCCGCTTCAAGTAACCTTCCAAGCTTTGCTGATCGTTCATGCGGATGAGCAGTGTGGTCAGTGTTCTCAGCGTGCGGATGTTGGATTCGTCCAAAGTCAGCATGGCATCCAGCATGACCTTCAGTGTGACTTCATCGTGCATTTGAATTGAAATCTCAAAAAGCGCCTTCATCACGTCCAACGCTCCATCCAAATCTTTTCTGGCAATCAATTCTTGCAGTAGCCTCACGATGACCGGATAGAGTTTGGGGTGCTTTCCGCCGCCTTCCAGGAGGATAGCCCTGGCCGAGTCGAGCTTTCCCTCTCGCAGGAATGTCTCAGTGATCAAGACCTTGAAATCGGGGTCTGCATCGAGGGAGATAGACTTCAGATAGTCGATCGCACGCGCGGTCAGATCCAGCTGGCACAGCAAGGTGAACATTGCTCTGACCAAATCCTTGTCTCGAGGCTTGATGCGGAGCAGGTTGTCCGATGCAGCGACAGCCTCGGAGATGCTTCCCTTCTGAACCAGCTGCTTCGCTGCGTTGAGGTAGGCCTGGCTGGCGTCTTTCAACTTCCCAAGTTGCTCCAGCGCGTGCGCCAGATGCAGTTGATCTTTGTGCGGCACAGGATCGAGGGCGCAGATCTTTTGATAAATCGCGATCGCCGCCTCGTGCTCTCCTCGATTCACCATGTCGGCAGCAATTAGTCTGTATTGCTCATTCGCCTTGGCAACCAGACCTTGTTTTTCATACAGCTCTGCCAGAGCTGTCATCACGCCCCGATTCTGGGGGGAAAGTTTCAGTATCTTTTTGTAAGCTGCACAGGCGTTGGAGAAGAGGTTTTGACTCTTCAGAGTGTCGGCTAATCTGTGATACCAGAGAAGAGCTTCAGCTTCCTTTCCCAGACGAGCGCACAGATCGCCGATCATGTTCACAATCGTGGTGTCTCCGGGGTTCAGCTTATGGGCCTTCAGGTACGGCTCCAGCGCTTGACTCAGCTTTCCGAGCTGGATGAACTTGCCTGCTTGTTGGATCAGCTTGTCGGTGGTGGAGTCCATCGCTCTGGTCCCTCTTGTGAAACGCGCCTGCCGGTATTCTCAGGTCTTCAAAGGCAATCAGACGGCCAACGTCACTTATCTGCAAACCTGCTGTTAGTTGCAGAGGATGCAACACTTAGAAATGGCGCGCGTTCATCTGTCTAAGGATCGGGTCCAAGACATCCTCCCCGGCAAGTCTCCTTTTCGGACAATTTGTCCGAGTCTCCCGACAGAGACAAGCCACCACTTCGGTACCCTCTGAAAGAACGAAGGCTTAAGAAGTTTGGATGGTGGAATGCCGAATATAAACCCGCAGAGAATTTCGTGTGAGTAGAGGTTAGGATAAGGCAAGTAAAACCGATCCATGTAGCCATAGACAGTGAGCTGTTAGACCGGATGACCGAGGTGGAACTTCATCTCAAGTACCAGTCCCTTTCGCAAGCCTTGGAGCTTTTGCGCGAGATCATTGAGAGCCACCCAGACTACTTGCCTGCCAAAGAAGCTCTTAGGGAGCTGTACCAAAAGCGGGGCGACTCTGCAAAAGCTCAGGACATTGCGCGAGAGATCGTTTTACTCAGAGAACGCCTAGCGGAGAACAGCGTCCGGCAAGATTCCAGGCCCGGGGCTGGCGAGCAGGCGGAAAAGCGAAGGCTCACTGAGAAGATCGATGGAATCCTCAAAGAAATCTATGAAACCAACGATCTGGGAGGAATCCAAACCATTGCAGCCTCGAGACTGGTGGAGAGCCTGCAAGCCGATCGGTGTCTAATTATTCGATTGGCGACGAACCAGGAAAAAGCCAAAGGCTTTGAGTATTGCCGAAAAGGAGTTTCGGCTTCTCTCAACACCGATACGCTGGCACTGAATCGATTCATCCTACGCACGATGTCGGTAGGTCTGGAACCCATGGTCTTCGACGATGCGTCGAAAGATCCCAGGTTGCTGGAATACCGAGCAGTCCTGCAACAATTCGATATTCAATCTCTCCTCGCTCTTCCATTACTCTACAAATCACGGATGACGGGTTTGATCGTCGTTCATCGTTGCAAGAGCCCCATTCAGTGGACTGAACAAGCGAGAACCATTTTCTCTACAGTTGCAGGACACTTGGCAGTGGCCGTCCACAACGCGGAACTGTTCAGTGCCGTTCAGACACGGGCCATTACCGATCAACTGACCGGTGTCTACAATCGACGGTTCTTTGAAGAAAGAATGTCGGCTGAGCTCAGCAACGCTCAACAGCAAAAGTACCCGTTGTGTTTAGCCTTGCTGGACATAGACCATTTCAAGCGGATTAATGACACTTACGGCCACGCTGTCGGAGACATGGTGTTGCATAAACTGGGCTTTCTGCTCAAAACCAATTTGCGGAAAGGAACCGTCGTGGCGCGATTCGGAGGCGAAGAGTTTGCGGTAATCCTGCCGAATACCGTTCTGCATACGGCACATTCCACCATGGACAACATCCGAAAACTCATCGAGAGCAACATCGCTACTGACGATGGACAGCCCATCACGATCAGCGTCGGGGTGTGCGAGGCCGACCTCAGCGACCCCGCAGGAGTTAATTGGACGCAGCAGGTGTTGATTCAAAGAGCTGACGAGAATCTCTATCGAGCTAAAAGGTCAGGTCGCAACCGCGTCTGTTCGCTTGCAGACGCCACGACGGAAGTGGCTCAATTGTGATTACGAGAGCGGTCGATACCTGAAGGAATTCCAAGCCGAGATTCTTGTCCTTGGAATCACCGTCTTCACTCTAGTTCTAGTTTTCCTCTGGGAAGTGGCAATCTCCAAAGAGTCACTTCACTGAACCTAAGATCGTGCTCCCTGTGATCGTTGGGGCCCTTCTCTCCGACCGTAGTTTTGAACTGCCATTTCTTTCCGGGCGGGTTCACTACTATGAATTGGTCATCGTTGGGGCGCCATTGCGCTCAGGTGCCCTAGGAGAACTCTGATTCCATGACGAGCGAAACCTTCTCGAGGGAAGAAACCGACGGAGAGAGGCCTGAGCGATCCACAGGGAAAGCGGCGGCAAGGTCCAATTCCGATCTCGTTTGAAGGACATTACTCGCTACTTTCCTGACGAGAATCGCCTACGTTCGGTACCAAAGGTGGTCTACCCAAGGTTCGCCGCCGGTCGTGAATGATTCCCCCTTCGAGCAGCGCAAGGACAATACTCCCGCAGTCCTCATCGAGGATTCGCACAATGTCTGGAATGCGCAACTTGTGATTGACAAATAAGTTGCAGATGGTCAGAGCGCGCTTAGTCTTTGGATCAAGGCCGATGGTGCTTTCCGGTAAAGTGAAATTGTGTTCTTTCAGTTGGAACTCATCTCGAACTGAGGGGTGTACCATGGAAAGACTCCAAATTCAGGGTCGCTCTGAGATGAGCAACCTGTTTTCCAAGCGCTTTATCGAGACACAAGAGTTCCCAGTCCCCAGAACCTTGAATTATTGATACCACTGTACTTGAGTTTGCATAAGGTCCCAGTTGATCGCTTTGCACGCGCATGATTGGAATCGTATCCACTCCAAAACCAGTAAAGGTGGAGGTGACGGGAGTGTTCTGTGGAGGTTTTCCTGCATGGGCCGTAGTCGGTAGCAGGGATGTGGCAAGCAACAAGAGACTAATCATTCGGTCTGTTCTCAACATTTGAGACTCCTTTTCAGTGATGGGTTCTCTTACGTTTTGTCACTTGGGTAAAGAAGGAGAAACTGAAGCCTTCCGCGGTACTGAAGGTGCTTGGAGACCTTGATGGTGCTCATGGGATCGAAATCTTCATGTGGAAAAACAATATGGAGTTACCCGAATGTGAGGCGCGTGGCGTGTCACTGCCTGACGTTCCTTTGGCTGCGTTTGTTTGAGTCGAGTTTCCCGGCCCATCCGATTTGCGGTCACTCGCTAGCCGCTCGGCTCGAAAGGAGGTCAGCGGTGCTGCAGGCAATCCGTTGGGCATATCAACTGCTCCTTAGCATGACGTCCTGGGCCTGGGAAATTGAGCGAAAAGTAATTTGCGGCTACTCGTTCTTGATCGTTGGGTGCATTTCACCGCGTCTTCTTGACTGTGTCGTCACCCGTTTGGGGTATTTTTTCTGTCTTTTCGCTTCTCAGAGAGTAACGCGAGAAAGATCTGCTGTCAGGAGCGCGGGTTCATGATCTTTGCGATTACCGCCACAAAAAAGCCTACGACCAGACCATAGTGGGTTTGTCTTTGCAGGATCGGGAATTGCCGCGTTCATGGTCTTTTCGCTTACCTGCACAAAGCCCACGAGCAGACCAAACAGCGGTCTGAGCGTGGCTACCAGACCACGCAGTTCATCGCAACCGCCGATGTGGCCGCGGCTATTAACTCCAAAGTCATAGCCTTCACGAGGGCCGCGAGGGTGCTGGACATTTGAGCAACAGCCGGATGAGCTCGCCTTGACGATTGGTTTCGGTCTTGGAAAAGATTCGCTTGAGGTGGGTCCGTCCGGTCTCGCAACTGATAAACAGTCCTTCACAGGCTTGTTCCAGGCTCTTGCCTTGAGCCAGAAGCGCGGCGACCTTTGATTCCGCGCGGGTCAGCCCAAAGATGCTGCGGAGAACCTCATCGAGTGTTTCGTTTTGAGCGTCCAGATCCGCAATAAACAGCGCCACGGTTCCCTCTCTCATCCCAAATAGGGAATGATCATGGGGCAATGGGCTTACCAATAGGGCATACGATCGCCGGGATGATGGCCGAGAGATGGGCATGGCTCCGCCGGAACCGAATCCAACTCCGAGGCTGGCTTGGCAGGCCTCCGAGATCATTGATTGCAATTGCTGGTCTTCTTGCCTGGAAGCAGCTTTCAACCCGTGGCCGTTCATGCTCAGGCCATCCTTTTGATCAAGGATAGTGCGGGCCGCCCGGTTGATGGAAACGATCTTCCCGCGGTTGTTCTGCAGAATGACGCCCATCGGCAACCGGTCGATGGCGTTCTCAGTCGCCTTCTGGTGTCCTTCCAGTGTGGCGATGCGGTGATGCACTAACAGCGCCCTCTGGAGGTGCGGCATAAGTGCCTTCAGGAGGTCGAGATCCTGATCGTCAAACGATTCTGCGCCTCTTGGCCGGAAGACATCGATATGGGAGGACTCTGACCCTCGGCTGAAAATGACCCCATTCAGGGAGTGGAACACGTCCATCGGACGAAGAAAATCGTTGTAATACTCAGTCTTGAGCATCTCCTCATCGGAACAAACGTTCTGGCGCGTTGCCACGCCGCCCTCAGGCATCACCTTGAGTGATCTCGGCGTCAGCACGTTGACCTTGACGTAGTGTTGTTCATACAAAGATAGATAGTGAGGATCCATTCGTATGGCCGCCGCCACGTTGCTGGTCTTGAAACTGACATCCATATAGATGACTGCCGAAGTTCCCTGCGTCACGTCTGCCAGTCGGGTGAGGAAGGTTGGCCAAGAGCCAGGGTCGAGCGCGGCGGCGTAGATCCGGCCGACGAGTTCCAAGACGACTTGTTGGTCGTACATAGCTCTCTCCAGTTCACGGGGCTGTTCAAAGGCTGCCTCGGCAACGAAACAATCTGGGTTTTGCGGCCTTCAGCAGTAACCCCGGCAAGCGTAAACAGCCGCTGTCGTTGTCGCGGGAGGGTGAGGCTCCTGCCGAGCCTTTCAGCAATCAAGCTGAAGAGAATCACTTTCCAATTCAGTTCTTCGATTTCGGCACAGCGAAAACGAGAACTTGTGGGTGGTTCGACGCTCAACCCGACTGGAATACCTCAAGCCTCTCTCTTTCTCGCGATGGCCGTTGGATGATATTTGTAAGATGAGAACGAATGCAGCGCGACCTGAAGCTGGTAGAGAGCTTTCGTTGACGACCTCGTCGATTTGCCATCTTCCAGCGGTTGCTGCTTTCAGGACCTTCTTCTCGAAAAAAGCCGTTCGAACGGTGCAGCGCCGCTTCAGGAAAGCGTTTCTGGACCCGAGCTTCGCGGCTACGAAAAGTAGCTTTCCTCGGCTCGGACGTTGAGCCTTTGTTCGGGAAGAGGGTGATCCGCAGGGTCAAAGAAGGCGGGCGAAGGGGGCCTCACCCCCTCGATCCCCCTCTCCGCATGGGGTTCTTCGGTAACCGATACGCTGCTGGCGGAGAGGGGGAAGAAACGTGGTGCTCTCTTCCCTGGGTAGAAGAGGTCGCGTCCTGCGACCTCTTCTACCCAGGGCTATCAATCTGGCGCCCCTATCGGGGCTCTTTAAGGAACGCGGGCTCCTGCCCGCGCCTTTTGCTTTGAGCGGTCGGCACCGAAGTTGATGGCTAATGTTTCTTTTCTGTATTCGAGAAATATGACTACTCAGAAACAGTCCGGGAAGATCTATGAGGTCGGGCCGTTTCGACTGGATACGGGCAATCGTCTTCTGCTGCGTGACGGGGTGGCGGTCTCTCTAACTCCCAAGTCCTACGATCTTCTGGAACTATTGGTGGAACGCCGCGGGGATGTGCTGCACAAAGACCAGCTCATGGAGAAGGTGTGGCCGGGCACCTTTGTCGAAGAAGCCAACCTCTCCCATCATATTTATCTTTTGCGCAAGGTGCTCGGTGATGACAGGAACGGCGACACTTACATTGAGACGGTTCCCAAGCGGGGTTACCGGTTCGTGGCTCCGGTTCGGGAGGTAAGCAGCGGTAGGGAAGGGACCTCCGGGCACCTTGGTAACGAGTCAACCGCTGACGCTGCATTGTCCATTGAGTCTGGCATCAACGGTGGTGCGAGCACTCCTGCCACCGCGTCCGCCGACCCGTCCGCTGACGGCTCCGATGTGTTGACAGCAGCCAGAGTCGCCGCCCTGCCAGCTGCCGCGCGCACGCGGGCCGATTCGTTGGCCCGGTTGTCGCGAAAGAGCGTTGCGTTTCTGGCTGTAGTGATCTCGGTCCTGGCCCTCGGGCGTTTCCTGGTTCGTTCTCCGCAGACAACAGCGGCCAGTTCAGTTCGCACCTAGTGGCCTACCGTATCTGACCGCCTATCAAGGCATGGAAAGCCAGCCAGCACTCTCCCCGGACGGCAGCCAGGTGGCTTTTACCTGGGACGGAGAAGCGGGCGATAACTGGGACATTTATGTCAAAGTTGTCGGCGCGGAGTCCCGATTGAGACTTACCAACAGCCCATCCCAGGAGAGCAGCCCTGCCTGGTCACCGAACGGAGAGCATATTGCGTTTCGCAGAAATACCGGCCCGGGCAGCGGCTTCTACGCTGTTCCGGTGTTGGGAGGCGCAGAGCGCAAGATTGCGTCCGCCTTTCCAGTAAGGGCGCATCATCGAGGACGCAACCTGGACTGGACTTCGGATGGCAGGTTTCTATTAGTGACGGACCGCGAGAATGTTGACGAGCCTTGGGGACTGTACAAGATCGATCAGCGGACTGGCGAGAGAATCCGGTTAGTGGCGCCCCGTCCGCCTGGAGCTGTGAAAAAATTCAATGATAGGGACGCGCTGCTGCGCGTCCGCGACGCTAAACCCAACACGGACGCGGAGCACCGCGTCCCTACCGGACCGGTTCAATACGCCCAGCCGAATTTTTTCACAGCTCCCCTTCGACGGGCGTGATGGGACTGGCTGTTTCGCCAGACGGATTTCACGTCGCATTTGCTCGACTCAATGACCCGCACCCCGACCATACCCGAACCTTCATGGATCTTTATGTGATGCCGTTAGCGGGAGGAGTCCCGAGGCGGCTGACGTTTGACAACGAGTTTGTAGTGGGGATGACTTGGACGCCAGACAGCCAAGAGATAGTGTTTTCATGTTTCCGCAGCGCCAAACAGACCTACGAATGGGGCTACACGCTCTGGAGGGTACCGTATCGCGGAGGCGAGCCACACCTGGTTTCCTCTGCCTTCCTTCGCGCCAATAACCCGACGATCTCGAAAAGCGGCAACCGGCTGGTTTACGAGGAACGACAAAGTTCGCCGGCTAAGATCTGGCGGCAGGACCTGAACTCCGGAGATTCGAAGATTGCTCCGGCTGCCAGAATCATCGGTTCTGCTCGTTCAGATTACAGTCCTCAGATTTCTCCAGACTCAACAAGGCTTGCCGTTGTCTCGTTTCGAACTGGCACCAATGAGATTTGGCTGTCCGACCCTGATGGGGCGAATGCATTTCAGCTTACGAACCTGGACATTGAACCCGCAGTACCGCGCTGGTCATTCGACGGCACTCGCATCGTCTTCCGTTCAGCCGGAACCAAATCTCTGGGGATCCACGTAGTCGATGTGGCGACCAGAGCCGCTCGAAAACTAGGAACCGGCTATTCGGAGGATGGCTTTCCCAACTGGTCAGGCGATGGCCGCTGGATCTATTTCTGTTCCACGCGGACGGGTTCACCCCAGATCTGGAAGATGCCCGTAGATGATGGGAAAGCAGTCCAGGTGACTCAAGACGGGGGTGAGGAGTCGCAGGTATCGCCCGATGGCAGGTTTCTTTATTTCATACGGTCGAAAGGCCTGTCTTGGACCTATCGCGAGACCAGCTTGTGGAAGATTCCGGTTGAGGGCGGGCCAGAGACTCTGGTGATGGAGACGATTCACTCAGGCTATTGGAGTTTGACGCAGAACGGGATGTGTTACCTGGACACGACCGGAAGAGAGGAGATCCCATTCCCAATTCAATTCCTGGACTTCGGGTCTGGAAAGAAACGAATCCTGACCCAGCTCCGCACGGAGCCGCAATGGAACCTCACCTCAATATCCGCCTCGCGCGACGGTCAGTGGCTCGTTTATCCCGATAGAGAACGAATGCAGCGCGACCTGATACTGGTTGAAAATATTCGGTAGCAGACCCACACTGGATACCTAAATTTAAGCCCTCGTCAGTCCCGAGAAAGCGGGAATCCAGACTGCCTTCAGGAGCCAGCTGGATTCCGGCTTTTGCCGGAATGACGGAAATGGGAGGAGACCGCTTGGATTCCCGTCCCGGCTTACCAGCTGCCGGGGTTTACGTTCTTTCGTGGGAATGACACACAAAAACATGTGGTAGAATCGCTCTATCTCCTCGGGTTGACACGCTGGAAGTTGCGCTCACAGACATTCGTGACTGGCACGATTTCTATGCACTGCGAAAGCCTCAGTTCTGCCAACAATGCGGGTCCGCTTACCAAACCAGCCAAGAAGCTGCCCGCCCTTGATATCCTGGTATTGGCAGCCTCGATCACCGTGCAGTTTGCGGTGGTCGTGGGGAGTTGGCAACGAAAAGCCCACGGCCAGCAAAAGGCGCTGACCGTGGCTACCACAGCACACGCAGAACAGAATTCCCGAAACGTCGGGCAGAACGGGCCAATCCTTCTGGCGCTCGCGTTGGCTTGACAGCATTTTGCTTTCTGTGAAAAGGTGGCGATTGAAACTTCCCTATAGCTATGGCGACACCTTTAGGAGGCTCTGCATGTTTGCCAGAAACACTGTTTTCTCACTCCGAACGGTTGGCTTCTTGGCGCTGGTGGCTCTTTCGATCGAGGGTGTGGCTTACCCACAGCAGGCACAAAAGTTTGAACCCACATGGGAATCTCTCAAGAAGCATCAGGTGCCCGAGTGGTTCCATGACGCCAAGCTGGGAATATTTGTGCACTGGGGGCTTTACTCCGTCCCCGCTTGGGCGCCTCCCACGGGGGAATTAGGCAAGGTGGATTGGAATCTTTGGTTTTCTAACAACCCTTATGCCGAATGGTACATGAACACCTGGCGAATCCAAGGTTCGCAAACGTGGAACCATCACGTGAAAACGCACGGCCCAAATTTCGACTATCTAAACTTCGTGCCATCGTTCAACCAGTCCGTCCAGAAATGGAATCCGAATGAATGGGCAAAGCTGTTCCAGGCAGTGGGAGCCCGCTACGTTGTTCTGACGACAAAGCATCACGATGGATTTACGCTCTGGCCAAGCAGTGTGAAGAATCCTCATCGAAAGCCAGACCAGCAAGGCACGCAACGCGACCTCGTCGGCGAACTGACCCAGGCCGTTCGCAGTCAGGGACTGAAGATGGGGCTCTACTATTCCGGTGGCCTGGACTGGAGCTTTACCGAAGCTCCAGTCCAATCGCTGGCAGATCTGAGGACAACGGCGCCTCAGACCGAAGAGTACGCGCGTTATGCCGATGCCCATTGGCGGGAGCTGATGCAGCGTTATCAACCGGCGATTCTATGGAACGACATCAGCTATCCGAAGCTGGGTCAGGTGAAGGAGATCTTTGCAGAGTTTTATAGCAGCCAACCGGATGGCGTGATTAATAACCGCTGGGCCGTGGACTTTGCGGACATCACGACGCCGGAGTATGCAAAATATGACAAGATCACGCCCCAGAAATGGGAGTCTTGTCGCGGCATTGGTTTCTCCTTCGGCTACAACCAGGCCGAGGGGCCAGAGCACATGCTCTCAGTGGACAAACTCGTTGATCTGCTTGTTGACGTCGTCAGCAAGAACGGCAACCTGCTCTTAAATGTCGGCCCCATGGCAGACGGTACCCTCCCGCCCCTCCAGGTGGAGCGCTTGAAGGGACTTGGCAGCTGGTTGCAGGTGAACGGCGAGGCAATCTTCAAAACAAGGCCCTGGGTGCGCGCCGAGGGCCAGACTAGCGACGGGTTGCCAGTTCGCTACACGGTCAAAGGCGACTCGGTCTACGCGATTCTTCTGGAAAAACCCAAGGTCGGCAAAGTGGTGATTGAAGCCGTCATCGCCGAGGAGAAGACTCGAATTCAGCTGCTCGGCGCTTCGGAGGAGCTGCGCTGGTCGCAGGCGGGAAGAGCACTCAGCATTAACCTTCCCGCTACCGTCCCAAGCTCCGAGGCGCACGTCCTCAAAATCACGCCCAAGCCATGGCAGCTGGTTCGCGAATAGTATTCGCTTTCGTGCAACCCCTCCTTCGCAGAAGTCAAGCAATCAGAAAGCAGGCCACAAAGGCACGGAGAAAACAACATGCGAGTGTCGAATGTCGAAGTCCGAAATATGAAATCACTGTGCTGAAGTGCGAGATCGCGGAGGCAGTAAGTTTGCGCTTCGCGACGTGAAGTTTTGCGCTCGAGCGTCTTTTCTCTTTACTTCGCACTTCGACATTCGCACTTCGAAACTCGTGCCGCGCACCTCGTCGATAGCTTTGGTCTTCGTGTTTTGGTCTTTAGACTCCGGCGAAGGCCGAAAAGCCGCCATCGACCGGAACCACGATGCCGGTGACAAAGGCTGAGGCGGGCGAGAGCAGCCATAGGACTGCGCCCAGCAGCTCTTCGGGCTCTCCAAACCGCTTCATGGGAGTGTGGCTGACAATGCTCTGGCCACGTGCGGTAAGTTGGCCGGTTGACAGATCCGTCAACATGGCGCGGTTTTGCTCGGTGAGAAAGAAACCGGGTGCAATGGCATTGACGCGAATGCGCGGCGAGTATTCTTGGGCCATATGCACCGCGAGCCAGCTGGTAAAATTGCTGACGGCGGCCTTGGCTGCTGAATAACCCACTACCCGTGTGAGTGGCCGCAGTGCCGCCATCGACGAAACATTCAAGATCACACCTTCGCCGCGTCCGGCCATGAGTTTTCCAAATGCCTGGCAAGGCAATACGGTTCCCATCCAGTTCAAGTCGAGCACACTGCGCAGCCCTTCGGGAGTTAGATCAAAGAACGACTGATCTGGACGCGTGGTTGCCTGGGGATGATTGCCGCCCGCTCCGTTGATGAGGCTATCAATCTTACCAAACTTACCATTAACCGTTTCAGCGGCGCGATCCAAGCTGTTCCGGTCGAGAGCGTCGCTGACCGCAACGAATGCTTGGCCCGGGCCGGGTAGGCGAGCAGCCAGCTGGTCGCCCTTCTCCCGGTTTCGCACGACCAGAGCCACGTTGGCGCCGCACGCAGTGAGCGTCTCGGCCATGCGGCTGCACAGGACACCCGTGGCGCCGGTGATGACGACGGTTCGCCCTGTGAAGTCATACAGCTTTGTCAGTTCGGAGAGATTCATGAAGATCCTTGGTTGGAGGTTGACTTACGCAGCAATGACGAATGACTAAGCATGAATGAGGAAAGAATGACGAATCACGAAGCCAGAATTTGTCGTCATTTGGGCTTCGGGCTTCTTTAGTCATTCGTGCTTAGTCATTCGTCATTCCAGCCGAAGTAGCATCTAAATCACAATGTGATGGCAGAGCCCTACTGTGTCACTGCCCCTGCCTCATTTTTTGCTCGAAACGGGCTGAGATGCCGGTTGAAGTGTGTTTCCAGCATGTCGTAGTAAACCTCTTCATCGCTGCGCAAGGCTGCGAAGAAAGGTTCACGGAAAGGAGCATGGTTTAGGACAGAGCCGAAAGTTACGTGCAGAATCTCGCGGCTGTCGAAGCTGTCGAGCAGCGTTGTCAACTGGCCGTCCGGAACTGAAGCCGGATTGGGCATTTTAGAAACCTCGGCAGAAACATGATAGCTGGCGCGATCCGTTGGATAACGCGCAGCCGCGAACGAGGCAATCTCGCGGAACAACCCGGGATTCAGTTTTGCTATGGCCCGCAGCGCTTCGAGATAGCTCGTCCCCGCCGTTTTCAAATGGACGAGTTCTCCGGCGACGCGGGCAGCAATGGGATACACACTGAATTTGTCGGAACCGGAGTGCAGGCTGAGCTTGTAAGGGCCATACGTTTTTGAAACCGCGAGGTGCCGTCCGAACGATTGCTCGAACTCGTCCAGATTGCCGATGTAGTCCACACCTTTCTCAAAAGTTCCGACGTAACGTGGCGCAAGGCTCACCCATTGCACTCCGAGCCGGCGCAACTCATGCGCGATGTAAATATGCTCGGGCAGCGACGTGACTGTGTCCGTTTCGTCCACGCTCATCTCCAGTTCAAACGGACGCGAGCCCATGACATTCGCCAGGTGGCGATACATCTTCACCGTATGGGCGACGACACGGCCATATTTTGCGGCCGCGCGCAGAAGTTCGTCATGGCTGATGTTCACCCTGAACTCTCCGAGGTCGGCTGGTTTTCGGCCGAGTTGGTCTTCCACTGTCTTCCAATTGCTCTCGAGTTCGCTCCAGGGGAGTGCCTCGACTTTCTGTCTCAAGCTCTCCACCGGCGCTGTGTCGGCGGCATTGTCTACATATTCGCCCGGATCAATCGTGTAAAAGGTGTAGCCTGCAGCAGCGCAAACATCGATGTCAGCGGTCGTCTTCAGATGATCGGCATCGGCGCCGAATCCTTCGCGCCAGCCTTCCTGAAACACACCCCAAAGCGCATCATCCATCACTTCCTGCGGAGTGCGGCCGGTGCGGGCGTTTTCGCGGATGGATTGCTGCGCGAGGATGGGAGCCATGTCGGAATTGCGGACAGCTCGAATGTGACCTGGTGTGGCCAGTCCCAGGCGGTCGCCGCAACCTGAAGACTTGCGCAAGCCAAGCGGAACCGGCACCAGGAAGGGCAGAGCCTGTCTCAACACCGTTGCATTGGAGGCGGATGCCGGACCTAACGTCAGGACGGCCTCGCTGGAGCCCAGTTGCACGGAACGTCTCTCACCGGTAACCGTGTGGCTGGAGGTTGAATTTGCCAGAACACCGAGTGACTTGCCGCCATTGCGCCTGCTCAGAAAAAACACGCAGCCGTGCGCAGCCGCAATGGAGCGCGGGTAGACGCGCAATTTCGTCAGGCTATTCAACTCGAGCGCCAAACGCTGGGCTTCGGGTTCGCTGAGTTGAGGGAGGAGAGTCTGGCTCTCCAGGTACGCTGCAAGTGAATCGTTCATGAGTGAAGGCTCCTGACAATCGGAAGGGCGGGGCGTGCGCTCACCACGCAGGGCATCGAACTCCGGTGAAGAGGGCGTGCGTCGAAGTAGCAGGCCGGCGCCAGGATGTTGTCTCAGTTTTTCTTGGGCCCTCGCGAGGTTGGCAGGGGAGCTGTGCGGCTCTGGGACTGCAGCACCCAATCTTTGCGGGGCTCCAGGAGTTGAAACCCAACCATCCGGCGAACGGTTTTGTAATCCTCTTTCACCCAAACCACCCGCACCAAAGAGACAAAGCTTTTCGGCCCGGTCAGTTTGAGAGTCGACCCAGCCTTGATCTCCCACTTCGTCGGGAAACTCCCTCCGCTGCTCCCGACATCCGAGGTCTCAATGTGGTCTTCAAACTGGTTGCCAAATTGATCGCGACCCGAAACCTTGAACCGGATCTTCAAATGCACACGCTTGGATTTTCTCGCGATGAAGTCCTTGACCGACGGCTTCTCTTTTTTCATAAGTTCGACTGGATCGTTAGGACTCTCAACCTGTTTGCGTATCTTAGAGTGTCCAAAAATCCAACTCAAGACAATAAGGCACAACTGGCTATGGGTCGTGAGAGTCGCGCTCGAGCTCACGAGAGTTCTCTCGTCGAAAGAAAGGCGCCCTCCCGCTACTCCTGCTAACGAGCTCAGGCCACCGAGGGTTACGTCTCCGTCGGCCGCGGCACCCTCACCCGGCCTTTGCGACCGCGTGTAGTCTTCTCAAGACTGCACCTTCGGCCACCTACTCCCCACAAACGGGAGAGGGAGTTGCTTCAAATTTGGCCGAGGTATGAACTTCGTTGGCAGCATCTGACCGTAGCGCGCAATCTGATGAATAAACGGTGTGAGGATGTCGAATATAGATAGAATGTATAGTGAGATGGAATCTTGGGGCTGTCGAGCCTCTGTCGCGGCAAGGCGGTGGTCTAGTACAAATGCACTAAGTAATGTTAAGTCTGGCCGACGAAGACAGCCACTGCTTGGGCCAGTGGTTACCACGGCCGAAAGGTTTGGAGTTTGTCCCCCTTGAGAAGGGGGACCATAGGGGGTCTTAGGCAAACTCGCGACCCCGCCAAGAGGGACAAAGGAGTTCCACCTCTCTGCAAATGTACAAGCTCCTGACCACTGGTTTACGCGAGTGGTCTGGACTCTGGTTTGTAACAACACTTAGTGCGTTTGTATTAGTACAACTCGATGAAACGGTTCCAGTGAAAGTTACAGATTTGCAAGCCTACCTGCTGTCGGCGCCACTGGCTGAGCCCTTTCGTACTCGAATCGCGATTGGAGAGTGGGTCTACTACAAGCAGGACTGTCTGGTCGTCCGCGTTCACACGGACCAGGGTCTCAACGGCTATGCTGCCGGACCGGCGTCGGCGAATCTGGCTCAGTTAATCAATCGAAACCTCAAATCAGCCGTCGTTAACATTGATCCCGTCAAAAGCGAAACGCTTAGGAAAAAGGTCTTTGGACGCCGCCCCCAGTTCCCGGGACTCGCTCAGGCATTCGGTTTGGTCGAGGCTGCGTTGATCGATTTGCAGGGTAAGATTGAGGGGCAGGCTGCGTCGGGGATGTTGGGGACGGCGCAGAGGCGCGAAATTCCCTTGCTGGCCAGGTCTGGGCTGTATTTGGATTCGAGCCAGTCTGCGCATGAAGCCGTGCAGATGTCGGAACAGGGATTTGGCGCGTATCGATTCCGGCTTGGATTGGGCTGGGCTGGCGATACGGAGACGCTGTGCCATCTTCGCAGAGCACTGCCGGAAGCCTGCCGAATCGTGGCTGACGCACAAGCCTGGTGGCAGATGGGAAGCGCTGCTTACTCTGAAGCAGCGTGTGTGGCTTGGGCCGGCCGGCTGGCGGAGCAGGCGCCGGTATGGCTGGCCGAACCGTTTCATCCCGATGATCATCAAGGACGCCAACGGCTTATCGCAGCCAAAACCAGTCCCGTTGCATCCGGAGAGCATGAAACAAGTTCTGAGAAGCTGCAGGCACTTGGCGAAAGCGGCGTGGATGTTTTGCAGGTCAACGTGATGCACTTGGGTGGATTGTTGGCCGGCCGCACGTGTCTGCAATCTCTCGGCAAACGGGGACAGCGGTTTGTGTTGACAGGTGCAGCGACACCGCTTGAACTCGTTGCGTTGGGGCATCTGGCAAGCGGCTTCAGTGACGAGACCTGCTTGGGCATCGACTGGCCCTGTTACTCAGACGGCGCCGGCTTCCGGCCACTTACGGCGGAACTTTTAGAGCAACCGCTTGCAATCGAGCGCGGATGTCTGAAACTTCCCGGCGGCCCAGGCTTTGGGGTTGAAGTCAACGAGACAGTGCTGCACCGCTTTCCCTGGAAGTCGGGTGCTGCCAGCGGCGTCCTTTGAGGTTGGCGTCGGCAAGCTGTGGCATCAAAAGTGCTTTCAGGCTCATCGAACCAGACGGGTACAGACAGTAAAGACCTTATTTCACAAGCCTTCCAAGGAGAAATCACATGGAAAAAATTGCAAAGTGCCTGGCTATTTCTGCATTCGCCAGCCTGCTTCTCGTGCCTCTCGCAATCGCTGCGCCGCAGGCCGCAGCTGAGAAAAAGCCGGAGCTGGTGCAGGGTGTGAAGGCCATTACGGGCACGCGTGAGAGCCTGGCCATCACCTATCCGGAAGGTGTCACCCTCACTCTCAAGTTTCAAGGCACACAGCGGCTGCCGTTTTCAACAGGCGAAGCCAAGGTGGAGCGAAAGCGCGGAACGACCGAGATCGAAATCGAACTGGATGAGGTGAAGCCCGCTTCGTTGTTTGGCGGCGACTACAACACCTATGTGCTCTGGACCGTCTCGCCTGAAGGGCATACCGTCAATGCGGGCGAGTTCATCGTGCGTGGAAACCGTTCGAAACTCAATGTCACCACCACGCTGGAAACCTTTGGCATGTTCGTCACCGCCGAGCCACATTATCTGGTGCCCTACCCAAGCCGTTTTGTGGTGATGGAGAACACGCGACCCACTCATCGGTTGGGGGGCGTCGTCAGCACATCGCAGATTAAGTATCGTGAAGCTGAGGGTGTTTATAATTTTGAGAAGGAAACTCTGGCCAAGTCTGCTGAAGCCAAGACAGAAGTCAGAACTGATATTGCCCAAGCGCGCACAGCGGTACAGCTGGCCGAGCGGGCGGGCGCGGCCAAGTTTGCCGCCGACGAATTGAACCGGGCCAAGGAGCAGTTGCTCAAGGCCGAGCAGGGGCAAGCAGTCGGCACCGGTGTCGGCACCCAGATGACTCAGGGCAAGGAAATCGTCCGTCTGGCTTTTGAGGCTCAAAAACTGGCGGAAGAGCGGACGTTCCAGGCTGCGCTGGATGCAGAACGCAAGGCCAACGCTGACGAAGCCGCACGGCTGGAGAAGAACATTCAGGAAGCTCAGACCGAGGCGGAGAAAGCCCGTTTGCTGGCAGAGCAGCGCCGGTTGCAGTTTGAGATGGAAGAGCGGGCGCGCCGGGCCAGCGAGGAGGCCAAGGCCCAGGCCGAACGTGACGCGCAGGCTGCGGTGATAGCAAGGCGCCAGGCCGAGGAGGCTGCGGCCAAATCCGCAGCCGATGCCGAAGTTGCCCGGCTGGCCAAGACTCAGGCCGATGCCGCTGCTTTAGCGGCGCAGCAGCAAGCGGAAGCTTCGAAGCGTCAGGCCGAAGAAGCCTCCAACAAAATGCAGGCCGCTTTAAGCAAAGTGGTTGAAACCCGGCGTACGGCTCGCGGGCTCATTCTCAATCTGCCTGACATTCTGTTCGAGTTTGGGAAAGCGAATCTGAAACCGGAAACGCGCGAAGTGTTGGCAAGGGTCTCAGGCATTCTGTTGGTTGCTTCTGGATACCATTTGAGCATCGAGGGACATACCGACAATGTCGGTTCCGATGAGTACAATCTGAAGCTGTCGGAAGCGCGAGCCCAGAGCGTGCTCGACTATCTCTTCCAGGCTGGCGTTTCTCCGGAAATTATGGCCAAGACAGGGTTCGGAGAATCACAGCCTCGCGCGTCAAATGACACGGCCAAAAGCCGCCAGGAAAACCGGCGGGTCGAAATCGTCATCGAAGACAAAGAAGGTGACATGAAGCTGTAAGGCAGGACCGCGCAAAGGATCTCAAACAGGGCACTGGACGCAGATTGCGCAGACCAATGGCCTCAAGCATCATGTGTCTTGGCTTGATCTGCACGATTTGCGTTCCCAGTCTGTGCTCCTCCATGCTTCGCAATGTGAATCCAGCCTTTTCGTGGTCACCGATCTCAAATCTGAAATTGCTTGAGGGACGCACCAAATGAAACCACGCATGAAATCGCTTCTCTCGCTCACGGTTTCAGCGGCACTGGTTTTTCTTGCCAGCTTTGCCGTCAGCTTCGGCCAGTCCGAGGAAGGAATTTCCGGTTTCGTCATAGACCAGGATGGAAAGCCGATCGTCGGCGCCTTGGTTGGAATATTGGACCAACTGGCGACCGGCATGAAGGATGCCAAAACCGATGCTGCCGGGAAGTTTCGTGTGACCGGCCTCACGAATGGTTCTGACTATCGTGTTGTGGTTACCAAGTATGGCTATAGTCAGGCTACGGTGGCCGACATAAAGGCCTCATCCCAAGAGCTTCGAGTGCAGCTGAAGCGTGATGAGAAGGTGCTTAGCCGTCCGGCCCCAGCGACTGTCGCGCCTTCTGAGCCGGAAACCAAGACTCCGGATGGCGAGGAAGTACCCTTTACGCTTTCGGTGGCTGTCGAGGAGATCCTCTTGAACGTTTCGGTTGAGGACGCTGCAGGCCGCCAGATTACAGATCTGGCCAAGGAGGATTTTCAGGTCTTCCAGGACGGCGTTCCTCAGGAGCTTAGATATTTCGGGCATGAGAACGTCCCCATCAGCGTGGTGTTGTTGATGGACACCAGTGGAAGCATGGAGGGGTCTCCGCTGGTCGAGGCGAAAGTTGCCGCGCTGGCGTTCTTGAACGAGAGCCGCCCGCAAGACGCCGTGAGTCTGGTGGCTTTTAACGACAAGGTGGAGGTAGTCCGCCCATTTACCACAGAAATGCTTAAGGTTCGCACCGGCGTGCATTCACTGGCGTCGCGCGGTGGAACGGCGTTGCACGACGCGCTCTCAAAAGCGGTGGATCTGATGCAATCCGCGCCGCACCCGCGCCATGTCATTGTGCTGCTGAGCGACGGCAAGGATGAAGATAGCGTTGCCAAGTTCGCAACGATCGACAAAAGGATCCAGGCTAGTGATGTGGTGCTCTTTTCCATCGGTGAGTACGCCGAACTTGATCGCAAGCTTTTCATAAGTGGCAAGAAGCATTACAAGCTGCCTGAGCTTGATGTGAACCTGAATCCGGTTTGGGTGTTGCGCTATTTTGCGGATCTTTCCGGGGGACGCGCTTACTTCCCCAAGCTGGGCGAACCGCTGGAGCCTTTCTTTTCGCGCATCGCCCGTGAGCTGCACCAGCAGTATGTTGTTACTTACCAACCCACCGCCACAACCGGCAAGGACCGCTTTCACACCATCGAGGTGCGCGCCAGGAATTCCCGTTATCCTTCGCTGAAGGTGCGGACCCGCAAGGGATATCTGGATCGCAACTCTTAGACGGTCACCTCTCCAAGGATCGAAATGAATGCACGGACTCTCACACGCTGGCTGGCCGGCGTCACGATCGGGTTCTGCCTCCTGGCGGACACTGCCGCGTCTGAAGAGAGGATCGAATTTCCCTGCCTTGAAAAAGACATTCCTCATTACACCGCTTATCGTTTGAAAGAGCCGATCAAGGTTGACGGAGTGCTCAACGAAACCAACTGGCGGTCGGCGCCCCGTTCCTCTCGCTTTGTCGATCTCATCAGTGGTCAGCCGACATTGCACGACACGAGAGCCGCCTTACTCTGGGACGACAATCATCTCTATGTTGGCTACTGGTTGGAAGAGCCCAACGTGGCGGCGACCCTCACCGAGCGGGATTCTCCAATCTATAAGAACAATGATGTCGAACTCTTTATCGCCGGCAAGGACAGCTACTATGAGTTCGAGATCAATGCCTTCAACACCCTCTACGAAGTGTTCTTCATTTGGGAACAGGCTTACGAAAAGGGTGGCTTTGCGAGCGTTCCGGAGTTTTCACGCTCCAACCCGAAAGTCAGGCCGTTCAACGGAGTCGGTTTCAAAACACATCCGCGCGGACGCCGCCTGGGCTCCTGGGCTTGGGATTTTCCGGGATTGCAGACTGCGGTGCGCGTGGATGGGACCTTAAATCGAAGTGGAGACAAGGACAGCGGCTGGACGGTTGAGCTGGCATTTCCCTGGCCGGGAATGAAATGGCTGGCCAAGGCGGATGGCCGGTCGCTGCCACCCAAGGACGGTGACGTCTGGCGCATGGATTTCTCAAGGTTCAATCAGTACAAGGCTCCGGCGCCAGCCCAGGATTCGGGCGGCTGGGCCTGGAGCCGTCACGGCATTTGGGATTCGCATGTTCCTGAATGTTTCACGTACGTTCACTTCTCCACTCAGGACGTCAGCACGGTCCAGCCAAATAGCAAACCTTAGCGGCAAGCGTGCCGGATTGCAGCGACCATTGCTCCCGGTCCCATGAAAATGAGATTGTGTAGCGCACACCTCCAGCAGTTCAGGAAGGACTGCCGATTTGGGCCAATGCGAAGACGAAAGCTGCAGACCACACAAATCATGGTGCGCTACAGGACGTTGAACGGTCTTCCATCGCAGAGTTGGATACCAACAGTTTCTCCAGGAGACACGAATCATGACGACACTCCAGTTCCTCGGGGCGGCCGGCTGCGTGACCGGATCGCGCTTTATTCTGGAATCCGGTAGCGACCGTGTTCTGGTGGATTGCGGATTGTTTCAGGGAACCAAGGAGTTGCGTTTGCGCAACTGGTCACCGTTTCCGGTGCCCCCGTCGAGTTTGAAGCACGTTGTGTTGACGCACGCTCACCTGGATCATTCGGGTTATCTGCCAAAGCTGGTCAAGGAAGGATTTCGTGGCACCATCTTTGCCACTCCGGCGACAGTGGATCTTTGCGGCGTGTTGCTGCCTGATTCAGGCCATATTCAAGAGGCAGACGCGCGCTTTGCGAACAAGAAGGGATTCTCGAAGCACAAGCCGGCTCTGCCGCTTTACACCGAGGTCGAAGCGGTTGAAACACTTCAATTTTTGAAGCCGGTGCCCTACGGACGCACAGAGAGAATTTCTCCGGAACTCTCTTTCTCGTTTCAGCCCGCCGGCCACATTTTTGGTTCTGGCTTCATAAACATGCGAGTCGGCAATGCTCGCGAACCGCTGGAGGTCCTTTTTTCAGGCGACCTGGGACGCTATGGCCAGCCGATTACACACGATCCCACGCCAGTCGAATCTGCCGACTACTTGCTGGTGGAATCCACCTACGGCGATCGTTTGCACAAGTCCACTGATGCCAAAGAAGAACTGGCGGCCATCGTCCGCGGCACGTCGGAGCGCGGCGGTGTCCTGCTGATCCCTTCGTTTGCGGTGGGTCGAACTCAAGAACTGTTGTACATCCTCCGCGAGCTTGAAGCCGCGGGCCGCATTCCCACACTGCCGGTGTCTGTGGATAGTCCGATGGCCATCGATGCCACCCGCATTCTGATGAAGTACCCGGAAGAGCACGATGTCGATATGAGCCGCGATCAAAAGGCAGGTTTGGATCCGCTCAATTGTCGTGAAGTGAACTTCGTGCGCAGCGCTGAGTTGTCGAAGACTCTGAACGGGTTGCGATATCCGATGATCGTCATCGCTTCGAGCGGCATGGCAACCGGCGGGCGCATTTTGCATCACCTCGCGCATCGCTTGCCTGACAGACGCAACACCGTGCTGTTTGTGGGCTACCAGGCGGAAGGCACGCGGGGGCGTTCGCTGCTGGAAGGCGCAAGGCAACTGAAAATTCACGGGCAGATGGTGGACGTGCGCGCGGAAATCAAAATGCTGGGACAGTTCTCGGCGCACGCGGACTACTCCGAAATCCTGCGCTGGTTGAGGAATTTCAAACGCGCTCCAAAGAGCGTCTTCATCGTGCATGGCGAGTCCGAGCCGCGAAGGGCGCTGAGGGAAAAGATCGTTCGCGAGTTGGGGTGGAAGGTGAGTTTGCCGGAATATCTTGACAGATTTGATTTGTAGCAGTCTTGCGATCATCACATGGGCGTCGAAAAGAATTGCCAGCGGTTCTGAATTCTTTCTATAATCGCCCTTCATTATTGAGCATAAATTTTTCGGCAGACAGTTCGGTGAATAGTCATGAAAGTCACAATCGTTACGGTTTATTCAAACGCCAATGTGGTCGATGATGTTGAAGAACTGATTTTCGAAGTGTCTGAGGCGGAGCCGGAGGTTTATACCGAGCTCAGCATTCAGCGTTTTAACGGCGGGCTCAGTGCGGAATGGTTTCACCCGGAGTTGGGAGAATCGAACCTCGAGTACCGGGAGAAGCTCTACCAGAAACTTCGCGCTATCCTTCCCGCACCCCATCTGGCGATCATCGAGGATGAAGAGAGCCAGGAGATCATGACCATCGGAGATCTGAGCTACTTCAAACAGGTGATTCAGCAAGCGAAGTCCGTCGAGGAACTGGAAGAGGTGCAGGAACGCATCGACCAGACTGAGATTGGAAACCCTCTTCTAAAGCAGATCCTCAGCAGATCCTACCAGTCGCGCCTGAATGCGCTGAACGCATTGAACGCCAGCGCCTGAAATCAACCCACTAACATTTCCAAAAATAGACCGTGTAGCGCACCTTCTGCTTTTCAAGGTGGTCTGCGGCTTTGGGACGAGTCGAAGACGAAAAACCGCGGGCCGCAGAAAGCACGGTCTGCGCTACATGCTTCCGAGCGACGCAGGTCTTGGATCGCTCGGCACTGCCTGTTTGACCTCGATAGACAGAAGTCAAAGTACCGAGGATTTGCTCTGCAACTTCGCAAGCTGTCTGAGGACGTGAACCACAAAGGTCAGATAGCCACCGTCAGCCAAGATCACGGGATAGATCAGGCGTGGGAAGGCCGTGAAGATCGCCTGGGAGAAATGCGCTTGGACAAAGCAGAGAGGCGCCATCCCGAACAACGTTATCTCTCAACGCCTCAGCGGTGGCTGTTCAATCTGTGAATGAACGCGCCATGGCGTCGGGCTGCGCTTACTGTGGGCCTTGAGGAATAGGCCCTTTCCAGATGCGCCACCAGGAGGCATCGTCGAGGCCGAGCGCATTCCACCACAGGTCCAGCATATTGCGATCGAGTCGCAAGACGCCATCGCGTGTCACTCCATCTGGGGCCGGCACCAGGATTGCCAAGTGGTCATAGACATGCGAGCGCGCTTCGCCTGCGGTACGTGCCAGCAAATGCCAGAGCGTGAAGGCATCCTCTTTGCGGGCATTCGATAAAACGACCGCCAACTCTGGAGTGCCACCGTTCTCAAAATCGAAGCGCGCCAGCGAGGCAATCAGCTCCGCTGGAGCATCTTCATAGTGCGGCGTCCCAGGGCCCACGGAAGGACGCGTCTCACAGGTTGCATCCGCTGGCACGAAGGATTCCCGGCCGTTGAGTTCAAAGGCCACCCAGCCAAAAGTGACGTACAACCGTCCGACTCCGGCATGATCAACCTCCAGCGTATACATGCAACCCAGGTCGGTGGCCACGGCGGAAGGAGTGTCCACCACGAAGTAGCGAGGCGGAGCCGAGATTGTGACGTGTAGGGTACCTTGCGCCAGGCGCAACCGGTGTTCGGTTTCCCGGGATCGCACCATGCGTACACGCGTATTGGGGTCCACTTCCACTTCACCGATGTCACCGACGCTGATCAGAGCTCGTGAACTTTGATCTGTTTCCAGCCAATCGCCGACGGCGATCCTTCCAGTTGCGCCAATAGCGCTCCATCCCACCTTGGGTTTGCCTTCGAGGCGGGCTACTTCCCAGGACGGCCGGTTCAGCCGCCAGTAGTACCAGCTCGTTCCCAGCAAACTGACCAGCAGCAAGGTCGCCAGAGCGACTGCCCAGCGCGGCCAACCCAGTCGTGCGGGGCTTGTGGATTCTCCAGGAAGCGCAGTCGGCGACCGGTCCAAAGCCTGCACAACACCCTCCCAAAGCGAATCGGGCGCCGACCGCAGCCTTATTTGGCTGGCGAGATCCACCGCCACCCTTATGTGCTCGTGCTCTCGCCGGCACGGCTCGCAGACCTCGAGATGCTGCTGCACCCGGCTCGATTCGGTCAAGGTCAGTTCGTGATGGCAGTACGCTGTGAGTTGCCGGACGACATGCTTTTCAAGCATCCTTCAATCTCCTGCAGTCATAGTATTGCGGAAGCGGGCCAGCTTGCGCGCCAGCAGTCGGTGGCCCCGATTGAGCCGTGACGCCACCGTTCCCACCGAACAGCCCAGCACGCTTGCGATCTCCTGGTAGGAAAGGTCGTCAAAATACTTCAGTACAATAGCGATCCGCAATTTCGGCTTCAGTTCCGCCACGGCCGACTTCACCCCGTCAGCCATCTCCCTTTGCAGTTGCACAGTTTCCAATGACTTTCGAACGACCATGTGCCCAACCTCAACTGAGTCTTCCAGGGAAAACCAGCGGCGGCGCTTGCGGCGTTCGTCCAGGCAGGCATTCGCGACGACACGGTAGAGCCAGGTTGTAAACTCAGCGTCGCCGCGAAATTGGTCAAGCCGGGAGATGAGCTTGACGAAAACATCTTGGGTCAGGTCTTGGCTGCCGCCACGTCGCCATTGAAATAGCAGAGGGACAGGGAATACACCTTGTCCTTGTAGGCCTCGAAAATCACTCGCAAGGCCTCGCGATCTCCCTGGCGGCACGACTTGATGACGCCAGCATCCACCTTATGCATCGTCATGATCACACGGACTCAGCCCTGTGCCGATCGCTGCAATAGTCACTCCATTAGACGCATCCGGTCGGGAGTTTCTTTCATTTTTCATTGAAGAGGACTTTAGCCTGAATGCCGAAGTTGAGGGCGCGCGAATCTGCACCATCAATGTGGGGCAGGCTTTCCAGCCTGCCGGTTCGCCGGACTTTCCAGTCCGGCTTCGGGGCGACTGGAGAGTTGCCTCAACGCGCAGACACGAATCTCTGCCCCACGCAAGCAGCTGTGCTTGTCGCTGGCCGACTTCGGAATTCCGGTTTAGCTTAACCGCAGGAAAGAGTCCTGCGATTTTCAACCGCACGAAAGTGCACCGCAATGGTTCGTAGAGTCCTTCGCGTCATAGCACCTGAATGGTACACTCGGGTGGCTTGCAGCGAACTTCGACACCCAGGCTTTGCCGGTCTGAATTCTCTGAATGAAAAAACTCCACCAACTGTTCGATGTCCGCTCCGGAGAGCTGAAACCTGCGTTGCTCATGTTCGGTTTCTTCTTCTCTATTATCGCAGTCTTTCAAATTCTCAAGCCCCTGAAGAAGGGGCTGTTTGTCTCTCACTTCGGCGCCGAGCAGGAATTGATTGCCAAGGGGATCAATATCGATGTGGCCTTTACGGCTATGGTCGGCTTTACCTACCTCTATAACTGGCTCGGGGGGCGACGCCTGGTGCGCTTTCTGTGCGGTCTCTTTTCCGTGGCGCTGCTGGTTTTCTACACGGTGGTCACGGATGCTCCGTCAGCATTTGTGAACTATGCGTTCTATCTCTTCGGTGACCTTTGGAGCACGGTTTGGGTGGCCACGTTTTGGGCGTTCCTCAACGAAATCTCAACCAGCGAGCAATCGGCGCGGCTTTATGGACTGATCGGAACCGGCGGGTTGTTGGGAGGAATTGCCGGATCGGCTTTGGTCACCGGAACGGTCAAGACTTACAGTTCACCGCCTCTGATTCTCCTTTGCTTGGGACTGACGGCGGTAATTTTCTTCCTTTCCTCGCGCATTGACGTGCTGGCGCGGAGCGGGGAAGCTGCGATGGCCTATCGAGAACAACCCGTGCGGCTTGATAAAGTGAAGTGGTTGTCAGCCCTGGATGGAGCCAAGTTGGTGCTTGGGTCGAGGTATCTCATCGTGATCGTCGCCATCCTGGCGTTGTACGAGTTCTGCTCCCAGATCCTCGACTTCCAATTCTCCTCGGTGCTCGCGAAAGCTATCGTGGGCGGAAGAGACGTACAGGCTTACCTGGGGCGACTGTATCTGGTGACCAACATCCTGGCCCTGCTTTCCCAGATTATTCTGACGACATTACTGCTGCGGCGCTCGGGTCCGGGGGCTGGCCTCGTTGTTCTGCCCGCAGCCATGTGTTTTGCCAGCGGCGGGTTCTGGCTCGAGCCCACATTGGTAATGGGCAGTCTGTTGATCATTGCTGACAACGGGCTGAACTACTCAATCAACCAAACCTCGCGCGAAATGCTCTTTGTTCCAACCTCCAGCGATGCTCAGTACAAAGCCAGAGCGTTTACCAACATGTTCGTTCAGCGGCTGGCCAAAGGCGCTGCGACAGTGGTGTCGGCAGCCTTCATTTTGGTTGGTGTGCGCTGGCTCAGTCCCATCACTTTGGGAATCACAGTGGCTTGGATCTGGCTGGCAATTCTGGCAGGCAGGGGATTTCGAAAGCTCGCTGGATCGAAGCGACCTGTTAGTTCGGAATTGGTCACGGAGGGCTGATTCAACGCGCGTCTTGGTGGAACGAGGAGCCAAACCCATGCTGAACGAGGCTCCCGTGAGACAAATCTGCCGGCGGTCACAAGACCCGCCGCGATCAGTTCTTTGGCAGCAGCTTCAGCGGCAGGATGCATTGCGTTTGTCCAGCAACGCATCCCTTGAGTTTCTACGTTTGCCTTCCTTTTTCAAGGGGAACGCCCCGTTGTTTTTGCGGCAGGGGGTCTTCATTGGTTCGTAACACACCCCCTGTAGTCCCCCTTGCCAAGGGGGACAATCCTCTGGCCTTCACGGAGCCTTGGACTCGCCGACATCAACTCTTTGGCGGCACCAGCTTCAGCGTAAAACTGGCCGTGTCGTCTTGCTTGATGTGAACGAATTGAATCCCCTTGTCGGGATAGCTCCACAGCGTTGTCGTTCGGTCTGGTTTGGATTCGACAGGATTCTCTCCGAAGCTTTTTTTCAACAAATCCAGCTTGCCGTGAGCCAGAAGATCGGACAGGGCCCCTTTCGCCTGTTTGTAGTAGTTCGTGTTCACGTAGAGGCTGGTGACCTTGCCGGTGAATTTCTCGATCTCGACGTAAATGCCATAATTCCGATAGGCGGTGCGATAGTGGCGCTGTAGACTCTCTGTTCTTTCGGGCTTGCCCAGCAGTTTGTCGACATCCCGCGTGCGATCACCGAGCTTCACGCCTTCGACCGAGATGTTCCTGCTCGTAAGGCCGGGAATCTTGGTGATATCTTCTTTGCTGAGGTCGTAGAATGTCGCCGGCGCGGCTGGAGCTTCGGAGGCCTTGGCAGACTCAGATTGGGCGGCCGGAGCCGAGGTTTTTGGGGCTTCCGAGCAACACATACAGAATGTAAGCAGGAAAACGATGGCCAACCGGTGCAGAGCGCTTGTGCGCATGAGAAACCTCCCGCAATCAAGATTCGGAGTGCGGGTATCCTAAACCAATCCGGGCTACGAATTCAGCACAAATATGGCGCTGTCAAAATACAAGAATCTGGGAGACCTGCTTTCGGTCGGAATCATGTTTCCGGCTTCCATCGGCATCGGGTACGGCATCGGCCATCTTCTCGATCAATGGACCGGCAGGAAATCAACGTTTAAGACCATCTTTCTGTTGTTGGGTATCGCGGCAGCATTCATCAACCTTTTTAAGGTAGTACGCAAGCTGGAGCGTGAGGGGGATGGTTCTCAATAGTCAGAACCTCAGTCAGGAACTCCTGAACGATCCTTATTACGCGACCGTCGAGGATCGGTTGACGCGCATCAGCATCGTTCTGGGTGCGTTGACCCTGGCTGTGGGAGGACTGTTTGCATCGTGGAGGTTCGTGGTGAGCTTTCTGCTGGGCGCCGTGATTTCCTATCTCAATTTTTGCTGGATGAAACAGGGCGTGGACCGCCTGATCAGCAGCTTTGGAAGCGAGCTTAGCCCAGCCCCACGCCTCTCAGGCAGGAGCGTTATCTTCAAGTATTTCTTAAGGTACGCCTTGATCGGGGGTACCCTGTATGTTATATTCCGCTTTCAATTTTTCGAAGCCAGAGGCGCCATTCTTGGCCTTCTGCTTTTCGTCGCTGCCGTCCTTTTCGAATGCCTTCATCTCGTCATTAAAACGCTACTAGAGGAGTGGTATGGGAGAGCATAGTTTTCTGATCGCCGAACAGGTGAACAAGATTCTTGGGCCGCTTGTCGCTCCTCTGAAGCTTGCGTTCTGTTCGGCAGTCTATGGCTGGTTTGGCAAAACCTATGTTCCTGCCGAAAAAATCATTCCTGATCACATCGTGTTTGCCGTGATCATTTTCCTCTTCTGCTGCATTTTCTTTCCGCTGGTGCGCCGCTCATTCTCGATGGAGAAGCCCGGGAAAGTTCAGCACATCCTGGAAGTCGTGGTTGAGTTTCTGAACAGTCAACTCGAGGAAATCATCGGTCACGGCGGCAAGAAGTATTTGCCAATGATAGCGACGATTGGCCTCTTCATCTTTCTGATGAACATCGTGGGCCTGGTTCCCGGATTCATGCCGCCCACCAGCAACATGAATGTGACGGCGGGTTGTGCTCTGGTCGTTTTCCTTTATTACAACTACCTCGGAATCAAGAAGCAGGGGCTGCTGGGTTATTTGAAGCACTTCTGCGGCCCCGTTGCCTGGATGGCCCCGTTGATGGTTCCGATCGAAATCATCAGTCACCTGGCGCGGCCATTTTCGCTGACCGTTCGTCTTTTCGCGAACATCTACGGAGAAGAACTGATCATCGTGGTCTTCTTCAGTTTGTTGCCGCTCATCCTCCCATTGCCCATCATGGGACTCGCAATCTTCACCAGTTTTCTCCAGGCCTTCATCTTCATGGTGCTAACCATGATCTATGTGGCCGGGGCGGTGGCGGAAGAACACTAGAGCAGTGACGAGTGACAAGGGACGAGCAATGCAGCCTCAACTGTCGTCTTACTCGTCACTTGTCACTCAAAGCATTGCTTCACGCGTGAGACCGGGATGCACGAGGGGTTTCCGGTAACCACCTCCGTGGGGCATTTATAACAACCTGCAATTGCAGGTTGATTTCAACTAAAGGAGAAAACCATGAAACGGTTTTCAAGTATGGCACTACTCACAATGGTGGCGCTGGTGGTAGCCTCACCATTATTTGCGCAGGGGGAAGCTGCGGCTCAAGGCGCCAGCGTTCACTGGAACGTCATCACGGCCGGCTTTGCCATGGCCATCGCCTCGTCCATGTGTGGATTAGCGCAAGGGAAGGCGATTTCGGCGGCTTGCGAAGGTTTGGCGCGCAATCCGGGCGCCGCGCCTGCCATTCGGTTTGCACTGCTGTTGGGTCTGGTGCTGATCGAATCGCTGGCTCTGTACACGCTCTTGATTATCTTCCTGAAGACTTAGGACTAAATCCAGAGAAGGGCTTCTTGATACCCGGTTGCGAAAGGCTATTCTTCGCGCCGGGTATTTTTTTGTGCTCTGCAGCCGACGCGCGCCCTGGCAGCCGCTGTCATCTGCTGTGCAAACCGCTGGCAGTCACATTGAAGCGGGGCTGAGGAGCAGTGAGCGTCGACCTTCGTCTTCATTTTGTTCCTTCCATGTCTGATTCCAGCCGCACCGAACTCCAATTTACAGGCACCGATCGATCAGGCAGAGTTTCAGCCGTTTTCATTCGACCGTCAGGCGGTCGCTGGCTGCTGGTGTTGGCCCATGGCGCCGGAGCTGGCATGAATCATCCCTTCATGAATGCTATGTCTGAGGAACTCGCGCGACAGTCGATTGCGACGTTCCGCTATCAATTTCCTTACATGGAACAAGGCGGCGGCCGGCCCGATCCGCCAGCGGTGTTGGTCGCAACGGTCCGAGCCGCAGTTCAGGCAGCCACCGAGGCGGCGCCAGATCTGCCGTTTATTGCGGGCGGCAAATCGCTGGGCGGACGGATGACTTCGACGGCAGCATCTCAGGGTCTACTGCCCGGAGTTCAGGGCCTGGTGTTCTTCGGCTTTCCTTTGCATCCAGCGGGCCAGCCTTCAACCGAGCGTGCGCGGCACCTGCAGTCCGTTACCGTGCCGATGCTGTTTCTTCAAGGCACGCGAGACAAACTGGCCGAACTGGAACTGCTGCGTCCTGTATGCAACAACCTCGGGAGCCGGGCGCACCTCCACATCGTCGAAGGCGCCGATCATTCGTTTGGTGTCCTGAAGCGCTCGGGGCGAAGTGATCGCGATGTGCTGCAAGAACTCGGCATCACTGTTGCAGAATGGGCCGCGGGGTTGGGGAAGGGAACGACACCCGTGTGAGGATCCAGACCACTTGGCGTGCGGGTCTGAACACGAGGGATTTGGTCTGCGTACCGCTACGCGTGTCTGAAAGGGCCGTCGTTGAGCAGACTCGCCCCAGCAAAATGAGTCGAGGCTCCTTTGTCCCCCTTGACAAGAGAATGGAGGCTTTGAGAAAGCTTCCCCGCGCTTTTTTGCGGTAGAGGGTCTCGAATTCACCGCTGAAGACCCCCTATGGTCCCCCTTCTCAAGGGGGACACTGGAAATTGGACATTTTTTAGAAGTGCAACGGCATGGATGCCGCTGCACTTCCTGAAAAATGTCCAATCTCCTGGGAGCCCCTCTCGGGGCTCTTAATGAAATTCGGGCTTCCTGCCTGCGGCTGTTTCTTTGAGCCGACGACGACGTCAGGAATAATTCGGGCTAAATCAGACCACAGTGTCTACACGCGGCGCAGACGATGGCTACTTTTGGAACTGAGCTGTCTTGAACCTGTGAAACCGCGTCTACAGACCAATGCTTCTGTCACCAAGTTTCAGCTTCGTATGTCACACGTTCCAAAACGGGTTTGCCTTGCCCAATCGCGACTGTTGGGCGGCAGTCGTACCTCGACATGGCCCTGGGAAATCTGGGAGCTACTCGACCGCGATCAACTGCCTCCAAGTGACTCTGCAACGGACGGAGAGTTCAGATGTCGTTGACGAACGTTGAATAATAAGGAGAGCTGACACGTCGTTGTGCCTCTGTGCGTGCTCGTGTCTTGTTCGAGCGAAGGCGAGTCGTTGTTCGGCTTCCCCATGTTCCCCGTGGCCTCTGAGGCGTAGGCTCACTGGCCAAAAATGAGCTAATGCCGCATCCTTCATTCACTGAACCTCCATCCCGAAGTTGAGGATTCGCGATTTCGCGCCAAACAAAGTGGGGCAGGCTTTCCAGCCTGCCGGTTCGCCTGACTTTCCAGTCCGGCCTGACTTTCCAGTCTGGCGTCGGGGCGACTGGAAAGTCGCCCCGACCTCGAGTTTGTACATTTAGAGTGCGGCGACGTGTCGCCGCTTTCCCAAGCGCGACGCGTCGCGCCTGACAAAGCGCCGTCGTGCCGGCGCACTCCAAGGGGCCAAGCCTTCGGCTTGGACGGCGCTGGCAGACAAGAATGTCTACCCCACGCAAGCAGCCTTGCAGCGTCGCTGGCCAACTTTGGCATTCAGGCTGAATGTGTGAGTGCGGCGCTTCGTTGCTTCGTCCTTATCCGACCAACCCAGTCTAGCCGGAACGTTTTTCGCTTCCCTTCATGAACAGGCAAACAAACGTCTCATGGAAATTCAAACCGTGAGCGCTTGATCGGGAACCTCCATCCGGTTTCAGCATCAAAGAATCCCTCAGTGCAGCCCCTGATTTTCCGATCCCGATCAAGCCCACCACGAAACGCTTTTCGTTTCCCGTCATACACAGACAAACAAGCGTCTCATGAGAAGTCAGACCGTGAGCGGTTGCTTGAAAGGGCCGGTCCCTCGATGGTGTGAAGCAGTTGGTTGCGCAGCCAACCCACGGGATTGAAGTCAAACCGTCGGCGAGCTTCAGCCGCAGCCACACGAAGACCTTAAGGAGGTCCCATCTACAAGCATGCCTATCAAGTGCTGATAGCACTTACTCTCTTTGCCGGGCTGATGGTTCCTACGACTCAAGCGCAATCCATCATGCTCAAGGCAGATATTCCTTTCGACTTCGTCGTGGGGGATAAACAGCTTCACTCGGGCGAGTATCACGTGAAGCAGACCCTTCCAGGAGTAACGCTGATTCAGGGCAAAGTCAAAGGCTCTTCGGCAATGGTTCTCACTACAGCAACGCACGCCAGACAGATCTCGGATGCCGGAAAGCTGGTTTTCAATCGCTACGGTGACCAGTACTTCCTATCCAAGATCTGGGCACCTTCGAGTGACACGGGTTGCGAACTGCGTAAATCTCGCCTGGAGCGCGAAGTGGCCCAGGGTTTGTCAAGGGGTGAAACCACCGTAGCAGCGGGTCCGGCAGTGCCGAAGAAGTAAGTTATCCGAAGATGGGCACTGACCAGTTCGATAGAGCAGTTCGAACCCAAGATTCGGTCCCAGGCAACCCGAAGCCCTGCTCTGCTTCGGGTTGCCGTTTTCGAAGTTATATAGATAACCCGCACTTGCTAATCGGTTGAGATGGAGAAAGATCGGATGGGAGATCATCATGAATACGAACACAGAAAAGTTGAGCAGGACTCTCTATTCTGGCTTGTCAGTGGAGGTTGTCCACAAGATGGAGACCTGCAGTTTGGTTCGTTTTTTTGGAAAAGATTTGATTGTAGACACCGCTGACCTCGCCCCTTTTCAAAGAATCCAGCCAGGACTGACAACACCTCGTACCCCGGAAGCTGTGAAAAAATGGGGAGGGCGAGCACCGAAAGCGGCTCGCGGGGACGCTCGCCCTCCCACACCATCTGTTTTCGCAACTGTTTCACAGCTCCCCGGAGCGGTCGTGCCCAGAGTCTGTTCGCTTTCTGCACGCCAGGGTTGCGACAACACGGTGACGTTCGGATGTGAAAGCATGGCTTGGCGTCTCGTGAGTGAAGCATCGCCTGTAACCGCTAACTTGCTGGCGAAGGTCTCACCGGTTGGAGACCCAAACGCCAAGTATGCCAAGGGGCCCAAGAAAGGATTGTCCAATCCATTCGCGTGCAATCGTCAGCTCCTCAAGATGGTTTCGGACCACCGTTGGAGGCCGTCGCGTAGCCGAGGTAGGAAGGGAAGTATTTCAATTCCCCGGAAGTTGCGTCATCCAGATGTTGCCCGTCAATTCACCCTCTGTGAACACTATCTTGTCGGGCGCGACGGCAATATCCATCAAACCGTAACCAACATTCAGCATCGAGCTCCGTACCTGGTGGATGTGGTAGAGGGGCAGAGGTGGTCCCGCGGGCCGCATGGTTTCTGGTTCCAGGGGCTGCGTCCAAAGGCAGGTAAAGCCATCGCGATCCGAGACAAAGTAGAGGCGGTTTTCATCCGGGGACCAGCGCGGTTTGTCGTTCCAGTGCTGGTCGCTGACGACCCGAATCCAGTCACTCTCTTTCGAAGGAGCATCACGCTGAAAGGGAGCGATTAACACCTCCAGGCGGAGCGGCGAAGCCCGCGGGTCCAAAGCCACAAATGTAATCCAGCGGCCATCGTGAGTGAGTGTGGCGTGAAACAGTGAGAGCTGGGAAGATTGAAGATAATTGCCAGCGTTGCCAGTGGCAAGGTTGATCAAGCCAATGGTCCTGAATCCTCTTCCAGCCTGTGCGAAAAGGAGAAACTTGTTGTCTGGGGACCAGCCCCAAGGAGAGCCGCATGCATCGCAGAGCTTCTGAAGCAGCCCTCCTCTTGCCGGAATGACATAGACTTCTTCAACTCGTGGCCGAGCCCGAGTCCGGATCGCATAACTCACCAAACTTCCATCCGGAGATATCCTCGGAGAAATCTCATTGGCACGGGATTCAGTCAGTGGGCTTTCCTTTCCGCTCTCCAGATCTTTCATCCAGATGTCCTGGTTACCCGAACGCTCGGAAACAAAGGCCAGCTTTTTGCCGTCAGCAGACATGGAAGGCAAGTAGTCAAGAGCCAAGTCACGGGTGAGCTGCTCTGGAGAGCCCTTCACCCGGCCTTGGGATGCGTCGACCGGCAGGCTCCAAATGTCGGCATTCGCGATCAGACTGGAAAAGACGAGGAGGCCCGTTTTTGCCAAGGACGGCCGAATGTCCAGTCCCGATCCTGTGGTTAGGCGACGAGCAGGCGCCATGATCCGCCAGTTTTTTGGCGAGATGGAGACCTGCCACAAACTTACACTGTCGCCCGCTTTGGCACTGAAGAAGACTTGGTCGTCCATCCACTCGGCCGGCGCGGGAATCAGACCCGGAAGGGTCAGGTTGATGTTCTGCGCTGCGAAGACATCGAACGCCCCGGTCTTGACGGCGTTTCCTCCAGCCAGCGGCCACACCCACCAGTCTGCGGTTGGAAACCACACCGCCAAGAGAGATGAATCGCTGCCATAGAAGAGCAGGTGAGACCCATCGGGTGACCAGATCGGGCATCCGGCCGCAAGAATGCCTGGTGGATCGATCTGCTTTGGGTTCCCGCCTGTGGGAGGTATCAGAAAGATCTTTCCGGCTTGGGCTCCGAGCGGATAACCAGCCACCGGTCCCACCCAATAGGCGATCCAATCTCCAGCCGGCGAGAACCGAGGATTGCGTCCCTTCGAAGTCAGCGGTCGGTCATCGCCGCCGAGCGCTGAAATAATGTAGATCCCTCCACCCTCCCGCTCGGATCGAAAAACGATCTGACCGCCGTCGGGGGAGAACGCAGGCTGATGGTCGTCTGCCGGGTCCCGCGTCAGTTGAATGGGATCTCCTCCTGAGACTTGTCTTACCCAGATGTCGAGATTGCTTCCACCTCGATCCGAAGCATAAGCGATCAGTTTCCCATCGGGGGAGATGACCGCATCGGTGGTTAGCCCGGTGTCGGACGTCAGGCGGGTCAATAAAGGTTGACTCAGAGGAGTTGGGCGACGCAGCGACCACCAGAGAAGAAAGCTACCCAGCAGCAATAGAACCAAAACGGCGGCAGCAAGAAACTTCCTCCGGTTCGAGGAGCGTGGTTGAGTGTTTGGACTGAGTGGGCTTGCGAGCACCGGTGCGACAAGTGACTGATTTTCAGAAAACTGAGCGGACTGTTCAGCCGGGTCCACGCTGGCGCTGGCTCGGCCATCGACGGGAACAAACGCGACTTCCACGTCACGAGCCTCCACGGGCGCGATAAAGCGGTAGCCCCGCCGTGAGAGAGTTTCCACAAAGCGGGGGTTCTCCGCCGAGTCGCTTAAAGCTTCCCTGATCTTGTTGATGGCAGTATTGAGGCTGTGGTCGAAATCAACAAAGACCCCATCCGCCCAGAGTCTCTGTTGCAACTCCTCACGCGTGACCACTTCGCCAGGCCGCTCCAATAGGATCGCCAGGACTTCAAAAGGTTGCCCACGAAGTTTGATCTTCAGGCCGTTCTTGCGCAATTCCCCAGCTCTTAGGTCGGCCTCAAAAATCCCGAACCGAACGATCCTTTGGGAAGAACCGGTTTCCTTTTGAACAGCCATTTCATTTTACCCGCTTCAGTGAAGGTGAGGCGGCCAGGTCTTTGTCGGAAGATGCCGCTGAGTCTAGCACATTCCCAAATCACAAGGCTGGCGCGGGCGCAGGACTAAGTCCGTTTGAGCAGGCCCGACGGATGGACACCTTCTCCGAGGGCTTACATTCTCAGCGGGATAGCGATTGATGAAACTTTGATCTGAGCCTGATCGAGTTCGACTTGAAATTGAGCCGCTGTGCATTGACGGATGTGTCTGCCTCACTGAAGGTCGTCATCCTGCGACCCAAGGAAACGCCACCGCCCGGGTGACGGAATGCGCTGGACGCGTTGCCACCGATTCCAGAAATGGAGCAAACCCATGAACAGCCGCGTCATACTCAGGACTTGCGCCGGTCTCTTTTCCGTGATGCTGAGTCTATCAGCCACAAGGGCCGAAGCACATGGCGCGGTCTGCCATGTGTGCGAGACAGAACGCAGACATCGCCAAAGACGCGATGTCTGCGCCACCCAACAAGGTCAGTTTCAGTGAAGAAGTTGAGAGCTCGGTGAGACAAAGATGACGAGCGACTACTTTGGCAGATTGAAGTTAAGGATCGTATCGACGATCTCGACTTCCACACGCCGGTTCTTGGATCGCGCATCAGGGGTTGTCCCCGCCACAAAGGGTTTGGTCTTCCCAAAACCCTTAGTGGCGATGATCTCCCGCCCGATACCCGCTTCGACCAAATAGTCACGCACGGCCCGAGCCCGTCTTTCGGAGAGTTCGTGATTGTAGGCTTCTGAACCCACGTCATCGGTATGACCGTAAACCGTGATGGAGTACCCCTTGGAAGTGAGGAGAATGCCTGCAATCCGGCTGAGGAGTTCGCGGTTCACCGATAACAAGGCGGCCTTGTTGAACTCAAACTGAATGGCGTTGCTGTCCAGGTTCATCACGAGCCCCATCGCAGTGCGCCGAGTCTCTGCAATCTTTTGCAGAGCTTCTTGCAACCGGTTTAGTTCTTCCTCACGCTCCTTGCGAATCCGCTCTGCTTCCTGCACTGCCGCTTGCCTTTCCTTCTCTGCTGCATCTGCCCGCTGCTGCGCTTCGTCGACTTTCTGCAAGGCATGCTTAGTTTCTGCCTCAGCTGCCTCCCTTTTGCCTTCTGCTTGCTCTTTGGCAGAGGCGGCCTGTCGGGCGCTCTGTTCAGCCTCAGTTGCCCGAGTACGTGCTGTTTCTGCTTTGCTATCGATCTCTTCCATCCGCTGGCGCAAACCTGCAACCTCCCGCTGCAGCGCTTTGCTTCGGGTGCGATTGAAGTAAAGTGAGATCCCCAATCCAGCGAGCAGCACCACTCCTAGAGCGACGAAGACCCATGGACGAATATGCAGCGAAGCACTGGTTGGTTTTTGCGCCTTTTGTGATCTTTCTCCAAAGCCGGGCATGAGAGATCCTTTTTCAACGAAGCGCCGGGACTCATTCAGATCCGAGATTCTAATCATAAACCATGTAAAAGGTTGCCGGAAGCGTTCTGGAAAAGTAGCCCTCATCGTTCTCGCAAGTTCGGCGAAGTAACGCATGAAGGGTCAGTGCATGCCGTGGCGGTTGTCTTTGAAGAGTGAGAGCGAGATGTCTAGCGGTTTCCGGGGCTGGAAGGCTATGCGGAGGAACGAAACTTGCCTATCCAGTAAGCAAAGGAGACCTTCGGATTAGCGGTGAGGATCCGAAGGAGCGGCACGGGGCGGGAGTCCGTCGGTCCGTCGAAACTGAGGAGCGGGAATCCAGCCCCAGGCAGATGCTGGATCCCTTCATTCGCGGGAACGACACAAGGAAAACAGCCGAGAGAAAGCTTAAAGGGTTCCGATGAGTTGCGATGTCTAGTGAGCCGGTCGCAAATAAATGTGACGGCATGATCGGCGATGTTGCGGCCGTGTTTGATGCCCGCTGTTACCGTATCGCGGAAGTGATACCCGACGAGGATGCGTGGGAGCCACTCGTCTGCTGCCTCACCGCTCCTCGGAGCTCTGGGATGCCTCGACTAGTCTCTGGATCGGTTCTTCTTGGGTAGCAGGAAGTTTGTGTAAACGTGGTTCCCCACGGCCGCCCCTGTGCTCAGGCCGTTGAGGTTGGCTGACGTAAAGTGGATGCCGCCGTAGATCCGGCTTAGGCCGCTTTCCTGGGCAGCTTCCGAAAACCGCTGGAAGCTGTGGTAGACACCGGGCAGGTCATCTGTACCCACGCTGAAAGGCACAGAGTCTGAGCCAAAGAAATGAGCCAGGACTATGGCTGCGGCAGCACTGAAGGTGCTGTGTCCTGAGGTGTATTCCGGAAAGGGAGGTGTGGCCAACAGCGGTGTCCAGCTCGGGTCTGCTGTCGTCTCGGGATTGCCATCCGTGTCGGCTTCCTGAATGGCCGTGATGGGCCGCCAGTAGTTGTAAACATATTTGCAATCCCAACTCACAATGGCCGCATCGGCCAGAGCGATATTCAGCAGTGCAAACAGCCTGGCATTTTCTTCGAGGGTGTTCCCCTGGCCCGCTGCTACCACTTGAGCAACCTGGTTCCAGTGGCCGGGAGGCGTTGCCGTAGTAGGGCCATAGCCCCAAAACAGGGCAATCTGCGTTTGTTCTGCCGTGCGCACGGCACTGATGGTTCCTCCGACAGCCTTCACCATGTTGACGTCAGCGGCATACTGTTGCGTATTGAATGCTGGAGGCGCCGGAGGACGAAACAGGGAACCGCTGGCCAGGGCAAACGGAGTGACAGAACCCCACTGCGGCGACAGCGCCGGCCGGACTATGCCGCCGAATGAGACGGTCGGGCGCCACTCGCCCGGTTGCGTGCCGGGAGTATAGTTGACTATCTTGCCCGAGCCATCGGTGCTGCGCCATTGCAAGATAGAGGTAGCTACGAATCTTCCCCAGACGATGCTGTGATCCTTTTGCGGCCCATCTCTGACGGTTGCCAGCGACTGGTTGTAAAGGGCATCAAAATCGGCCTGCAAGGTGGGGTACAAGCTAACCAGGACGTGGTGGGCGGCGGCGGCCGCGGCAGCCTCGAGTGAAGTGCTTGCGGGAACCTGTCCGGTCACAAAGTAGGATGTGTGTGTGCGCAGGATGCCGTTCACGGCGTCGTAAATGGAAGCATGCAGAATGGCCAGGTTCCGCGACGCCGCGGGAGGCGGAGTGTTGCGTGCTCGAATGGCATTCAGGGCTGCCGTGTTCCAGTCGGTCACCACATCGGCGGCGGCCAACCGAGTATTCAGGCAGAGGGCGGCCAGGAAACAGAAAACGGAACGTCGATATTTCATCGGACTTCTCCCCAGGGTGTTGAAGGTTGTTATTATCGAATGTCGTCGAAAAACAAAGGGGACCGGTGAATTTCCAGGGTCCCGTCAAAGTTCTGTGCCCTCCCTCACGGTCGGGCTACTGAAGTGCGCGGAGGCCGAGTCAGTAGCCCGCGCACCAGCAAGGGCTAAGTTGCTATTCAATCACTTTCAGGAGTTTGACGGGGACCGGGTGAGTCTCGTCCGGTCCCCTTCGCTGCAATCCTATTTCGGCGTCCGTCCTCGCTCTTGCTACCATCTCCTCCTGGGTGCAGCACCGCTTCATTGATGCCCGAAACTCTACGGACGACGACCGTTGTGGATAGAGAATGTTAGGGTCGAGCACTCGCCTATATTGACTGGCACGTGTTCCAGGCCGGTCCCAATACCATCGGGGCCGAGGAACACCTCACAACCGCCGAGGAAGGAGCTGATCTGGCTTTTGAGACCCTGACCCGTGAGCTTCGGTCCGTGGCTGTGAATGGCCAGTACCACATCTGCCTTGAAGGGGTCTGCAAGCGGAAAGCCACTACCCATGCCCACCTCCGCCAGAAGAGACCCTGAGTTGTCGCCTACCTTCAAATGCCCGGCCACCGTAACTTTCCCACTTCCGCCGACCACGTGACCACCCACCAAATGGGCGTCGGAACCAATAAGTGAATTGTTCACCTCGGCGGGCGCTGCACACGAAAATGGAATCGCACAAAGTTCTGGGTTATTGAAAATAACCATCCACAGCGTCACTGCCTGACCGGCGGGTATCCCCGAGGCTTTATAGACTGCGGTAATTCCCGAACTACTCCTGATGACCTCGGTCGTACCAATGGCATTTACCGGATCCCAATTCCAATAGACATTGGCGGTGGTATGCGTTGATCCTTCCCCGGCCATTGCTGATGTGATTGGGAGCAGGGTGACTGCGAGGACTACTAGTCCGAAGAGAAGGGTGGATTCTGAAACAATTTTTCGTTTACTCATGTTGGACTCTCCTTAACAATGTATTGCAGCTGTCATCGACTGATTAGTAGCTCTTTGTTTGTGGACGCTTTGGATTCGCGGATCACCTCCTTGGCTTAGTCGCCTGCACTTCTGCAGATGGCCTTTGTGTCTAGGGTGTAGTCAGGAAGCCCAACCGCACAAGTGAACCGGGGTGACTTCACTGTGAACAATGAAGCGCACCAATCACTTGGCAGGCTCCAACTGCGTGCGGTATGCTTTTAACCCTCATCTGTGAAGAGGTGGCCCTTGGCTGACCAAGATGACAGGCTCGCCAGCAATTCCAGTGCCTCCGAGTGCTCCTTGCCCCCGGAATCCGTCCGGACCCAACTCGCTGGGATCCTCCGGAGCCGCACATTTTCAAACGCCCCCATGTTGAGCCGTTTGCTGGACTATCTTGTTGAGCATTCTCTCGCGGGCAGCGCGGACGGGTTGAAAGAATACTCACTCGGCGTCGAGGTCTTCGATCGGGGAGAGTCCTTTGATCCTCGCATCGACACCATCGTTCGCGTTCAAGCTCGCCGGTTGCGGCGCAAACTGAAGGAATATTACGACGCCGAGGGTCGGGCAGACCCGATTGTCATCCAACTGCCCAAGGGGCACTATGTCGTGACCGTCTGCCACGCTGCTCCGCGAGAGCTTGGCTCGACGCTGCATCTGGTTCAGACCTTTGAAGCGCACCGGGGCCGGATTGATGAAGTGCCGAGCCAGATGGCCAGCTCACGGCCTCCTCGTCTGTCGGTGCCACGGACTGCGTTGATTGGACGCGAGCAAGAGCTGGCGGCCGTGAAAAAGCTCTTGATCAGCGGGAGTGCACGGCTGATTACCCTCACCGGTGCGGGTGGGAGCGGCAAAACCCGGCTTGGACTGCAAGCGGCCTCTGAAGTGATGGACGAGTTCCCGGGTGGCGTCTATTTTGTTGCGTTGGCGTCCATCACCGATCCCAACACAGTGGCCTCCACGATTGCCCAGACAATTGGAATGCGGCATACCGGCGGCAAACCCCTGGACGAAGCACTACAGGACCATTTGCGGCTGTTAGTGCATACCCCGACGCTGCTCCTGCTCGACAACTTCGAGCATCTCTTGGCGGCGGCGGCGCTGGTCGGCACGCTCCTGGAAGCTTGTGCTCCGCTCAAAGTGTTGGTAACCAGCCGGGCGGTTTTGCACGTTTACGGAGAGTACGAATACCCGGTGCCACCTTTGTCACTTCCGGATCCAGCGCAGTTGGATTCGCTCGAGGTACTGGCGGGAAACCCGGCAGTCACTCTGTTCGTCGAGCGGGCTGCCGCGGCAAAAGCCGAGTTTGCGCTGACAGAAGACAACGCTCCAGTGGTGGCTCAGATTTGCTGCCGCGTGGACGGCTTGCCGCTGGCCATCGAACTGGCAGCGGCACGCATCAAGATGCTTGGTTCCGCCGCGGTGCTGGCCCGCTTGCAAAGCCGTCTGCAGCTTTTGACCGGTGGCGCCGCTGATAGGCCCGCCCGGCAGCAGACCCTGCGACGGACTATCGACTGGAGCCACGACCTGCTGAGCCTCGCTGAACAGAAGCTCTTCCGAAGGCTCTCGGTGTTTGCAGGCGGATGCACGCTGGAAGGGGCTGAAGCTGTGTGCGACACACGACGCGACCTCGAGATTGACGTGCTGGAGGGAATGGCCTCGCTAGTAGATAAAAGCCTCGTGCAGCAAGTAGGGGACAAGGATGGTGAAGGGCGCTTCACGACCCTCGAGACCATTCGGGAGTACGGGCTGGAGCGGCTGACGGCGAGTGGAGAAGACGAGGCAACGCGGCGGGCGCACGCCGCCTACTTTCTCGTGCTTGCCGAAGAGGGCAACTTGCCGCTCACGCCGCCTGAAAGGGAAGACTGGCTGGCGCTGTGCGATGCTGACCACGACAATCTCCGAGCGGCTCTCGATTGGATGATCGCCCACGACAATGCGGAATGGGCGTTGCGTCTGGGACTGGCTCTCTACTGGTTCTGGGAACGAAGAGAGCACCTGGTGGAGGGTCACGAGCGGCTGGAAGCGATCTTGAACATGAGGGGTGCCCAGGCGCGAACCAAGGAGCGGGCGTACGCAGCGGGCCATGCAGGGGGCTTGGCAAACATTCAAGGCGACTACGAGACCGCTCTCCGGCTGCATCGAGAGGCGCTGGACGTCTACAGCGAGCTGGGCGACCAACAAGGTAGCTTGAAGCAGCTGTCCTCGGTGGGCCTGCAAGAATACTCTCAAGGCAATTATGTGGCTGCGCGGCCATGGTTCGAACAGAGCCTGCGGGCTTCCAGGGAACTGGGAGACGGGCGAGAAACCGCTGGCGCCCTCAGCAATCTTGCTCAGGCCCTCAATGCTCAGGGCGACCATGAGCTGGCTGGTTCGTTGCTCGAAGAGGCTCTTTCGATTTTCCGCGAACTTGGGGATCAGATCGGCGTGGCCTGGTCAATCAACCACCTGGGCGACGTAGCTCGCGATCGGGGTGACCTGGCGGAAGCCCGCCGTCTCTATCAGGAAGGCGCTGATATTTTTCGCAGGCAGGGAGAGCGATGGGGGATGGCTAGATCCTCCACAGATCTGGGCTATCTTGCCTGCGACCAGGACGACCCGGTGACCGCACACTCGTTGTTTGAGGATGCCCTTGCAATCTTTCTGGAGTTAGGACACAAGCGAGGTATCGCGAAAGTGCTGGAAGGGTTTGCCTGCCTGGCGGTGCATCAGAACAATCCCGAGCGAGCCCTGAAGCTGGCCGGCGCGGCCTGCTCGCTCCGGCAGAGAATAGGAGCCGCTCCCCGCCCGGCGGAGCAAGCGAAGCTGGACGCTACCCTGAAGCCGGCGTGGCGGCCGGGTGACGCCAAAGCCACGTGGGTGGCCGGGTGGAGAATGCGGCTTGAGGACGCGATTCAGTATGCTGTAGAGCGCGCGCCGTCAAAGCCGGCGATGTCTACTCAAAGTTAGCCGGGTCGACCATCCGCCGAACTGCTGCAACACGGTCCACTCGCCCGCCGATTAACCGAGCGTGCTCCCGGATTAGGCTCTCGTCGGAAGCGTAGTACATGCAGTAGATCTTGTCGTCAGTCACCCAGCTTTGGATCCAGCGAATCTCCGGCCCCAACTTCCTCAACGCTTCCAGCGACTTCGACACGGCTGCACGAAGCTCCACCTCGGATCGCTTTGATGCTCCCGGTACGTCCCGTTCGATAACGTATTTCGGCATATTTACCACCCTCCACAAATCGTCCAGGCTTGTATCCGCGGTTGACAGACTCCGGGAAGATTCTCTTAGCGTTTGAGCGGTTGAAAGGAATTGTCGGAGGTTTGGTAGGAAAACGCAATCAAAGATAGACAGCAATCAGGGGGACAGCAATCAGGGGGCCCCCGTCGAAGTCATCGTCAAGCCACCAGCCTAGATCAACTAGGGGGGAGCCGCTGTCCTCAGCGGCGCATAGCCCCAGATTCTTTTTCAGCTGATGTCGATCCCTGGCTTGCATTCTCCGGTCGTTTCAGACCTGCGGGAAAAATGCTTCGGCTGCTGCGCCCACACCTTCCGCCGCCTGGTTGAAGACCTCCTGCAGTTTCTCAATATCCTGCTGCCGGAAACGCCGCAGAAAATCGCCCGCTGTGGTCGGGTCCGGTATGCGCTCGGCCGACAAACCCTCCGCGTAACTCTGTTGTCGTCTCGCAACCGGTCGATGTCAAGCAAGTCCCGCCCGTCAGCACGTTGTAGGCGAGGTTGAGCACATGGTTGGACTCGAAATAGGGAACATGCGCTTTCAGCGACGGTGCCAGTTCGATGGAGGGCGACTCGCCTGTTCTTGAGCACTTCGACACCAAGGCTTTTCAGCGAGTCCTCCGCAGCGTCGGAGTGTTTTTCTGGAAACGTCGACAGGATGCGAGCTCCGGCTTCCGCCAGCACCACCCTAGGGCGCGACGGCGTTGTTCGTCTGGCTCGCGTTCCGCTCTCTCGAAAGCAAGCAAAATACGGGGCAATTGCCGAGATCGCACGTCCTGTGATGGTCAGCGATTTCCGAGCCATTAACTCCCGAGACGCGTTCCTTTCTATTTTCGTGACGTCTGGAAACCGTTAGCTGCCGTCCTTTTGCCAGTTTTCCTTTCCATTCTCTTCATCGTGTCCTTTTCCACCCTTACGGTCCAGGGGCTGAAAGTAATGTTTCGTTAGCCACTTGGCGACTTTGCGGCCCATGAGTGTCCCATGCACACCTGAGGTGCGATAGTGCATTCCACCATAGATCCGCCCCTTAACGACCTGCTTGATCATGTCATCTGTACTCTCAAGGGTAGTTAAACCAGCGGTGTAACCGGGAGCGACTGGGGTGAATGAGATGGTGATCTTTTTGGTTCCGAAGAAGGATCTCAAAATTTCGGCGACAGAGCCGGAGGCAACGCCGTGGGCTGCCGGATACTCCGGATGTGGAGGCGTTACGACTAACGGCGCCCAATTGAGATCAGGGTCGGTAAAGGGATTATCGTCGGTATCGCCAGCGTGGATGGCGGTGTAAGGCCGCCAAAAGTTGAAGTGAAACTTGGAATCAAAAACTGAAATGAGAGCATCGGCATATGCCAGATGGAGCATCGCAAAGAAGCGGGCATTCTCTTCCAGGCTCAGGCCATAGGCAGCCGACACATTCCGAAAAATCTTTGTGTAATAATCGATGGGGTTCTCTGTGTAGGCGATTCCAAGCTGCGTTTGCGCCGGAGTGCGGGTGCTGCTGTTCTTGTCCCCTAGGCTCTTGACTTCATTGTAGTCGTCCGCCCATTGCTGGCTGGTCAGCGAAGGCGGACCGTCAGCGCGAAACTGGGAAGGGCTCAAGAGCGTGAAGGGCCGCACCGTGGCCAAGACCTGAAAAATGGGATCTACTCTCGGCTGGAAAATGAGGATTTGTTGATATGCTCCAGGCCCACTGCCAAACACGTAAGGTGGGGGAACGACGTCTATGCCATCGTTTGCTCGGAATGCCAGAATCCCATTTCCCACTTCGACACCAATAGCAATCCCATTGGTTTTGCTAGGGCTGTCTGGAATGTCGGCTAGAAAACTGTTGTAGTCCGTGGTAAGGGAACCGGCTTGCACTGGCAGTCTGGCGATCATGACGGTGTAGGCCGCTGCAATGGCAGCCGCCTCTTTGGAGGAACCCGGCGGGACGCTGGAAGGTTTCACAGCGTACACACTAAAGCGGCCATCGATCGCATTCACAGCGTCATAGATGGCGGCATGGACATAAGCCAATGGAATCGATCCGCTGGGACTGGCATTGAAGCGGAGTCTGGCTTTGTCGTTGAGATCAGTGATGACATCCGCCTTGACAAAAATCGGACAGAACAGCCACGCAAGAAGGATCAGACTGATTGCCCTCTGAGTTCTGCCCAAAATTTCAAATGGGCCTGCTTTTGCAGTTTCATAAACTGTCTTGTAATGCATAAAATCTCCTTTTTTAGGTTATAGCTAACGTTAAAGCGGACGTTCCCTGTTTCGGTGGAATTAAGAGCAGCAGGGCGCCTCATGTTTCACTGGCGTGCCCTGCCTCCTGTTGCAGAATTGAATGCCAATGCAAAAACCCCCGGGAGACACAAGACAGACCCATTACGATGATCAGCTATCGTTGCGTTTGATCTAAATTTCCCTTCTTCCCCTTTTCATAGCCAATAACTGTTGGCCTCTACGGGCGGTTAGGCGTAGAAAATTGTTCGGGGCAATGTTTCTCTCGTGGCACTCGTCAGCCACCTGATCTGTTTGGCTAGTCGCCACGCGAGAATCTTCCGCACTCCTCCTTTTTTGCTTGGACGGCGTACTTTCTCATAGGCCTCCTGCGGGCTTATAGGTATGCCACCTGTATTCGTTCTTGCGGATATGGTGAGGTGCGAAGCCCAACCCCACAAGTGAACCGGGGTGAATTCACGGTGAAGAATGAAGTGCACCAATCACTTGGCAGGCTTGATCTGCATGCGGTATCCTTCTAGCCCTCGTCTGCGAAGAGGTGGCCCTTGGCTAAGCAAGATGACAGGCTCGCCAGCAATTCCAGCGCCTCCCAGTGCCTCTTGCCCCCGGAGTCCGTCCGGACCCAACTCGCCGGGATCCTCCGAAGCCGCACATTTTTAAACGCCCCCATGTTGAGCCGTTTGCTTGGCTATCTTGTTGAGCGTTCTCTCGAGGGCAGCGCGGACCAGCTGAAGGAATACTCACTCGGGGTCGAGGTCTTCGACCGGGGAGAGTCCTTTGATCCTCGCATCGACACCATCGTTCGCGTTCAAGCTCGCATGCTGCGGCGCAAACTGAAGGAATATTACGACGCCGAAGGTCGGGTGGACCCGATTGTTATCGAATTGCCCAAGGGGCATTATGTCGTGACCTTCGGCTCGGCCTCTTCGCGCGAGCACGATTCGACGCTGCATCTGGTTCAGACCCTTGAGGCGCACCGCGGCCGGAGTGATGGAGCGGCGAGCCAAATGGCCAGCTCACGGC
>Ga0163150_10000745_pt1 | contig 58715 bp, 53 predicted proteins | sample OliLakLV19P2IB_FD_148628 | JGI IMG/M metagenome (GOLD analysis project Ga0163150, IMG submission 148628) | Freshwater microbial mat bacterial communities from Lake Vanda, McMurdo Dry Valleys, Antarctica - Oligotrophic Lake LV.19.P2.IB | ecosystem: Environmental > Aquatic > Freshwater > Lake >...
GGCGCCGGTTGAATGAGGCGCTTCCTTCTTCTGCTGCGATGCGGCCTGAGCCGACGAAGCGAGCGTCTGGCCTCTGCCTTCGGGCCGGGCATCGCCGGAGCCGGAGCCACCGCCCGGAGAACGGTCGAACAGGGGCCGGTCCGAAGGGGGCTTGTCGCCTCCGCCGTGGTTCTGCTTCGGACGAGGGGGGCGGTGCTCGCGCGGAGGCGCAGCCTCCCCGTTGGTGTTCGGCTTAGTCTCCGCAGCGGCCGGTTTTGGGGCCGGAACCGCTTTGGCCTCCTCAGGAGCAGTCTTGTCCTGCTCGGCGAGGGGGATTAGTGCCTGTTGGTCTTTGTTATCGAAATCGCCTGCCAAATTTCCCTCACTCCCCGGCCTGTCAGGGCCGAGAACGGAAGCAGCGGACGTTCCGGGCATTGCGCCTGGATTGCTGCGAGTCCGTTAGTTTCTTCACGTCGATTCAATTTGTCGGTCTTGGTGGCTACAACAATGTACGGAAGTTGCTGGACCTCAAGCCACCGTTTGAGTTCCAGATCCGGCTCCATCCACCCGCGGCGGGAATCCAGTAAAAGGACGGCCATTTCCAGGGTTTCCCGAGTTGTCAGGTAGGAGTCTATGAGGCGCTTCCAGCGGGCCTTCACGTCCAGCGGAACACGGGCGTACCCATATCCCGGCAGATCGACAAAGGTCAACTTCCCTTCGATCCGATAGAAGTTGATCAGCTGCGTACAACCCGGCTTTGCGCTAGTGTAAGCCAGGCCACGTTTACCCGTGAGGGTATTCAGAAGGCTCGACTTACCTACATTACTACGGCCGAGAAAAGCCACTTCAGGAAAGGCGGCGGGAGGAAAGTCCTCGGGTTGTGCAGCGCTCCGAATGTGCTCGGCTTCCATTATCGTGCTCTGGCCAGGAGAGACCGGGAGGAGCCAGGCGCGTCCAGCGGCGCCCGGTCGCTCCGATTCTCCAGACTAGTGCGTAATCTTCTCTTCCGCCGGAGTTCGCGACGCCAGTTCCACCGGTGCCTGAGGCAAAGGCAAAGCGACGAGCTCCCGTTCCAGCGCGATCTTCAAAACTTGGTCCATCCCCTCGACGAAATGCAGCTTCATCTCTTTGCGGATGTTCTCGGGGATGTCGGGCAAATCTTTCTCATTGTCCCTGGGCAGAATCGCTTCGGTAATTCCGTGGCGGTGAGCGGCCAGGAGCTTTTCTTTGAGGCCCCCGATCGGCAGAACTCTACCGCGAAGCGTGATCTCACCAGTCATGGCGAGGTCGCCACGAACCGGGATTCCGGTCAGAGCGCTGACCAGGGCGGTGGCGATGGTGATTCCGGCCGATGGTCCGTCCTTGGGAATCGCACCCTCGGGAACATGGACGTGAATATCGAGGTGTCGATAGAAATCCCGGTTGAGGCCGAACAGGTGCGCGCGGGAACGCAGGTAGCTCATGGCGGCGTGCGCCGACTCCTGCATCACGTCCCCTAGCTTGCCTGTTGTGCTCAGCTTGCCCCGGCCTTCCATGGTGGTGGCTTCCGTCGTCAGAATCTGGCCGCCGACCTCGGTCCACGCCAGTCCGATAACCGCGCCTACTTCATTCTTCTTATCGGTCGTAAGGTCGCGAAACTTTTGGGGTCCGAGCAATTCCGTTACGACTGCACTGGTGACGGTCACCCTGGGGAGGGTATGAGGCGTTTCGCTGGAAGACGCGTTGACCACCTTGCGGGTGATTTTGCGGCACACATTTCCGACTTCCCGTTCGAGGTTGCGAACACCGGCTTCGCGTGTGTAGTACTGGACGAGGGCCTGGAGACCATCGTCGGTGAACTCAATGTTCTTCGGATGTAGGCCGGTGCCTTCCATCTGCTTCTTGACGAGGAAGCGGCGGGCGATCTCCATCTTCTCGATTTCGGTGTAGCCAGACAGCCGGATCACTTCCATGCGGTCCTGGAGGGCCGCCGGGATGGTGTGCAGCACGTTTGCCGTTGCCACGAAGAACACCTGGCTGAGATCGTATTCGACGTCCAGGTAGTGGTCGACGAACATGAAATTTTGCTCAGGATCGAGGACTTCGAGCAGGGCGGCCGACGGATCTCCGCGGAAGTCCATAGCCATCTTGTCGACTTCGTCCAGCATGAAGACAGGATTGCGAGTCCCGGCCTTCTTCATCATCTGAATGATCTGGCCGGGCAGGGCTCCGATGTAGGTTCGGCGGTGACCGCGGATTTCCGCTTCATCGCGCACGCCGCCGAGCGACATGCGAACAAATTTGCGTCCAGTGGCCTTGGCAATCGACATACCGAGCGAGGTTTTGCCGACGCCCGGAGGTCCGACGAAGCACAGAATGGAACCGCGGGGGTTCTTCACCAGGCGTCGAACGGCGAGAAATTCGAGAATACGCTCCTTGATCTTCTCAAGGCCGTAATGGTCGCTTTCGAGCACCTGCTGCGCGAAAGCGAGATCGCGTATTTCCTTGGTCTTCTTCTTCCACGGCACCGCGAGCAACCAGTCGAGGTAATTACGAGACACGGTCGATTCCGCGGACATGGGCGGCATGTTTTCCAGCCGCTTCAACTCCGCGATCGATTTCTCGTGCGCGTCTTTGGTCATCCCAGCTGCTTCGATCTTCTTCCGCAGCTCGTCAAACTCGCTCTTTTCACCGCGGCCGAGTTCTTTCTGGATGGCCTTGATCTTCTCGTTGAGGTAGTACTCTTTTTGCGCGCGCTCCATCTGCCGCTTGACGCGACCCTGGATGGAACGGTCGACGTTGAGCTTTTCGATCTCAATGTCGAGCATCTCGGCAACGCGGGTGAGGCGGTCGACGGGATCGAAGATTTCGAGGAGTTCCTGCTTTTCCTCAATGTTGAGCTGCAGGTTGGCGCCAACCGTGTCCGCGAGCTTGCCAGGTTCGTCGACCCGGATCGCCGCGATCATGGTCTCGTAATTGAGGTTCTGGCTGAGCTTGACGTACTGCTCAAAAAGGCTGGTGACGCGGGAGGTCAACGCGTCGAGCTGCGTGCCGCTCTCTACTTTGTAGGAGAACGTACGAACGACGGAGCGAAAAAAGCCCTCGTCATCGCTGACGGAAACGACTTTGGCGCGTTCGACACCTTCGACCAGCACCTTGATGTTGCCGTCGGGCAACTTCAGGCTCTGCACGATGTTGGCGATGGTACCGACGCCGTAAATTTCGTCGGGCCGGGGTTCGTCAACCGAAGCGTCGTGCTGCGTTGCGAGGAAAATCTTTTTTTCGCCCGCCAGCGCCTCTTCGAGAGCCCGCACACTAGACTCGCGGCCAACCACGAATGGCGTCATCATGTACGGAAAAATGACGACGTCCCGGATGGGCATCATCGGTAACCGTCTTGTGTCGGATTTTTCTCTGGAAGTCAGCATGATTCAGTGATGCGGGAAACTAGTGAAACGGAGTCAGAAAGTCAGTTGGCCAAGTCGCCCGTGTCCCGAGTATAACGTGTCGGGAGCGCAGAAGAATTCTCACCCTAAGTGGAGCCCTTGAGTCAGCTTAGCCTGCTTTTTCCAGAAGCGTGAGACTAATTTTCTGGCTGACGACCATCTCCCTGGTGACCAGGAACTCCCGAACTTTCTTGTAAGAGGGGAGAAAGTACATCAGATCCAGCATAAGGTCTTCGAGGATCATGCGGAGCCCACGGGCTCCAACTTTGCGCTCCATTGCCATCGCGGCAATCGCTTCCAGCGCCTCGTCCGTAAACTTCAGTCTAACATTTTCAAACTCGAACAGCTTTTGATACTGACGGATGATCGAGTTCTTTGGCTTCGTCAAAATTTGCACGAGCGCGTCCTGGTCCAGATCTTCGAGCACACCGACCACCGGCAGACGCCCGATGAACTCAGGAATGAAGCCGAAGCGAATGAGGTCGAACGGCTGCACCAGTTGCATCAGCTCGGCGTCGGTCCGACGGTGCGGCACCACCTTGGTACCCCGCGTTGCGTCGTCCTCGGGGTGGACAAAACCCATGGACCGCGTTCCAACCCGCCTCGATACGATTCGATCAAGGCCGACGAACGCTCCGCCGCAGATAAACAGGATATTGCTGGTATCGACCGGCGTAAATTCCTGGTGCGGATGCTTACGGCCGCCCTGAGGCGGGACGTTGGCAATGGTCCCTTCCAGAATCTTAAGAAGCGCCTGCTGAACGCCTTCTCCCGAAACGTCGCGGGTGATGGACGGATTTTCGTCCTTGCGGCCGATTTTGTCGATCTCGTCGATGTAGATGATGCCCTGCTGGCAGCGCTGGACGTCCCAGTCGGCATTCTGGAGCAGCCGGAGAACGATGTTTTCCACGTCCTCACCCACGTAACCCGCTTCAGTGAGGGTGGTAGCGTCGACGATGGCAAACGGCACGTCGAGGATGCGGGCGAGGGTCTGGGCGAGGAGGGTTTTGCCGGTGCCGGTGGGCCCAATGAGCAGAATGTTGGACTTGGACAGCTCGACATCGCTGCCGCGCTGCTTGTTCATCTGGATGCGCTTGTAGTGGTTGTAGACGGCGACCGCGAGCTTCTTTTTGGTCGACTCCTGACCAATCACGTACTGGTCCAGATACTCCTTTAGTTCCAGCGGCTTAGGGAGCTTGTTAGGAAGCCCGTAGGGCTGTTCCTGCCGGTCGTCCTCCAGAATGGAGTTACAGACGGCAATGCACTCATCGCAGATGTACGCGCGTGGGTAATCGCTGGGGGAGGAGATCAGCTTGCCAACAACGTCCTGACTCTTATGACAAAAGGAACAGCGAAGTGAGTCGTCAGACCCGGCTCTTTTCACAGTGAATCTCCGTTAGACTCCCGCAGCCTCGGACCTTTGCTCTGGGCTGCGCTCCGCCTTGAACCCGGCGCGAAGGGGAGTGGCCCAGCGTTCTGGCCTCCAGTCCCGGATGAACCCATTATCTCTACAAACCGACCGTTACGCCATCCCCCACCGGAAGCCCGCGTTATGAGCGCCAGCATGACTGTGACTCGAACGACGTAGTGTACGGTATCTTACCACAAAATATTTCCTCGAACTTTTCCGAACTAAACCGACATGCCAGTTATGAAACCAGTTCGGCGAACGATGAGGCGAGGAGGGCGTCGCGAAGGCCGCTCTCTTCGCTCAAAGACAGAGTGCGGCGCGGTTCCAGACACTGGCCGCAGTCAATGCCGCTCCACCGCAGGATCGTTTTGACAGACGGGAAGCAGGGGTATCGGGTGCCGATTTCGATGAGCTCGTTGATTCGGGCCTGGACGGCGCGTGCTTCGGCCCATCTGCCGGCTTTGGCGAGTTGGTACACCTCAACGAAGAGTTGGGGGGCGAGGTTGTAGAACGTCCCGATGCCCCCGCTGGCTCCCATCAGCAGTCCTGCCACCAGCACCTCGTCATAGCCGCTAAAGACGGTGGCTCCGGAATTCCGGATCAGCGAGAGGCGGTAGAGGTCGTGGTCTGTGAACTTCAGGCCGATCACGCTGGGCAGGGCGCAGAGCTCAAGGATCTGATCGAGACTGGCGATGGCGGGGGAGAACGCAGGGAAGTAGTAGACGAGAAACGGAATGTCGGCGGCGGTGGAGAGGGCTCGGTAGTATTCGCGGATCTCCGGGAAGGAGTAGACGCCGACGGGCGGCAGGCTGCTGACGGCAGCAGCTCCGGCGGCTGCCGCGTGGCGTGTGAGCTCGACGGCATCGGCGGTGCAGTACGCGCCCGTGTGGACGATCACTTGCTTGCCCTTAGGCGTGTGGCGGACAGCCGCCTCGGTGACTCGTTTGCGCTGGCCGACGGTCTGCAACAGGCCCTCGCCTGTAGAGCCACACACGTAGACTCCGTCGATGCCGGTGCGGCAGACACGGTCCAGCAGTTGTGCAAATGGCGCCTCTGCGAATGCTCCCTCCGCGTCGAATGGGGTGACCAGGGCAGGGTAGATGCCTTCGATTGTGCTCACGGTTGTTATTGTCCTTCGCAGCGCGTTGTAGACTGACGGATCATGCAATGTTTTGCCCGCGTAGTGCTGTGGCTGCTGGTGTGCGTGGCCGGTCTGGCTTCGGCGGAGTTCAGCCAGACCGAGGTGTTTCGTTCCGGCGAGGACGGGTACCACACGTATCGAATTCCCGCTCTGGTGATAACGAAGAAGGGCACGCTGCTGGCTTTTTGCGAGGGCCGGCGCGGCGGCGGCGGCGACAGCGGGGACATCGACCTGCTGCTGAAGCGCAGCATGGATGGCGGCCGTACGTGGTCGAAGGCTTTGGTGATAGCGGATCTGGGCGAGGATACGGCCGGCAACCCGGCTCCTGTTGTGGATCGCAAAACGGGCGACATCGTGCTGTTGCTGACTCGCAATCCGGGCAAGGTCACTGAGCGGCAGATTGTCGACGGCACCGCGTCGGGAAGCAGGACGGTCTGGCTGTCGAGGAGTACGGACGACGGAGCCACATGGGCTCAACCGACTGAGATTACGTCGAGTGTGAAGCGGGCGGACTGGACCTGGTATGCGACGGGCCCGGGGAATGGGATTCAGCTGCGGGACGGTCGCATGGTGGTGGCTTGCGATCACATCACGGCGGGGACAAAGGCGATGCATTCGCACGTGATTGTGAGCGACGACGGCGGGCGAACGTGGAAGCTGGGGGGCTCGGCCGGCGAGAAGACGAACGAGTCGGCAGTGGTGGAGTTGCGCGACGGATCCCTGATGCTGAACATGCGCTCCTATCACGGGAAGAACCGGAGAATGGTGGCGGTGAGTAAAGACCGCGGGGCGACGTGGGTGGACAAGGGGCTGGATGACACTCTGATCGATCCCGTGTGCCAGGCGAGCTTCGTGCGGTTCGACAAAGGGCGTCTGCTGTTCTCAAATCCCGCGGATGTGAAGCGGGCCCGGATGACGGTTCGGGTGAGCCGGGATGAAGGAAAAACGTGGGCCGCGTCGCGGCTGGTGCATGAGGGGCCCGCGGCGTATTCGTCGATGGCGAGGCTGAAGGACGGGCGCATCGGACTGCTGTACGAGCGGGGCGACAAACGGCCGTATGAGCGGATTACATTCGCGCGATTCGACGCCAGATGGCTGGAGAGCGGTAAATAAATGGACGGCAGGATTGGGAGATACGCGTGGTTTGTTGTCGTGCTGCTGATGCCGGTGGCGCTGCTGAATTATCTCGACCGTCAGATGCTGGCGTCGATGAAATTCTCCCTGATGCAGGATATTCCGGACATCGGGTCGGAAGCGAAATGGGGCGCCATTCTTGCGCTGTTTAAGTGGACTTATGCGGTTCTGAGCCCTGTCGGCGGATATCTTGCGGACCGTTTCAGCCGCCGGCATGTGATTGGCGGGAGTCTGGTGGTATGGTCCGCGGTGACGTGGGCTACGGGGCATGCGCACACCTACGATCAACTGCTGTGGACGCGCGCGGTGATGGGCATCAGCGAGGCGTTTTATATTCCGGCGGCTTTGGCATTAATTTCGGAATATCACCGGGGAGCGACGAGGTCGCGGGCGATCGGCATGCACCAGATGGGCATTTATGCCGGTGTCATTATCGGCGGATTTAGCGGATATGCGGCGGAACAGCCGGGGCTCGGGTGGCGGTGGATGTTCGAGGTTTGCGGGCTGTTTGGCGTGCTGTACGCGGTGCCGCTGTTTTTTCTGATCCGCAATGCTCCGCGGCTGGAAACGAAATCGGAGGCGGGGTCGCCTGGCGGCGCGCTGCGGGAACTGCTCGGCGACCGGTCGTTTCTGCTGCTGGTTGTGTACTTCACGTTGCCGGCCATGGCGGGGTGGATTGTTCGCGACTGGATGCCGGCGATTCTGAAGACAGAGTTTGGGATTGGGCAGGGCCAGGCCGGAGTGTCGGCAACACTGTACTGGATGATTTCGGCAATTGCGGCGGCGCTGACCGGCGGGTGGCTGGCAGACAGGTGGATGCTGCGGACACCGCGGGGCAGGATCTATACCAGCGCGATCGGCACGTTGCTGATCGTTGTCGCGGTGCTCGGTGTAGGGTATTCGCCGCGCACGGGGATGCTGGGTGTCGCGATTGCATTTCTGATCCTGTTCGGGTTTGGATGGGGGTTTTTCGACTCGAACAATATGCCGATTTTGTGCCAGATCGCACGGCCGCAGTTGCGGGCGACCGGCTATGGGCTGATGAACATGGTGAGCATCAGCTGCGGCGGACTGGCCGACTGGGGGTTCGGCATCCTGCGCGATTCCCGCGTGCCGCTGATGGGAATCTTCAGCGTGTTTGCCGGCGTGGCGTTGCTGTCTGTGTTGTGCGTGCTGCTGATTCGTCCGGTGTTTGTAGACTCAAAAACGGCTTAGCGGGGCTGGCACGGTCTTCCTCTGCCTTGTGCTCTTACGCACCACACTTTACGTTTTTCTTACGGTGGGTGGGGCGAGATGACATCTTATCAACGGTAAGCTGGCGGGCGTGGACGCTATCGACTTTCTGCCTCACAACGTGCTGTCGATCAACATACTGCCGGTATATCCGCTGACGATCGCGGTGTTGGCGAAGGACAATGCCGATCCAAAGACGGGGCTCGAATATGGGACGCAGATCGGCGACGCGGGGTTGATCCTGAAACTCGGCGACGGGACGGTGACGAGTGCGGCGTGGAAGGCGAAGAGCTTCTTTCGCGGTCCGCTGAATCGTAACACCACGAACCCGACGGTGGAATACACGCCGCTTCCGTCGAACTGGTTTGCCGTGGATTTCGATGACAGCGGGTGGGCGCAGGCGAAGGAGTATCCGGAGTCGCAGGTGCGGCCTGACGGCGACTACAGCAGCTTCGATTTCACGGGAGCGAAGTTCATCTGGAGCGACGATCTGGAGCTGGATAACACGGTGGTATTCCGGTATACGGTGCCGAAGCCAGCGAACTGGTCGAAGACGTGGAATACAGACGGGGACACGGACAGCGCCAACATTGTGAATGATGCGAAGATGGCGACGCTGCCGTCGCCGTTCCTGTTTTCGGTCAACCGGGATGGGCTGGCGACAGGGTATGTCACGCGAGTTCGTGGCGGCGCGCAACTTACTGAGCAGTTCGCTAAAACGGAAGGCGGAGTTACCACGCCGGTTGCCATCGACATGGGGCCGTCGACGGATCTGGTGTATCTGGTGCTCTACGGGAGTAACCTGCCGAATGTTAGTACCGCTACGGCGACGGTCGGCGGAGTTGCCGCCGAGGTTGCGTATGCGGGTCCGTTGCTTCCGGCCAATGGCGTGGCCCAGTTCAATGTCGCGGTGCCACGGTCGCTGGCCGGGCGTGGCTCCGTGGAACTTGTGGTGACGGTGAACGGAAAAGCTTCGAATCCGGTTTCAGTTACGATTCGGTGATGTGTGTGTCTTGAGCCCTGCTCAGAGGGGCTGCTTCAGTTGCTGAAGCGGGATGTTGACACGGTAGAGGGGCTTGCCGTCCGCTCCGCTGAGTTCGAAATTGCCGCCGATACTGGGTGGGCCGGACTGTCCACCGAGGAAGGTCACTGCCCGCTGACGCACGCTTCCCTCGCCGGAAAGGCTGGTCCACTTCCCGGTGATGAGCTTCGCCGGCGGCGTCACGTTGAAGCTCAGGTGTACGGACAGGCTTTTCGATGCGTCGCCGTAGACAGCCTGGACGGCGAGAAGTTCACCGTCGCGAGTGCCTTTCAGCGATGTAAGGGCAAACTGCGACACGTCCCGGGTGCCGCTCAGATCTTCGACAGGGCTGGTGGATCGCGGGGCGCAACCGGCGAAGAGGATCACACAGCAAACGGACAGAACGGCACGAGTGCAAAGCATTTTCTCAGTGTTAGATGCGGGGGGCGGGCGATTTTAACAAAGCTTAACAGAATTATACGAGTCCTGGGCTCAGTTGCGGGTTCAAACAGGTATGCGAGGGCCGGGGTGGACCTGGCGGCGGACGGCGTGGACCGGGCGGCGGACCGGGTGAGACTCGGCCACCCGCGGCGGCGGACCTGGTCAAGACGCTGCTCGCCTTCGATGCCAACAGCGACGGTCAGCTACAGGAGGACGAGGTTCCGGAGCGGATGCAGGGTCTGTTTGCCAGAGCGGATGCGGACAAGAACGGCGTGCTGACGCAGGCGGAGCTCACGAAACTGGCGGAATCGCAGGGCGGTGGTCCCGAGCCTGGCGGTGGAGAGGGCAGGCGCGGACCCGGCGGCCCAGGCGGCGGTGGCATGCGGATGGATCCGCTTAGGCCGCGCTCGACATTAACAAAGACGGCATGGTTTCTGGTGCGGAGATGGCAGGTTCCGTGGCGGCATTGCGGGCGCTGGACAAGAATGGCGACGGCAAGATCACCGAAGACGAGATTCGTCCCGATGGCGGCGGCCCGGTGCGCCAAGGCGAGGTGCGCCAAGGCGAGGTGCGCCAAGGCGAGGTGCGTCGATGAAGAGCGGGATGCAGTTGCTCTCAGCAGGGGCGGTGCTGGTGGTACTGGTTGCACTGATCACTCCGGCGGCGAAGTCGCGCGTACGACAGCCAGATGGCCGGGCCGCACACGTTCCACCACGAAAACGTGCTCGGCACTTAGCTGGAGCTGAAAGTGGCGGGCGGTTCGGAGCAGGATGCCGACCGGGCCGAGCATGCGGCGCTGGCTGAAATCGACCGGCTGTCGAAGATTTTGAGTGCGTGGGATGCGTCGAGCGAGTTACGAGCGCTGGGGCGCCGAGGGTTTGTGCTGATCTTCCTGCTGGCGAAAAAGAGGACTTCCGGCCTGTTGAAGGCCGCCCTCGGCGCGATGGTGTGCTGGGCGGTTTACGCTCAATTTGTTCCGCAATGTCAGCGCGACTTAGTAAGTCGCAGGGCCAGGTCCTCCGTGTAAGTGGATGATACGAGCCTGAGGGTGCCTCCGGCGTGGGTCAGCTTCGGCGATCTGGTGACGGCACCTGTGGCCGGGTGGAGCCAGGTGGGTATGTAGGTACCCGCAGGTAAGTCGAGCTCAAGGGTCAAAGTCTGTGGCTGCTGGTCGACCACGTATTGCGGCTTCGTATTCTTCACGCTGCGTCCGTGGTGGATGTAGATGGCGTACACCGCTCCGGGTTGCGCCAGGGCCCGGATGGTAGCTCCTTCCGGCACTTTGGAGCGGACCAGATCCTGAACCGGAGCCATCTTCACGAACGGCAGGGTGTCGAAGAACTTGCGCAGTGCCCCGAGTTGCGCTCGCAGCGCTGTGCTGCCACCGCCTGGAGTGGTGTCCTTGTAGGCGAAATCACCACGTTCATGGCCGACGATGAAGGAGTAATCGAGGTTGTTATAGAGAGCTCCTCCGGCCATCAGATATTCCCAGCCCTGCACTCGATATGTGGCATCCGCGGTGCCATCGAAGCCGGTTTCGTTATTGCCGAGCGCCCGGCCCAGTTCGTAGTTCATGCTCACGCTGCTGGCGGGGCGGGAGTAGTGGAAGTTGTAAATGGACACCGTGTCGAGGGGCTTCTCCACGCGCTTCGAACCGTTGGCGTAGTTCTGCGAGATGAGGTGTCGACGGCGTCCGGCGACGCTCTCCTCTTTGTGGATCAGTGACGCGATGTGCTCCTGCCACTCCAATGTGACACCGCCGAAATACGGTTCATTGGCTATCTCAAAGTAAATGTTGTCGAATTGATTCACCTCCGCGACGATTTTCCTGACAAGTGCTTCCTGAATTTTTAATAACGCCGGGTGCTTCAGGGTCAGCGCCTCGTTTTTGGGCATGTCTCCGACGGAGTTGATGTTGTTCTTCGCCTGGAACGGGCTGACCGTCCACATCGACTCCTCGTAGTACGGGCAGAAGAGATTCACCTCAACCACGATGTCGCGCCTGGCCGCTTCCCGGATGAACTTCTTCAGCCGGACGAAGAAGGCGTCATTCCATTTTTCGAGGTCGAACTTGTTCAGCCCGTCGGCAGCGCCGGGAGTACCGCTTCGAGGCCACGGCGCCAGAAAGTCGGCCGACTCCGGCGCGAGCGTGTTGTTCGCAATGCCGAAATTGCCAGCAACCTCGCGATAGGGACCCACCCAGATGCGCGTGTTGTTGAGCCTGTGCCTGTGGAGTTCATCCAGGTACGCGATGTAATTGAACTTGCTGTTGATGACAGCTCCGTAGTGCTCGGCCGAAGTGACCAGCACGGTCGGTTTGCCACGAAAGAGGAAGTAGTGCCGGTTTGCGGGATGGAGCGCGAAAGGCTCGGCAGTTGCTCCCGCGATCGACAGGGCGAGGCAAAATGTGAACCAAACGGCAGTGCGAGGGTGTCTCACAGCCAGCAGTGTATCTTGCTGCGACGATGGAGGAATCATGACCCGCAGATTTATTCTACAACTGTCGGCTGCGCCGCAACTGGACAGCATATTGGGAAGGATCCGGCAGGTCGGGCTCACCGACGACAAGATCGGGCGGGGCTTGAAGGAAGCGCTGACGGTGGGAACGGACAAGGCCGTTACGCGGCTGAGCGCGACTGATGGCTACTTCGCCAACCTTGCTGTGAAGATCCTGTTGCCGCCGAGGCTAAGGGCTGTCGAGAGCGGGTTGCGGATGGTGGGAATGGGCTCGATGGCAGACGAACTGATTCGGGGAATGAATCGTGCGGCCGAAAGAGCGGCACCGGCGGCGAAGCCCATCTTCATCGAAGCGCTGAAGCGTATGACGTTTGCCGATGTCCGCAATATTCTCAATGGCAAAAGCGATACGGCGGCGACCGAGTTCTTTCGGGTGAATACGTCGGAGGGGCTGACGTCCGCGTTCCGGCCGCCGGTGTCGGCGTCGCTGGCCGAGGTCGGCGTGACGAAGATCTACAAAGATTTCTTCGGGCGACTGGAGCGATATCCGTTCCTCAGGACGGAACGGTTCGATCTGGACACTTATGTCGTTTCGAAGGCGCTGGACGGGCTGTTCTATATGGTCGGCGAGGAAGAGAAGAAGATTCGGCGCGACCCTGCCGCACAGGTGAGCGGCCTGTTGCGCGAGGTGTTCGGCAGCCTCAGGCGGTAATAAAAAAGGGGCGAGTCCACGCCCTGCAAAAGGTGGACCCGCCCAAAAGCGACCAGGGGGAGTGGAGGCGGAGTTTACGCCATAAAACCCAGGTCGGAGACACCGAAGTTGGCCAGGTTCGGGAAGACGGTCTGGAGACCCGCGGGGTCGACACCAAACCACTTCGCCATGGTGGCTCCGTACTGATCGATTGCGGTGGTGGGGATGAGAACGCCGCGGCTGCTGGCATCGTCGGGACCGGTGAGAGCCATGGTTGGGAAGGTGCCGTAGAGGTCGCCACCATTGACCGCGCCGCCCACGACCCAGTGATGGCTGCCCCAGCCGTGGTCGGAACCGGCACCGCTCGGCTGGAGGGTACGGCCGAAGTCGGATTCGGTGAAGGTGGTCACCTTATCGGCGATCCCCATTTCCGTGGTCGCGTTGTAGAACGCTGCGGAGGCGTCCGAGATCTGGCGGAGCAGATCCCAGTGCGCCCAGCTCTGGGAACTGTGCGTGTCGAAGCCACCGATGGAGCAGAAGAAGACCTGACGTTTGATGCCGGTCTGTCCACGCAGCTGGATGATCTTTGCCACCTGCTGAAGCTGCTGGCCGAGGTTCGTGCCCGGGAACACGGTTCCCAACGCCGGACCCGCGCTCAGGTTCTTCAGCATCGCCGAGAGAGACAGCGCATCCTGCCGGACTTTATTTGCCGACTGGACGACGGCCATTCCGGAGTCCATACCGAGGATCTCCTGATAGCTCTGGCGGCGTGCCGCGGCGGCGGTCTCGGGCCAGAAGTTCATGCCCGAAAGGGTCATGTCGTAGCCCGGGATCAGACTCGCCGACTGCACCACGTTGCCTTTGGTAAAGAGCACCGGGCCCGCCATCGAGATCGTTGGAGGGAAGGTGTTCGCTCCATTGATGCCCACCACGGCATCGGCGACTCGGCCAGCCCAGCCGGTGCCGCCCGATCCAGTCGGCGAACCGGCCTGCATCTGCTGGACGGCGTCAGAGTGGGAGAACAGATTCGTCGGGACAGGTACGGCGTTGGACAGGAACTGCTGGCGAGTTGTGGGTTGCACCAGCATGCCGGTGTTCGCCACAACAGCCATTTTGCCCTGCGCCCACAGCGGATGCAGTGACTGGAAGCCACCGTTCAACCCGTAAGGAGTGCCGTTCTTCGCGACTACGTTCAACACCTGCGTGTCCTGGTTGGGCAGGCTGAGGTTGCCGCGAATCGCTTTGTAGGCGTTGTACGGCTGCGTCGCCATCGGAATGACGGTGTTGTGCCCGTCGTTGCCGCCGAACATGAAGATGCAGACCAGCGCCTTGTAATCCGTGGGATTCTGCGCCATCGCGTTCATGCTGGCAAGGTGCTGCACGCCGGCGAGGCTAAGTGCGCCACCAGCGACGCGCAGGAAACTTCTGCGGGAGTGATTGTTGTTATTCATTTGATTTCTCTTTTTCGTCGCTGATTTAGTGCTGAACCGAGTACTGACCGGAAAGCGCGGTCAGGTAAAGGGCTGCGTCCACCCGCTGCGCGTTGTCGTACGCGGCGGCCATTACCGTCAGCAGCGAAGTGCGCATGGCCGGCGACATACGGCCATAAAGCAGAGCTTTGTCGACCGCGTCCAAAAGCTGATTCGGATCGGCGGCCACCGCGTTGAACTGGGCTCGGTTGACGGTCCACATGCCGTACTGGCCTGTGAGAATCTGGTTCAGCATGTCGGCGCGCACCAGCGATTCGGTGGGCGAGTAGATCTGGAACTCGGGACCGTAGTACGCGGTGTTCGGAATCCGGTACGACGGCGAGAAGAAGCTGAACACCGAGTTCGGCGAGAGCGGGCGCTGGCCCATCTTGTCGAACAGGTAGTCGAGGCCCGTGTTCAGGGCGACCTGGCCGCCGAGCTGGCGTGCGAGCGACACGTAGTAGTAGAGCGGTTCCTTGAGGCGGCCGCTGGTGAGCGACGGCGTGTCGTTGCGCGCTTCAGCGTCGGTGAGGATGGCTTTGACGGTGGCTTTAAGGTCACCGCGCACGCCCTGTCCGTTGTTCTCAAACACCTGAGCCACACGCTGCACGAAGGCGGGTGTCGGGTTGCTCATGGCGAGGATACGAATCAGGCGAGTGGCGATGAACGGAGCCACGTTCGGGTGGTTGAACAAGTTGTCGATCACCGCGTCGACGTCCTGCTGGCAGGTGGTTCCGGCGGGGATGACTGCGCCGTTAAGCAGCGTCTTGGAAACGGTGGAGTGAAGGTTTTCACGCGGCACCATGGGTCCGCTGAAGTTCTCCCAGTTCTGGCCAGTGGGGTTGGGTCCCGGGTAGGTCCAGCCCGTCAGAGCGAGCGCGAACTGTCCGATGTTGGCCTGCGTGTAGGTGGGGATGGTCTTGCCATTGGCGTCGAGCTTCGGCGTGCCATCGAGGTTCAGCTGTACCAGACCGGCGGTGAAGAGCTGTATGACCTCGCGGGGGTAGTTCTCATTGGCTCCCATGCCTGCGCCTGGCTTCGTGCTGTTCGCCATGTCGAGATACTTGCCCATCTGCGAGCTGAGCGTGATCTCCTTCAGCAGATCCTTGTAGTTGCCGAAGGCATGCTTGCTGAGCGTTTGCAGGTAAGGCACGATCTCCGGCGGATAGATGTTCTTATTGGCGGAGATGACGATGATCTGCTGCAGCGCGTAAATCGTCTTCTGCCGCAGCTGGTCCGGCGCATGCGCCATGCGGTTGACGTAGGGGCCGCTGACATCGCTGTTGTTGTTGCTGGCCGGCATCGGGATGAATGTTTCGGGCAGCGCGAACTGCGCGTTGAGCCATGCGGTATAGCCGATGTTCTGCACGTTGGCGATCTCGGCGGGCGTGGGCCCGAACGCGGCCTGATCGAGGAAGCGGGCGGCCGAAAGGAAGCTGACGCCGCTGGCCGGAGCCGTGATGGTGACGTTCAGCGCATTCGAAACCTGAACGGGCGGGCCAGGGCTGGAGACCGTCACAGGGATCGACGTGCCGACTGCGACCGCGGTGTTGCCGGTGGCGGTCAGCTGAGTTGCGTTTACATATGTTGTGGCAAGGGCCACACCGTTGAAGCGGATCTGCGATGCGGCGGCGAAGTTGGAGCCGTCGACGGTAATCGCGTAAGAGCCCTGCGGGACGTTCGACGGTGTCACTGAGGAGACGGCAGGCGCGGGAGGCAGCGGCGCGGTAATGGTCACAGCGGCCTGCGCGTAAGAGGTGCCGTTGGCACTGGCTGTGGCTCGCACGCTGACGCTGGCCGGGTTCGGGACAACCGCCGGGGCGGTGTAGAGGCCCGTCGGCGAGACGGTGCCGGTTGCGGCGGAACCGCCGGCGACGCCGTTCACGGACCAGACAACCGCTGTATTGGCGTTGCCGGTGACGGTGGAGGTGAACTGCTGCGTGGCGCTGACGGCCAGGCTCTTCGAAGTCGGGCTGATGGCAATAGCGACCGGAGCCGCGTTGACGGTCATGGTAGCGCCGACTGCGCCGGTGACAGCGCCTGGTCCGGGGTTGTACACGCGAATGGGCCACTTGCCGGGCGTCATTTGCGTGCCGGTTGCCTTCAGTTCGGTCGGGGAAACGTAGGTAGTGGTGAGGTTCGTGAGGGCCATCTGCACGATGGAAGTCGGTGTGTAGCCGACGCCGGTGACCTTGATGGTGAAGTTGCCGGTGGGGATGGTCAGAGGCGAGCACCCGTACGCCCACGGGGTCGGCTGCACCAGGGTGACAGTCGATTTTCCGAACTTACTGGGGTAATTGGTGCTGGTTGCCTTAAGAATCAGGACATTATCAGGAGGCGCTACAACGGGTGCCGCGTAGAGACCGGTGGAAGTCACAGTCCCGTAAACAGCATTGCCGCCCGGAATATCGTTTACCGACCAAATGAGGCTGCCGGCGTTGCTGACACTGACGTACTTTGTGAACTGGCGCGTGGTGCCAACGGGAACGGAAGCCGTCTCTTTATAGACGACGATCTCTCCACTTTGGGCTGATGCGAACACGGCAGCAAGGAGTAAGAGGAAAAACTGAGTTATTGGTTTAAGGTATCGATTTGTCATCGCGTTTTACTTCGCCTTCTGAAATCTAGTGCGCAGTTGCTATGACGAATCGATCACCGTATGTAAAAAAATTTTCTAACCGCGTCGGGAGGCCAGCCACTTCCTGACGGACAGAGCGCTGCCCACGATGGACACGATGGCAAGCCCGATTACGAAATACTGCAGTTCGTCCCGTTTGGAGAACTCCAGGAGTTGAGAGCCGTACCGTCTGGCGAGGAGGGCGAGGACAAAGAAACGGACCAGACGGCCTGCTCCGGCGGACAGCAAAACTCGCCAGCGGGAGATCTGGAGTGCCGGGGCGGCTATCAGGAAGAGGGTGAAGGGGAAAGGCGGTGGCATCAGCGCGGCGCCCCCGATTACCCAGAAGGTGTGCTTCTTCAGCTTCTCCTTCAGTTGCTCGATGCGTTTCGGATTCGCGAGGCGCTCCAGTCCCTTCTCACCGATCCTGCGGCTGAGCCAGTCGGTAATGGCGCATCCCGCCAGCGACCCCGCGGCGGCGGCAAGGGCGTACAGCCAGAACCGGCTGGGCTGCCTCGCGGTGAGCGCGACCACCAGCAGGTCGTTTCCAAATGGCAGGAACAGAATGGACGAATCGAGCACGCCCATTCCGAGCAGGCCGAACACACCCATCCTTAAGAAGAAATTGACTATGGAACGAACCAAACCAGGGGACCTCGGGAACTGGACGCTGTCAGGGCGATAACCCATCCGCGTTCCTCACGGTTTTCCGCGGAAAGTGACAGGAGTCACAGCGCGGGACACGTTTCCGTGACATAGTTGGATTGCTTCAACAACTTAATGCAGCTGACAACTGCCGAGGAGTGCTGTTTCCATGAAGAAACTCTGGCTTGCTTTTGCGGCCATTCTCGTCCTGTCGTTCTCCGTGCTTGGCTGGATTGGCACCCGAATTTACCAGGAAATGCCGCCAATTCCAGACCGGGTCGTCACCACCACAGGCCAGACCGTGATCGCCGCGGGTGAAACAGGGCGGGGACAAAACGTCTGGCAGTCGATGGGTGGGATGGAGACCGGCTCCATCTGGGGGCACGGCAGTTATGTGGCTCCCGACTGGACGGCGGACTGGCTGCACCGCGAACTGGTCTTTGTGCTGAACGAGTGGTCGCAAGCGGGATACAACAAAACTTACGATCAGCTGCCCGCTGAGAGTCAGGCTCAGTTGCGAGGCCGCCTCCAGCAGCTCTATCGAAAGAATACCTACGACCCGGCGACGAACACCATCGTCATCGATCCCCTTCGAGCCGCGGCATTTGAGGACAATCTTAAGCACTTCTCAGATGTCTTCATCAATGGCAACAAGGCCTACGCGATTCGTCCGGGAACCATATCGAGTCCGGAGCGGATGCGCGCCATGGCGGCGTTTTTCTGGTGGTCTTCCTGGTCGGCGGCCACAAATCGCCCCAACGACACGGTCACCTACACCCAGAACTGGCCGCATGAAGCACTGATCGGCAACACGCCCACCGGCGAGACGGTGATGTGGACCGGCGTGTCCATCATCATGCTCCTGGGCGGCCTGTCGGCCATGATCTGGTGGTACGCCAGTCAGGAGAAGACAGAAGATCCGCACAACGTGCCGGCGGACGATCCCCTCTGCAAATGGCGGGCCAGCCTCTCTCAGCGCGCCACGCTGAAGTACTTCTGGACCGTCGCTCTTCTGATACTGGTTCAGGTGATCATGGGCGTGATCACCGCGCACTACGGCGTGGAAGGGGACGGATTCTTCGGCTTCAAACTCGAGAACATCCTGCCCTACAGCGTCACGCGCACGTGGCATGTCCAGGCAGGAATTTTCTGGATCGCAACGGCGTGGCTGGCCGCGGGTCTCTTCATCGCCCCGCTGGTTTCCAACTACGAACCGAAGCTCCAGCGGCTCGGCGTCAACGTCCTGTTCGGTGCGCTGCTCGTGATTGTCGCCGGCTCGCTTACCGGGCAGTGGCTGTCCGTCATGAACCGCCTCAGCGACGACCAGTCGTTTCTCTGGGGCCATCAGGGTTACGAGTACGTCGACCTCGGCCGCGTCTGGCAGGCATTCCTGTTCATCGGCCTGCTGATCTGGCTCACGCTGGTGATCCGCTCCATACGTCCCGCACTGAAGGGGAACAGCGAATCGAAGCCCCTGCTTTATGTCTTCCTGATGGCGGCAGCCTCCATAGGCCTGTTCTACGGCGCAGGCCTCATGTGGGGACAGCATACGCACCTGTCTGTCGTCGAGTACTGGCGCTGGTGGGTGATTCACCTGTGGGTTGAGGGATTCTTCGAAGTCTTCGCAACCGCGGTCATCGCCTTCTTCTTCATGCGGCTCGGCCTCATCAAGCCTGCGTTCGCGGCCAAGTCCGCGCTGCTGTCGGCCGCCATCTACCTGGCCGGCGGCATCATCGGCACCTGCCACCACTTGTACTTCTCAGGCACGCCGACCCTGGCTCTGGCCTGGGGATCCGTCTTCAGCGCGCTGGAAGTGGTGCCGTTGACTCTGGTTGGCTTCGCCGCCTGGGAAGACATCCGCCGCGGCCGCCTCGCGCCGTGGGCCATCCGCTATCGCTGGCCGATTCGCTTCTTTGTCGCCGTCGCATTCTGGAACATGGTGGGAGCCGGACTGTTCGGGTTCATGATCAACCCGCCCATCGCGCTCTACTTCATGCAGGGTCTCAACACGACCCCGCTCCATGCACACGCGGCCTTGTTCGGAGTCTATGGAATGCTCGGGATGGGACTGATCCTGGTCTGCCTGCGTGCCATGGCGCCTGCGGCCGAGTGGCGCGAGGGCTGGCTCAAGTGGTCGTTCTGGTCGATGAATGTCGGGCTGTTCTGCATGTGCGTGCTCAGCCTGCTTCCGGTCGGCCTTCTTCAGACCTGGGCATCGGTGGATCAGGGCTACTGGTACGCCCGCTCCACGGAGTTCCTGGGGACTCCGCTGCTCCAGCAACTGCGTTGGATGAGAGCTCCGGGCGATATGCTGTTCGCACTCGGCGAACTGATCTTCGTCCTCTTCATCTTCACCATCCGCCTGGCGCCGAGGGGAACCACCGATCTCAATGATTTCGGAGATCCCCCCGCCGTCAGGATAACCGCTGCCGGCGACTGAGCTTAGTCGTCGTCCCCCGAGTCGGTGACCCTCAGGACGGCCAGGAAGGCCTCCTGAGGGATCTCGACGCGGCCCACACGTTTCATGCGGCGCTTGCCTTCCTTCTGTTTCTCCAGCAGCTTTCTTTTACGCGAGATGTCGCCGCCGTAGCACTTGGCCAGCACGTTTTTGCGAATCGCCGCGATGGTTTCGCGGGCGATGATCTTGCCACCGATGGCGGCCTGCAATGGCACTTCGAACATCTGCCGCGGGATCAGCTTGCGGAGACGGTCGATGAGCAACTTACCCCGCTCATACGCGACGTCTTTGTGCACGATGATGGAGAGCGCGTCCACCGATTCGCCCGCCACCAGCACGTCGAGCCTGACCATCGGCGACGTACGGTATCCGGCCAGGTGGTAATCGAGCGACGCATAACCGCGCGAGCAGGACTTCAGCCGGTCGTAGAAATCGAGCACGATTTCATTCAGCGGCAATTCATACACCAGCAGCACGCGCGACCCGCCGAGATACTCGAATTTCTTCTGACTGCCGCGCTTTTCTTCCAGCAGTTTCAGAATTTCTCCGATATATTCCTCGCGAGTAATTACGGTCGCGTCGATAATCGGCTCGTCGATTTTGGTAATTTCCGACGGATTCGGGAATTTCGTCGGATTTTGAACCGTGATTACGTCGCCATCGGTTAGCGTGATCTGGTAGCTGACGCCCGGTGCTGTAGTGATCAGGTCGATGTTAAATTCGCGCTCCAGACGCTCCTGGATGATCTCCATGTGGAGCAGTCCGAGGAAGCCGCAGCGGAAGCCGAAACCGAGCGCCACCGAGTTCTCAGGCTCGAAATTGAAGGCGCTGTCGTTGAGCCGAAGCTTTTCCAGTGCGTCACGGAGCAGGCCGTGTTCGTGGCTCTCTACCGGGTAGAGGCCTGCGAATACCAGGGGCTTGATCTCCTGGAAGCCTGGCAATGCCTGCACGTCGAGCGCTTTGGCGTCGGTGATGGTGTCGCCAATACGGGCGTCGGAGACGGTCTTGATGGTCGCGAAAAGGAACCCGGCCTCGCCGGCGGACAGTTCGTCGGTCGGGATCGGCTTGGGCGACTGGTAGCCGAGACCTTCGATTTCATGCAGCGCACCGGTGGCCATGAAGCGGACCTTCTGGCCGATCTTCAGCCTGCCGTCCACCACACGGACAAGAATGATAACGCCGCGGTACGGGTCGAACCAGGAATCGAAAATGAGCGCACGGAGTGTTGCATCGGGGTCGCCGGTGGGCGGCGGGACGCGCCTGACCACGGCTTCGAGGATTTCCTCGATACCCACGCCCTGCTTGGCGCTACACAGCACCGCATCTGTCGCGTCGAGACCGATCACCTGCTCAATCTGTTCGCGGATGCGGTCCGGCTCAGCCGAAGGCAGGTCGATCTTGTTGATGACGGGAATGATCTCCAGGTTGTGGTTGAGCGCAAGATAGGTGTTGGCCAGCGTCTGCGCTTCCACACCCTGAGAGGCGTCGACAACAAGCAGGGCGCCTTCGCACGCCTGCAGGCTGCGCGAGACTTCGTAGGTGAAGTCGACGTGGCCTGGGGTGTCGATGAGATTGAGCTGGTAGTCCTTGCCGTCTTTGGCTTTGTAGTTGAGGCGAACGGCGTGCGCTTTGATGGTGATGCCGCGTTCGCGCTCCAGATCCATGGAGTCGAGAACCTGCGCCATCATCTCGCGTTCCGACAGTGCGCCGGTGAATTCGAGCAGGCGGTCGGCGATGGTCGACTTGCCATGATCGATGTGCGCAATGATCGAGAAATTCCTGATACTTACGGGGTCCATGCGGTATGATGAGGGCTGCTTTTTCAGTATCCCATATGGGCTTTGAGAACATACTCATCGACGTTGATGAGGACGGAATCGCGCTGCTGACGCTGAACCGTCCGGCGAAGCTCAACGCTCTCAATCAGGCACTTCTGGCCGAACTCGACATCGCGCTGAAAGACATTGAGGCCGACCCCGGAGTGAGGGCTGTGATCCTGACCGGGGCGGGCGAGAAGGCATTTGTGGCGGGCGCCGATATCAGTGAGCTGGCGTCGGCCGATCCGGTTGAGACAACGAATATTGCGCTCCGGGGGCAGGCCACGATGCGCCGGCTGGAGACGGGCTCGAAGCCGTCAGTAGCCGCGATCAACGGGTACGCTTTAGGCGGAGGGCTGGAACTGGCCATGTGTTGTACGGTCCGATTCGCCTCGCCAAACGCAATTCTGGGCCAGCCGGAAGTGAAGCTCGGGGTGCTGCCGGGATACGGCGGGAGCCAGCGGCTGCCACAGCTTGTGGGTCGCGGCCGGGCGCTGGAGATGCTGCTGACCGGGGATCCGATCGATGCCGCGGAAGCGTATCGAATCGGCCTGGTGAACCGGGTGGTGGAACAGCCTGGGCTGTTGAACGCGTCGAAGGCGCTGTTGCGGCGCATGTTGTCGAACGGCCCCATTGCTTTGCGGCTGACGATGCAGGCCGTCGATATGGGAATGAACTGCGGTCTGGAAGAGGGGCTCCGGTTTGAGGCCACAGCTTTCGGTCTCGCCGCTGCGACCGAAGACCGTCGCGAAGGCACCCGGGCGTTCCTTGAAAAACGTCCGGCCAAATTCACGGGAAAATAGAAACGAATGACTGAAGGAAATCTGAACGCCTCCGGGCTGAAGCTCGCCATTGTGGTGGCGCGGTTCAATAGTTTTGTGACGGACCGACTGGTGGAAGGCGCCCTCGATGCGATCCGCCGCACGGGCGGCGATGTGGACGCGGTGCAGACGATCCGCGTGCCGGGCTCGTGGGAAATGCCGGTGGTGGTCGCCGAACTCTGCCAGGGCCGGAAGGTGGACGCGGTGATCTGTCTGGGCGCTGTGATTCGCGGGGAAACGCCGCATTTCGACTACGTGGCCGGAAACGCCGCCTCGAGTCTGGCGAGCATTCCTGTGGCGACCGGGGTACCGGTGGTGTTCGGGATTCTGACCACAAACACGGTGGAGCAGGCCGTGGACCGGGCTGGTGCGAAGTCGGGCAACAAGGGCTTCGACGCCGCCATGACCGCGATTGAAATGGCCAACTTGCTGCGCACGCTGCGGCAACCGAAGTAAGCATGTCACGTCACAGATCCCGGCACCGGGCGGTTCAGGTGCTCTACGGCTGCGACATTCGCAAGACCGCTCCCGAAGAATCCATCTCCCAGTATTACGGCGGGCTTTACACCGAGGAATCCGAAGAGGACCTGGAAAAAGATCCGTTCATGGAAGAGCTGGTCCACGGCGTTTTCAACCGCAGGCCGGAGATCGACAAGCATCTGGATTCGGCGTCGGAGAACTGGCGCGTGGAGCGGATGCCCGCGGTTGACCGGAACATTCTCCGGCTGGCTGTCTTTGAGTTGCTGGAAGCGAAACTGCCAGCCCCGGTGGTGATCGACGAGGCTCTGGAACTGGCTCGGCGATTCTCAGGGGAAGAGGCGGTGCCATTCGTGAACGGCGTGCTCGACGGGGTTCGAAAACAGATTAGCGCCGCAGCTTCTTAAGCACGGAAAGTCGCGTAAGAGCGGCGGCTTTGGTCAGCGGCTCCGACAACGGGTTGTGGATCACGCGGTCGTAGCAGATCATCGCAACCTTGTAATTTTCGCTGCTTTCCGCCATTTCGGCCAGCATCAGGTCGGCCTTCACTTCAAATTCGGTTCCGTTCAGCAGACCGGTGCGGCTCTGCTCAAGCTCCAGACGCGCTTCATCCTGCCGGCCAAGCCGTATCAGGCAGGTCGCATAACGGATCTGCGATTCGGAACGAACGCGACCGTTGACTCCGGTTCTTCGCAGGTCTTCGAAGTCGTCGATGGCAGCGTCAAATTCGTCCATCAGGAAGCGTAGATTCGCCAGCCGCATGCGGGCTTCGGACTGCGCCTCGGGCTCCGGATCGTCCGATACGACGGCGGCATGCAGATGCTCCTGCGCTTCACGGAAGTACATGAGGCGGTCGAGCACAAGGCCAAGTCGATAAAGCAGCCGTGTCCGCATGCCAGGCGGCAGTTCTGAGCACTTCATCAGCTCGTCGTAGAAGACGCGAGCCTGGGTGAGATAGCCGCACGATTCCAGCGCCACCGCGGTCTGGAACCACACCGTCGCCACCCCTGCACTTTCAGGGCGTGTGCTGGGCAGCAGAGTCGCAGCCGTCTGGTCGTAATCGGCGATCTCCTGTCCGTGGGCACGGAGGTGGACGTCGCGGAGCTGCCAGTACAGGCTCTCCTGCGGTTCGTGCTCTGTCCGCTCGACAGCCCACGCAACCACTTCACGGGCCTCCTGCCACTGGCAAACTCGGGCGTGCATGTCGGCCAGTGTCTCGACAATGGCCCGGATCAGGGCGAGATTCTCGTTGCCGTCGAGCGCCTCGTGCAACAGGTCTACGGCATCGTTATGATTCTCGCCGTTCAGCAGCAGCAGGGCCATGCGGAACGATGCGTTGCAGCGATGGTGCGCGTCGACCTCCGGGAAGTCGAGCACACGGCGATACAGGTTGGCCGCGAGGTTCGGTGAGCCTGCCTTTTCCAGTTCGAAGGCCACCGTCATCAGCGAGTTCAGAACCAGTTCCGGATGGTCGGACCGATCCTGAGGGAGGAGGTCGCAGAGCCGCGCCGCTTCGGCGATCTCGCGCTTGCCGGCACCAGGCTGCACCAGACGATGCACCTCGGCGTAAATGGCGGGCACTGTGACCGCTACGCCTGAGTGCGCCTCACGGAGCGACAACTGCTGGCTGAGCAGCGGCAGCCGCATAGCGGCATACTGGCGGATGGATTCCGGGGTATCCCCTGCCTGTGCGAGCGCGGTGTAGAAGCGCAGCGCGAACTCAAGATGCCCGGTCTGATCGAGCGCCCTGGCAAGTTCGAAAGCCGACACCGAATCGCGGGAATCGTGCAGCGCAGCCGGGTCGGGCAGTTCCTCGGAGCCCTGGCCGAGCCGGACGCGGGCGGCTGCTACCAGACAGTTCGCGGCATACAGGCTGGGCTCGTCAGCAGAGGTCGGTTCGAGTTCGGCGAGCCGCTGGAACAGCTCCAGCGCCTGCCTGTGATCTCCTACCACCATAAGCAGGCAGCCTCCGTGGAACGCAGCGACTCGCAGGAGCCGGTGGCTTACCGCGGTGGAAGCGGACAACTGGAAAGCGGCTGCCGCGCCACTGAGATCACCCAGTTCGCCCAGGCTGACACCGAGTCGCAGGGCGGCATTTGCACGGTTGTCGGGCCAGGCCTCGACGGATTCGGCCACCTTGCGGTAGAACTTCGCGGCTTCGGCGAACTGGCGGTCGCACTCCAGCTGAAAACCGACGTGGATGAGCCGGTGCGTTACCGCATCGTCAGCGGCAGCCCCGGGCGCACCCAGTTCCATGGCGAGCGCGGCCTCATGGGCAAGGTCTGTTTCGTTTGTGGCAGTCAAGCTAATACCAGTATCCGATGCCCGAGGTCAGGTCAGTGACTGGTTGTCAGCCGGCAGGATAATTATGACGATGGTGCCTTTGCCGGGTGCGCTGGTCAGGGTAATATCTCCTCCGTGTTCACGGATGATTTGGCGGGAGCTGAACATGCTCCAGTTTCCTGAGGAGACGCGCCCTTTTTCCACGCGGAAGCCGGGATCGAAAATGTCGCGCACCTGCTCCTCGGCCAGGCCGTGGCCGTTGTCGGCGATTTCGATTTCGACGTCTGTGCCTTTCTCGCGGGTGGCCACCGAGACGCGTCCGTCTCCGTTCGTGGCTTCGACGGCGTTGCCGAGGAGGCCGGCGAAGAGCGCGCTAAGCTGCTGGGGCCGGCATACCAGAGGAGGCACGGGCTGGAGCTCAAGCACCACCTCCGCTTTGCCCTTCCAGTTCGGTTCCAGCAGCGCGGTGACGTCGGACAGAATTTCGTTGATGTTGGCCAGCTGCACGTCTGCCTTGTCGAGGTTGGTGAAGCGCTGCATGCGCGCCACGATCTCACCCAGCCGCGTCGTCGACGTGCGGATGCTGCGGCGGAGATCGTTCTGCAACACCACCAGGCGCTGCTGTTCGGCCTCGGCACTGGTGGCCTGGCGGGCCGCCAGAAGCAGGAGGGTGTCGACGGAACTGACCAGTACGCCTATCGGAGAGTTGAGTTCATGGCTGAGCGCCGCGGCGAGGCGTCCCACCGATGCGGCATTTTCGGCAAGCAGGTTGCGAGCCTCGGCCATGCGCAGATTTTCAGAGGCTTCCAGCATGTCCCTGTACATGTTCCAGGCGGTCCGGCGCTGGTCATACAGCACGGCGCTGAGGGCTGTGGCCAGTACGGTGAGCAGAATGATGAACACCACGGAGATGCCTTCGGTGCCCGTCACCAGGGACGCCGAGCTGGGAGTCAGCGACGACAGCGCAAGGTAAGACGCCAGGATCGTCGTTCCGAACAGGAAGGTATGAAGTGGCCGCATCGGCACGGCGGCAACGGTGACCAGTGTGAGCAGCGTCAGGTTGCCGGGAATGAAGTCTTTTGAACCGGGTTCGATCTGGTTCATTCGCAGAAGAAACCAGGTGACGGCCGCGGCTGCCATGACCCCTGAGAGTGATGCGAGAGAGCGATACCACTGCTCGAACGACTTCATGCGCGAGGCCGCGAGCGTCATCAGCCCGAGGCCAACGATCGCCGCGCCGAGCCCCAGTCGGACGGAAACCAGCCCCTCGCGCGGGTCGAGAAACAGGCTTGCCCCCACCATCACGCAGGAAACAGCGATTTCCACGGTTCCGAGGACCTGAAGCCCGATGTGGCTCAGACGGAGAACTTCGGCCCGAAATCCGGGGTCGGCCTCGGCATCCCGAGTCACAAGAAGACGCTGGACGTGCTCCGGCCACATGAGTTTACTGTAGCGCGTCGGACCACCTGTGACTCGCTCAGCCAGGTTAGGAGATGAAACGTAACAGGAAGGAACGAAGTTGGTGGACGGCGGGGGGATCGAACCCCCGACCTCTGCATTGCGAACGCAGCGCTCTCCCAGCTGAGCTAGCCGCCCACTAAGTTCACCCGACAGGATAGCATGAACATCAATGGTTCTTTCCGATATCGACATCCACCGCTACCTGGCCGAAGGTAAGATTCGCGTGACGCCTGAGCTTCCTCCGGAGCAGTTCGGGAGCTGTAGCGTCGACTTCCGGCTCGGCAATGAATTTAACGTTTTCGAGCACAGCCGCTATCCCTACATCGACCTGTCTTCCAAAGTCGCGCTGGAGGGGCTGATGCGGAGAGTGTTGGTGGAAACTGGCGAGCCGTTCATCCTGCAGCCGCGCGAGTTTGTGCTGGCGATCACACAGGAGAAACTGGAGCTGGATGACGACGTGCTCGGGCGCCTGGAGGGGCGCTCCAGCCTGGGACGGATCGGCATCATTGTGCATGGGACGGCGGGCCTGTTCGATCCTGGCTGGTCCGGCCGCGCGACGCTGGAACTGAGCAATCTCGGCCGTATGCCGGTGGCGCTTTACCCGGGGATGCGAATTTGCTCCTTCACGTTTGAGCAGGTTTCGACCCGCGTGTCGGTGCCCTACTACAAAAAGCCAGGCAACAAGTACGCCGAACAGGATGCTCCTCTCGCCAGCCGCCTCGACCGTGAGGTGAACGAACGGAACCGGTAGTATTGCCCTGGAGTTGTGTTGGTTAAGTATGCAGCGGGATGAAAGGCCCGGATTATCCGTCCGTGTCTGTCCGGGCCGTCTCTTCTTGCTCTATTACGCTAGTCTTCATCTGGTGGAGACGGTATGACGCCGAACGTTTGCTCATATCCGTCTAGTTGTGATTTGACAATTTCCACCAACTTCTTTGCCATCTGTGGAGATACCCGGACCTCGGCCAACAGAGTGACAAGTACTCTCGGCAGTTCTTTAGTTGGGGCCTCGGTGACCTCGCCGAATATGAATCTCAGATCCCAAGGGGTTATTTGCACCTGGATGTCATTCGCGTACACCGACGCGAACTGAGGCGAACGCAGCGTCTCGCGCCGCGGTTCTGACTTTTCATTCGCGGTTCGCTTGTCGTTTGTTCTTTTGGCCATATTGGTCCTTCCTAATCTCTACGTTGTGGAGGCAGGCGGCAGCATTTTGGCCGGGTATAGCAATGTGGTTGCTGTTGCCACGCCGGGATGCTTGCTTTGACGTTTGAGTCCGACGATAGCGCATTCAGTAAGATCGTTTCGCCACGTTACGGAACCCATCACTGTCCACGCACCTGTACCAGCGGATGTATTCTGCTTTAGGGTCTCCCACCAGCAATGAGGTGCGCTGCGAGCAATCTCGGCAGGTGGTACCGCGAGTATGCATCGGCCCTTCAAAGCGACGATCAGTCGCTCGAAGGTATCAAGCGTAATGTTTTCCTGAGCGGTTTCGATACGCGCAATCGCTGGTTGGCTCGTCTCTGCCGCGCGTGCTAACGCGGCCTGAGACATGCGCCGATACCGACGGAGGTAGAGTATATTGCGCGCTACATGATGACGCAGGTCATTCATGGCGGCATTCTTAAACTCTTCTGTCTGGTAAGCCTCCTTAATGAGCGAATTCGAAGGGCGCGATACTACTTCCTCCGGGCAGTATTGCATCGGCGACGCGCCTGGCTTTGACGGCGTCCTGGGAGTCTTCTTCGTCTTTTTGCTTGCAGACAGCGTAGACGTAGACGATTCGCTTGAGTTCCCCGCTGTTGTTGACATAAAAATATAACCTCCAGCACGATGGCTTGCACTTGAGCAGCCATATCCGTTCATCCTTCTTAGCGATCAAGGGGCGACCCTTATCATCCCGAAGTGTTCGCTTTGCTTCGGGCCATCCAACATCCTGGACCATGCGGATTTTGTTGTGAACCTGCGCGAGCTTCCGGGTTGATGCCAACGAATCCGAGAACGGCAAGACCGCATACATCCCGTTCTTATCTTTCTGTATGACTTCGAACGACTCCCATCCAGACGTTAGACTGTTCGCCATCCAAAGATACCGTAGATAGTATACATATCACTAGACGCAGCTAGCAATAGCTAGTTCCAATTAGTGTTGATACTCTTTAAAGTATAGCTTCGCGTATCAGCCTTCCAGCAACTCCCGCAACGTCCACACCCGGTCTGTGACGCCAGCCGCCATCGCGGGTGTCTTTTGATGGACTTGTGAACGCGGCAGAAGTTGTAATATGCGACATGCAACGCGAGCGCGGCCCCGAGGTTCTCCCACTTCTTTGAGAAACATACGTCAGGCGGGTGAGCCGCTTGCACCACTGACGGAGCGACCCGTTCTGCCGCTCAATGTGCGATGTGCGGATGAGGTCGAAATCTGGGTCGCCGCAGACGTCGGTTTTCGTGGCTTCAGCGATACGGGGCGGGCTATAGCGGCGCTGTTCTTCTACTGTCGGGTGTCGGTACTTCTTCACCAACTTCCCGTAGTCCACCCGATCCCACAGGTAAGTGCCGATAGCGTAGTTGTAGGCTGGAAGCCATCGGTCGTGATCTGGAACCGCACCTTCGGGTCGGTAGCGCCTGCAACCTTCGCCATGAACTCCGTCGCTGTGCTGGTGTTGCGCTTGCCCATGTGGAACGCCAGCACCAGTTTCGTGTTGCTCGATGCCGATGAATGTCCAGGTTTCGCCAATGAAGTGAAAGTTTCATCGCCATACTCCCGGCGGCTTTCCTTCTTTCCAACGAACGACCAGATCTCATCGCACTGGACGTCAGCTACCGGCACGTTCTGGATCTTCTCTGTTATCAGCGCCTCGCAGAGCTCGCCAGCCTTTACCAGCAGTTTCATAATCGTGTCCCGTGGATACCCGTGATGCGCTCCGTGCTTCGGATCGAGTTACCTTCGACAAGTAATCGGAGCGCGAGTAGAGTTTTCGTATCGTCAACGGCCTGTTTGGTCCCAAAGACATTCTCTTGTTCCTTGTTTTCGCTCTGGGTCTTGCCGCAGGAACCACAGCGGAGCGCTGAAGACCATCGGCCCGCTTGCCAGCCTTCGCACACGGCGAGCCGCACCGTTGGCATATCGTTTTTCGAATTAGCGACCGCTTGCTGTTCCATATAAACTATACAGCATGGTCTTGCTGTTTAGCAATTTGTTTCCTTCCTCGGCCTGCCTCCGGCCTTTGTTTTCCTCATGCTTGCAATCTTGGCAAAGTACTCCGGTCCGCGCTCTGCGGTCTTGCTGCCGCCCCGCGATCCGAGCGCGGCGGCTGGTGTTGTGGCAAGCACGTCGTCCGCGAGCGCGATGGCAGTGTGGGTGAGTTCGGATCCGCGTGAGCGAACATCTGCCGGCACGTGGTCCATATCGAGCAGCTCGCGGAGTTGCAGGAGCTGCTGGCGGATTGTTTCTACTGACTGCTGGTAGTCGACCATGGTACCAGGCTATCAGCGAACGATGGAAACTGCAAGAGGTTGCTGTTTTGGGATATGATGGGCTGTCTCAAATGCAAAGACAGCGATTGAGAAAGTGGAACCGAAGTCTACCTGAAGAACAGGGTGGCGGCCGCAACGACGGATGACCTGATGACAGTTCGGCTTGAGGTCGAGGCCACGTTAGACGATGTGGCTCTGGGCCGAGATATTGGCTATGATGCTTCGACCACCAACACAACCGCAGGACACTACCGAAACCGCTGACGCATGCGGTAAAGACAAACAGTGATCGTGTTCACTGGCTGGAATTACTGTGAACGCAAAACTACCTGGCGACGATGTTCTTCTGAATCCAGGCGGCGGGCCGCGTTCGTCGAGCTCTCCCGCGGCAACTGCCAGCATGGTTTGAATGGCATCCACCTGATCGGCCACCAGCTTGCAGCCCTTGATGCTGAGGAACATACCAGTCGAGAGGAAGGCAGCGCGCTTGTTGCCGTCCAGAAAGGCGTGGTTCTTCGCGAGGCCAAAACCGCAGGACGCCGTCAGGTCCGCGAGGGTGCTGTCCAGGTTACAGGCATGCGTGTTCTGCGGACGCGCCAGCGCGGAATCGAGGAGGCCCTCATCCCGCAAGCCTGACGCGCAGCCGAACATGGCAAGGCTTTCCTCATGCAGCATCAGCAGCGCCTTTTTGCTGATCCAGCGTGGTTCGCCGGTCACTTCGCGAGGGCTTTGAAGGTTTCCCGGTAGTCCTTCATGAACTCACGGCCCGCATCAAGCTGGTCCGCGATGGCCGGGTCGTAAGGTGTGATGAGAGACCCTGCCCTGGTCTCGATGGCAAAGAGGGTACGCCTTTTTCAACCTTCATGCGCGCAAGCATCTCCTTCGGGATGATCGTCCCGGTCGGGGACGGAGGCGCCGCGTTAGTTCACGACTTCCCGGAAGAGCCGAAGCCACCTTCGCCACGTTCCGAATCGCTCAGCAGGGCCTCCACCCACTCGACAGCCTCGTACTTTGCAATCACCATCTGCGCTATGCGGTCGCCCTTATGGATTTGGTATGGCACGCGGCCGCAGTTCAGAATGATGACGCGGACCTCGCCGCGATAGCCGGGGTCAATTGTGCCGGGTGAGTTCGGCAGGAGCAGGGCGTGTTTCAGCGCGAGACCGCTGCGCATGCGCACCTGGGCCTCAAATCCCGACGGAATTTCGACGGCAAGCCCGGTCGGCACGGCCTGGGGAACACCGGGTTCCAGCTCCACATCGGCCACGGAGCGCAGGTCCATCCCCGCGTCTTCTTCGGGTCCGTGGGCGTAGGTGGGGAGCACTGCCTCGGCGTGCAAACGGCTGATTTTGATCTTCATGAGAAGCTATCATCTTAGCCCCCAATGCCGGAACAACCTCGCCGTGTACTGACCGTGGCGCCGCTGCCGCCCGAAAAAATCGCCTATGCTTTAGCGCGATACAGCCGCTCTCCGGACTCTATCCAGGACTCGCTGGAATGGGTCCGCACGCATGATTCTTCGAAGTTTCTCGACAGCTTCTACTTTCAGTACGGGCATGCCAGCATCGCCGATCTGGGTCATCTGGTGCTGTGCTTCGAAGGCATCTCCGAGCTCGCGGCCACAGAGATTGAGGACGAGCAGCTGTGGGACGGGCAGGCTCGCAGTTCGCGCTACCAGGATTTTGGAACGTCGGGCTTCATCACGCCTCCCGAGTTCACGCCGGAGCAGGCTGAAATCTACCGGTCAGCCGGGCAGCACCTGCTGGATACCTATCGCGAGCTGCATGCGCGGATGATCGATCATCTGACGGAGCGGCTTCCGCGTCCGGCCGATTTGAAGCCCGATGCTTATGCGCGCAACATTGCGGCTCGCGCGTTTGATGTCGCGCGATACTGTCTGTTCTTCGGTGTGCCGACCGGTGTGGGCCAGGTGGTCAGTATTCGCACGCTGGAGCGGCAGATTCGACGGATGCGCGGGTCCGAATACCGGGAGCTGAACGATCTCGGGGTGGAGGCCGCGGAGGCTTGTACGCTGCCTCCCGCGTGTTCTCTCGGCGGGTTCGCGACCGAGCCGCTTGCGCCGACGCTGGCAAAGTATGTGGAGCCGGAGACGCATGCTCCGGCGGCTGCGCGCAACCTGCGACTTTGGGCGAAACAGAATCTGCCTCCGGCCACTATGGACAGCGGAGAAGATGTCGATGTATCGGCACCCTCCAACCGGCTGGCCGACATCGCGGCTACGCTGCTGTATCCCGTGACGTCGCGGCCCTTCCGGGAGTTGTACTCGATTGTTTCCGAATGGAGCGGCGAGCGCCAGATGGAAGTGCTGGAGACCGCGCTGCAGTCGAGGTCCAGACGGGACGATCTGCTGCGGGAGTTTCGTGCGGGACTGTACGCGTTCGACCTGCTGATCGATATCGGCGCTTACAGGGATTTGCACCGGCACCGCCGTTGTCAACAATTCCGGCAGGCCTACACCGCGGACCATGGCTTCAGCGTGCCCGCCCAGATCGAGGCCGCGGGACTGAGCGGGATCTACAACGCTGCGATGCAGCGGACGGAAACGGCAGTACGGGCGCTTCCCCGCCCCGGCTCGGACTACCTGCTGCCTTTCGCGGCGCGGTCCAGATTTCTGTTTCGGATGGATTTTGCAGAGGCGGAATATATTATTCGCCTCCGAAGTGGCGTAAAAGGCCACTTCAGCTACCGGGAAGTCGCCTGGAAGATGAAGGAAAAGCTGGCATTGCTTGAGCCTCACCTGGGAAAACTTCTCGATGCGACCCCTCCGTGGGTAGAAGATCCTTTAAAGCGGTAGTATTTTCTGGCTTTACAAACTCGCTTTTCCGCTAAGTGGTTGTATTTGGCGCATTTCCTCCTTTGGCACGGTGCTTGCACAGTAATGGCCGAAGGCTCGGGTCACGAACCCGGGCGACAACAAATGAGCCGCTCTAAAAGGCGGCCACTTAACTGGAGGAGAATCGCAATGAAAAGCTGGAATGCATTTGCCGCCGCAACGTGCCTGGCGCTGGTTAGCACAACAGGCCTGATGGCCGATCAGTGGAACAAGAGAACCATCCTGACGGTTAATGAAGCCATTCAGGTACCTGGTAAGGTCCTGCAGCCCGGAAAGTATGTCATGCGGCTGCTGGATTCACCTTCGAACCGCCACATCGTCCAGATCTTCAACGAGCGTGAAGATCAACTCCAGACCACCATCCTGGCCATTCCGAACTATCGCCTGCAGCCCACTGGAAAGACTGAATTCCAATGGTGGGAAGTGCCGGCCGGTCAGCCGAAAGCAATGCGCGCCTGGTTCTACCCCGGTGACAATTTCGGACAGGAATTCGCTTATCCGAAGACGGAAGCCGTCGCAATTGCCGCCAACGTGACGGAAAGTGTCCCAACCACTTATGCGACCACTGAAACCGAGTTGACCACTGCCCGAGTTGCCACGATCGACAAGGCTGGTACGGAGAAGGAACTCGACCGCCAGACCTATCAGCAGCCGCGAACTGAAGTGGCGCGGCGCCGGGCCACTCCGGTGGAAATGGCCCAGAGCAACACGCCTGCTCCGTCCACTCAGGAAGAGCCGATGCGTGCACGGACTTTGCCCCGCACTGGCAGTGAGTTGCCGATCTTCGGACTCGCCGGCTTCCTCGCCCTGGGCGCGGGTGCCGCGGTTCGTGCCCTCGGCAGCCGTCGCAGCTAGTTAACACCGAAAGGCGTTAACGTCGATAATGAAGGCGCCCGGGCCCAAAAGGCACTGGGCGCCTTTGCTTCGTTCCGGAGTATTCAGCCATGTCGATACGCTCATCACGGATCATGGCAGCGTGCGTGATGCTGACCGCCGCGGCCGGAGTTTTTGCCTGGCAACAGGAGCAGCAGCCGGTTCAGGTGCCGCCCGCCACTACCGAAACGGAAACGCATCGCAGCTTCATACCGACGCAGACAGAAATACCACCACCTCCTCCCGATCCGAACGAGTTCCAGGTAAAGAGTGAGGTTGAACTGGTTCTGCTGGATGTATCTGTAAAAGACCGCGAGGGCGGCTTCGTTTCAGGGCTGGTCAAGGATAACTTCAAAGTATTCGATAACAAGTTTGAGCAGCCGATTCGGGTGTTCGCAGCGCAGGACGCGCCGGTTACGGTCGGCCTGGTCGTCGACAACAGCGGCAGCGTTCGGCCTAAGAAATCGGAAATCGTCACCGCGGCGCTCACCTTCGTCACTCAGAGCAATCCGCAGGATGAAATGTTTGTGGTGAATTTCAACGACCGTGTGAAGCTGGGCCTCCCTGAGGACAAACCGTTCACGGATAAGCAGCAGTTGTTACGCGCGGCCTTGCTAAACAATCCCGCTCAGGGCCGCACGGCACTTTATGATGCGCTGAAGATGGCTCTGGAGCACCTTGAGAAAGGCCGGCTGGACAAGAAGACGCTGGTTCTGATCAGCGATGGCGGTGACAACGCAAGCGAAACGACGCGCGCAGAGATCATGAGGCTGGCCGAGCGGTCTCTGGCCACCATCTATACGGTGGGTATTTTCGACTCCAACGACAAGGACAAGAATCCGGGATTTCTAAGAGCACTCGCGCAGATGACGGGCGGCGAAGCTTTTATTCCGGAAAATACCAGCCACCTTGTAGGAATTTGCGAGAAAATCGCGCGTGACATTCGAAACCGTTACACCGTGGGATTTTCTCCCACCGCACTGGCCGATGAGACAAAGCCCCATCCCGTTCGCGTGACGGCCAGCGACACCACGGGGCGCAAGCTCGACATTCGGACACGCACCCACTATGTTCCGCGAGGAGCGGCGGCGATTTCGGCGAAGGATGCGAAGTCGCGCAGCCGCGCAGCGGGAGGACCGCAGAGATGACCGGACTTTTCTCGCAGGGTCCTGAGCCTCGGAACACCCCAGTGGCGTGGTGGCTTGAAGCCGTACTGCTGCTGATCGGAACTGTGTCCCTGGGGTGGTTCGCGTACAACTGGATCGCGTCCGAAGGCGGGCAACTCTGGAGTAATTACGCCCTCGATACCCGGCTGGACGGCCGCAAGCCCACTGTTACGGGGTTCCTCCGCCATGTAGGCGGAGCCGAAAATCAGGAGGAAGAACGTACTGCCGAGGTCGAGGTCGCCGAACCAGAGCAGCCGCGCCAGGCACCTCCGCCGCGGGGAGCGGATATCGGGCGAATCGAAATACCGCGGCTCAAGATCGCTTCCATTGTGCGGCAGGGTGTCGATGACAAGACGCTGAGCCGGTCCGTGGGACATGTGCCCTACACTGCGATGCCTGGGAATGCGGGCAATGTCGGGTTGGCAGCGCATCGAGACACCTACTTCCGAAACCTGCGCGATGTGCAGCAAGGCGATGTGATTCGATTAACCACGCCAGGCGGCACGTTCGAGTACAAGGTAGATTCTCTCGAGATCGTGACGCCGAAAAACGTGGAGGTGCTGGACCCGACGCCCAGCCCGTCGTTGACCCTGGTCACGTGCTACCCGTTCAATTTCGTCGGACACGCACCGAAGCGCTTCATCGTTCGCGCACGGCAGACAAATCCGCCGGAGTCGAAGACGAAACGCCGGTCCTGACCCTTCTGGGTTATACTCGCTCCCAGTGACCCTTGCCCTAAGGTATTTGTGCGACTTGTCGCGACTTCTCGTCGCGCCCGCACTCCTTGTGGCATTCCTCCTTCCGACTGCGCTGGTTGCTGCTGCCGGGTTCGGACCGCCAGAAATGGCGTGCTGCAAGAAGAGTTTGCATGCGTGCTGCAAGAAGAAACATGCGGCTCGACAGGCGCCTGGGTTCAACAGCGCGTCGCCTTGTAAGGCCTCGTGCTCGGCGCTGCCTTCTTTCGGATCCACGCAACTAGCTGGGCTCCAGTCTTCGAACGGCTCGATGTGGCACGAGTTCGCCGCTCGGCGGACCGTAGCGGTTCGTAGTGCTGCACCGGCGATGCGAGCCGCCGACTTCGATCTGTTCCAGCGGCCTCCTCCCTTTTCGGCTCTCTCCCTCTAAACAATCACCCAGGTGTGCACGCTGGCCGTGCGCTCACTGTTTTACTACGTCATCAGGGAAGGTCGATGAGAGTACTACTGCTTGCCGCGGCATGGGCCGCTGTGGCGCCGCAGGGCGTCGTGTTTGAACCCAAACCTCGACTGGTATCGCCGGGCCGTGAGCCGGTGATCGCCGTCCGAGCCTCAGGCGCGTTGTCGCTGCTGGAGGTCGAGGGAAAGGATCTGTTCCTGAAAACGTCGTTCGATGCGGGCGACAGCTTTGAGACGAAAGTCCGCGTGAACGATGTGCCCGGGGAAGTGGCTGCGCATCATGAGAGCAGTCCGCGCATGTCTGTTCGGAGTCGCAGCGAGTTCTACATTTTGTGGCAGACCCGGCGCGATGGTGAAGCCTCGGCGCTGCGATTTGCGCGCTCCACCAACTGGGGCGAGAGCTTCTCCAAAGCAGGCGATGTGGAGCCTGGTAACGCAACCGCCTCCCAGGGCTTTTACAACATGGCGGTGTCTCCAAAAGGCGTCGTTTATGTGGCCTGGCTGGATGGGCGCGACCGCGCGAAGTCGAAGCCTGGCACATCGGCTGTTTACCTGGCGAGGTCCACCAATCGAGGCGTGTCGTTTGATAAGCCCGTTCGAGTGACGCTCGACACCTGCCCGTGCTGTCGACCCTCCATCGCGTTCACCGGTGACGACAATGTGCATGTCGCGTGGCGCGGTGTGATCAACGACGACATCCGCGACATCTTCATGGCTACCTCGGCAGATGGCGGCGCGACATTCAGTAAAGGCGTGCGAGTGGCGGAGGACAACTGGAAAATCAGCGGATGTCCACACTCCGGAGCTGTCCTGACCTCGGTTCAGAAGCGTATCCTGGCCACGTGGTCGACGGTGCGCGAAGGCAAGGCCCAGTTGTACGCGGCGTGGTCGGACGATAACGGACGCACCTTTTCCGCGAGGACTCGCGTGGCCGACACGGTTGTGGATCCGAACCATCCGTCGGTAGTGAGCATGGGTGATCGCGCGGCCATCGTGTTCCAGGGGCGGCCTTCTGGCAAGAGCGCCGGATGGGGTCAGGTGAACGCGTATTACCGCGAGATCGATGTGGCAGGCAAGCTGTCGCCGCTGGTCCGTCTGGGGAATGCGAAGGCAAGCGCCAGCTATCCGGAACTGGCGTATGAAGAACCGGGCCGCGTGTTTGTGGCGTGGACCGAGGCCGCGGGTGACGACGATTCCCACCGCGTAGTTCTGCTGCGAGGTCGGCGTGAATAGGTCACTCCTGTTGACTTTGATCGCGTCGATTGGTGCGGTTGCGCAGATCAATCATGCGAGCCTCGCCGGCACAGTCACCGATGAATCGGGGCTGGTGCTGCAGCGCACGGAAGTCGGCATCGTCGATGAGGGGACGGGCACGCGTCGGTCGACGCACACGGATGAGTCGGGACGATACACGTTCACCCGGCTCGCTCCCGGTTCGTGGCAACTGACGGCGAAGCATGAAGGTTTCAACGCTGCCGTGCGTCGAGGCATCGTGCTGACCGTTGGTGGCGAAGCAACGCTCGACCTCACGCTGCAGGTCGGCTCCATGGCTACCGAGACAGTGGTCACGGCCGATGCGGCGCAGGTGGAAACTCGCGCGTCGGGCTTGTCGGCGGCGATGAACACGCGGAGCATTCGCGAGTTGCCGCTGAACGGCCGCGACTTCGCGCAGCTTGCTCTTCTGGAGCCTGGTGTCGCGCCGACGCGGCGCACATCGGACTCCGGCGGCTCGGGGACAAAGATCGTGCTCAACGGCAGCCGGCCGAGCCAGGTCAGCTTTGTACTGGACGGCGCCGACATCAACGACGCGAATAACAACACACCGGGCAGCGCGGCGGGCGTGCTGCTGGGCATCGACACGCTGCAGGAGTTTCGCGTGCTCACCAATGCGTACAGCGCTGCCTATGGACGCAGCGGCGGCGGCATCATCACGGCGGTCACGCGGTCCGGCACCAATGCCATGCACGGGGCCTTATTCGAGTTCGTGCGCAACAGCGCATTCGATGCGCGGAATTTCTTCGACGCGCCAACAGCGCCCATCCCTGCTTTCCGACGCAATCAGTTCGGTGGGAATTTGAGTGGGCCTCTGCGTAAAGACCGCACGTTCTTTCTTGCGAGTTATGAGGGGCTGCGACAGCGCCTCGGCACTACTGCACGTTCTGTTGTGCCGGATGCCGCGGCTCGAACCGGCGTGCTGCCGGGCCGCGCCCCCGTGGCGGTCGACCCTGGTGTTCCCGCGTACCTCAGTTTGATTCCGCTGCCGAACGAACGCAGCTTTGGCGATGGCACAGGCGAGTACGTGTCGGCGGCGTCGAACGCAACGGACGAAAATTTCGTCAGCGGGCGGCTCGACCACCGGTTCACGGACCGGCTGTCGACCTTCGTGCGCTTTACGCGCGACAAGGCCGTGGTTGCTGTGCCGGATGCACTTCGATTCGTGCGCGCTGAGACGCAGTCGGAGAATCGTTACCTGACCGCGGAGGCGACACACATTCTGAATGAGCGCACGCTCAACACAGTCCGCTTTAGCTTCAACACCTCAAGTTCGGGAAATGGCAACGTGTACCTCACCCAACCTGCTGCGAACCTGTCGTTCCTGCCTGGCAGCCCGTTTGGGCAGATCTCCGTGACGGGGCTCTTCTCATTGGGACCAGGCCGGTTCGGGCCGCAGTATTCCGATCAGGATCTGTTCCAGTTCAGCGATGATTTCTCCCGCGTCATGGGCCGCCACACGCTGCGCGCCGGCGCCGATCACCGGTTCTATTTGCTTGCGACGAGCAGGCCGCAGTCGCCATACGGCTTCTATCAGTTCAACGGACTGCTCGACTTCCTGCAGGCGCGGCCGGCGAATGTGGAGCTTACGATTCCGGGCTCGAAGCTGGACCGCAACTGGCGGCAGTCGATGACCGCGTTCTACATCGAAGACACCGTCCAACTCGCGCGCCGTCTGACTCTGAACCTGGGCATGCGCTATGAGCGCACCAGCGTCCCTGTGGAGCGCGACGGCCTCTCCTCCATGATTCGCGATCCGCTGCGCGATTCGACGGCCATCACCGGACCGCTCTACCGGAATCCGTCGAATCGCAACTTCGCTCCGCGCGTCGGTCTGGCATGGGATCCGTTCGGCGATGGCAAGATGAGCATTCGCTCCGGCTTCGGCCTGTTCTTCGATCCCGTCTGGGCGGATTTTTATGCGAATGCGGGGAATCGGATGGCGCCGTTCTACACGCTCGGCAGCATTCGCAATCCGGTGTTCCCCAACGCAGCGGCGCTGGTGAATACGCCGGCTTTCGTGCTGGGCCGGCTCGACGTACTGGAGTATGCGCCACGGAATCCGTACTCGATGCAGTACAACCTCAGCATCCAGAGACGGCTGTGGCAGGGCGCGATGCTGACCACGAACTATAGCGGACAGCGCGGGCTGCATCTGATCCGTTTCATCGACGGCAACCAGGCAATTCCGCAGATCCTGCCGGATGGCCGCAAGTTCTTCCCAGCGACCTCGACCACGCGCAATCCCGCGCTTACTGGTGTGCGGTATAAGGTGACCGACGGGCAGTCGTGGTACAACTCGCTGCAGACTTCGTTCGAGCAGCGGTTTCGCCGCGGGATGCAGTTGCAGGTGAACTACACGTTTGCGCGCAACATCGACGACGGCTCCGTGACTGTGACGCAGGGCGGCGACAACGATCTGCCGCAGGATCCGGACAGCCGCAAGGCTGAGCGTGGTTTATCGAACTACGATGTGCGGCACTACTTCGTCGCGCACTGGACTCACGAGCTCGGACGCGGGTGGCAGTGGAATGGCATTGCTACGCTCGCGTCCGGCAATCCGTTTTCCGTAGTGGTTGGCTTTGATCGCGCCCGGGCGCGCTTCCAGTCCGGTACATCGCCACAGCGTCCCGACCTGGTGGCGGGTCGCAGTACCAACCCGATTCTCGGCGGCCCCGACCGCTACTACGATCCGAGTGCCTTCGCCCTTCCTGAAGCGGGCTTCTATGGGAATCTCGGACGCAATACGTTGATCGGCCCGGGTCTGGCGAATATGGATCTGTCCATCACGAAACGCTTCCGCATCACGGAGCGCATCTCGGCGCAGTTTCGCACCGAGGCGTTCAACATCGTGAATCATGCGAACTTCGCGATTCCGGTACAACGCACTGTTTTCACCAGCACCGGACCATCGGGCAGCGCGGGCCGCATTACAACGACCGCGACATCGGCCAGGCAACTGCAGCTCGGGCTTCGGCTGATGTTCTGACACTCAGAGTTTGAGGAGGCGCTCTCCGGCTTCGCGCAGCGTCTCCTCTTTCTTGCAGAAGCAGAATCGCACGATCTGACTGCCGCGTTCGGGGTTCGAGAAGAAACTGGAGCCAGGGACCGCGGCTACCCGCGCATGCTCAATCATGTGCTTCGCGAACTCGATGTCATTCGCAAATCCAAACCCTGAGATATCGCAGAGCGTGTAGTAGGCGCCCTGCGGACGGAAGGTGCGGAACCCGGCGCGCTCCAGCATCGGCAGCAACAGATCACGGCGCACGCGGTACTCTTCCCCGAGCCCGTTGTAGTAACTGTCCGGCATGTCGAGCGCGAGTGCCCCGGCCATCTGCATGGGATGCGCTGCACCGACCGTGAGGAAGTCGTGCACCTTGCGAATCACGTCGGTCAGTTCCGGTGCCGCGAGAATCCAGCCGACACGCCAGCCTGTCACAGACCACGTTTTACTCATGCTGTTCACCAGGATAGTGCGCTCGCGCATGCCGGGCAGCGTGGCCATGGGGTGATGCGTGGCTCCGTCATACAGGATGTGCTCGTAAATCTCATCGGTGATCACCAGCGTGTCGAACTCCTGCGCGAGTTGCGCAATGACGTCGAGTTCGGCGCGCGTGAACACGCGGCCTGACGGATTGTTCGGACTATTCAGGATGATGGCTTTGGTGTTCGTTGAGAACGCGCGGCGCAGTTCATCGGGGTCGAACGTCCAGTCGGGCGCATGGAGCGTGACCAGCTTCGTTTTGGCCTGGCACAGCAACGCGTCGGGCCGGTAGTTTTCGTAGAAGGGTTCGAAGACAACGATCTCGTCATCCGGATTCGTAACTGCGAGCAGGGACGCGATCATGCCTTCTGTCGCGCCGCAGCACACTGTGATCTCGCGCTCCGGATCGTAGTCGAGCCCGTACCAGCGATTGTACTTTCGCGCAATCGCATCGCGCAGCGGCTTTGCGCCCCATGTTACGGAGTACTGGTTGTACTCGGCGTTGATGGCGTCGATGGCAGCCTGCTTCACGAAGTCGGGCGCGGGAAAATCCGGGAAGCCCTGCGCGAGGCTGATGGCACCGACGCGATTGGCCCAGCGCGTCATTTCGCGGATGACGGATTCAGTGAAAGCGGACGTGCGCTGGCTGCGAAAACGCGACGCGTTGAAGGCGGTGGCGGCACTCACAATACCTTGCATTGTAAGTGCCGCCAGTGGGCGCGGGTTACTGACGTTCGCGCTCGGGTTTAACAGCAGGCTTCTGCTTCTTTACCTTCGGGTCCTTTTCGGCGGTACGGGAGCGTTCCTGCTCCTGCCGCTTTTCGTAGGTGATGTGCGGAGGCCAGATACCGTACTTTGCTTTGAACCGCTGATCGGCTTCGGTCGGCGGGACGTCGGTTTCTCTGGTTCGGACGTCGTCATCCGGCAGGGACACTGCCATCAGTATAGGCGCTGCCGCTAACAGGGCGGCGCGGCGCAACAGGGCGCGGACAGACATAGGGATACTCCTCTCCTGAATGGGTTCGTTTCGCTGTGCGATGGGTCGCGAGTTCTAACAGGAAAGAGCGGGCGGAGCGCGAGGCGGAAGCGCAGGTCCAACCAGACGCTCGGAGTACGTCGACTCCGGCGGGGCCGTCAGGTTGTGTGCCGCAATCGCCTGTTCAGGCAACTCGATCGAGGCTTCCGCAACGGCAGGGACGGTGGCCCGGATCGGGGACTGGGAAGAACGGTGCACGATGCCCGAGCGGATATCGGGAGTGCCATGGCATGTCGGCAACTCACATTCATGCCCGGCCAGGCCGCAGACCACGGCCAGCAGCAGCAGGAAGGTAGTTACAACTGGTCTCGACACGGAGGCCATAACACTTCTATTATAAATCCTTTCTGGGTGTCTCGTGGCGTAAAAGCGCTTCGATATCGTCGATTTTATCGTCGAGTAAATGCAGTTTTGCCGCGAGTTGCCGGATCTGCAGTTCCGCCCGGCGATTGACATCATAATCGAGTTCGCTGCGGAGCCGGTCCTTGGTATCCTGCCGGTTCTGGCTCATCATAATGACGGGTGCCTGGATCGCCGCCAGCATAGACAGGAATAAGTTCAGCAGGATGTACGGATAAGGATCCCAGGCACCGTTGCCGAGGAACTGATTGGCCGATGTCCAGACCACCAGCACCAGCGCGAAGGCAATGATGAACTTCCATGAACCGCCGAAGTGCGCCACGATGTCGGCAAGGTTGTCACCCAGCGTCGCTTCCCCTTCGTAAATCTCATTGGCGTTGCGCATCGCGCGCAGCCGGACCAGCTGCTGCGAAGCATGAAACTGTTTGCCGAGAACAGCCAGCATGTCCATTCCCGCGAGCGGCTTCTTTTGCAGCAGCACGGAAATATCGGTGCGATCCACTTCGATGCACATCGACTCTTCCACTGCCAGAGCTTCCGTCTGGTGCGGTGTCTGATCCAGCATGGAAGCGAAGCCGAAGAACTCCCCAGGCGCAGGTTCGTCGACGACAACTTCCTGCTGATCCTCGTCGATTGTAGTAACTCGAACCGAACCGGAGACCAGCACGTAAGCACGGTCTCCGGCATCGCCGATTTTGTAGATCTTCTGACGCGGTGCAAAGCGTTTTAGGTCAACCTCGCTCGCCAACACCGCCAGTTCTTCGTCGTCAAGGAGCGCAAACAATGCGACGTCCCTCAGGGTATCCGGAGTACAGGGCATAGTCGCCCCCCAGTGTAACTAGACGTGCGGGTCGGTGCCCGGCGAAGCCTGTTTGGGGCGCCGCGGCTGTTGCAAAGGCTCAGTACCCGGCAGTTCTGAAGCCAGTAGGCTCGCCAGCATGCCTGTATTTGTGCCGGTGGGAAGCAGCGTTATTTTCGCGGAACTGCTGAGCAGGCGCTGGGTCTCCAGCACGTCGAACAGTGCCGACGCCACCTCCGGAATTCGTGCGATTTCATGGAGCGCACGTCCCAGAGTCGCGGGACGGATGGCGGCCGCTTTGGCGAACTCGACCGCCGCTTCGCGCTCGGCTGAGCTGGTGATCACACTCACCTGATTCGCACCGGCCTGGCGAATCGCCGAGGTCACCTGACGCAGGCGGTTTACTACTTTGCCTTCGATCTGCCGGATCATTTCGACATCGCGGAAGTGTACCTTGCGGATGTAGACGGAACCGAGCTGGTATCCCCATTCCTGCGATTTCAGGCTGACCTCTGAGCGCACCGTCTGGCTCATGTGGTGGCGCGTCTGCAGCATCTCTGAAAGCGGCATGTTGCTGAGGCACCGGACCGTGGCACTGCTCACGTTGGCTCGCAGTGAGCCTCGCGGATCGGTGTTGCGGAACAGGTACGCCAGAGGGTCGCTGATCCACATCTCATACCAGATGCCGATGCCCATCGGCGCACCTTCTTCGGAGTTGACCGGCTGGCTGCGCAGGTACTCCTGATCCAGCCGCAGATCCAGCACGTAGCAGGTGCCGAGCCAGTTCACAATGAACGCCGAAGGCCCGATTACCGCCGGCAGAAAGTGAAGCCCGGGCTCCGTGATCACTCCGCTGACGCTGCCGAACAACACATACACTCGGCAGGTTCGCTCCTGCACAATCGTGTACAGACCGAAGAGCTTCGCGATTCCGAGCAGCACCGGCTCCAGCACGAACGCCGCTATGAAAACGACAACCGCAACCACCAGAAAGCTAAACATTGGTGCGAGCCTCCAGGTAGATCTGCTGCGCTTTGTCGATCAGGGCCAGTCGCACGTTGCGCAGATACGCGATCAACACGTAGGGTCCGCCTTTGCTCAACTCATTCAACTCCGCGGCAAGGGAGCGGATGGGCTGCACCTCGGCTTCCGCCTTCAGCGTTTCGATCTCAACCGCGCGCTTCGACTGCACCACGCGCTGATCGGCCGATGCCTGGGCGAGACTGATGTCGCTGGACACATGATTGTGGGCGGTGTTGATGGCGGCCAGCGCCGATTCCACCTCGGCCGGAGGATCGATGCCCGTGATCAGGGAAGCGTCGAAGATGACACCGTATCGCGCCGGAGTCGATCTGCATTCCTGGTCCATATAGTCGTTCACGTCCCGCAGGTTCTTGCGGAGGTCGTTGATGGACACCCCCGTCATCTCACTGCCGGCCTGCAGCGGCCCCGCTGCAATCGGGTTTTCCAGTGCAAGGGGGTCGAGTGGGGCCTTCGCTTCAAAGTTGGCAATGCGCTGGCGCAGTACCGACACAAAGTACGCCATCACGTGGACAAACGGCTTCTTGATGCCGAAGACGAACGCGTACAGGTTTGCCTCGCTGACTCGGTATCGAATCTGTCCCGTGAGTCCGGTGTTGAGCTGATCGCGGGTGACTGCTTCCAGCTTCGATCCACCTTCGTTTGCGCCGGGATCCTCCATGTCCATCGCCATGTTGACGGTCATTGTGGCCACGGACACCTTGTAGATACGCTCCCACGGCATCTTGAAGTAAGGACCTCCAGGCGGGATCACGCGCACCTTTGGGTAGTTGTAGCGGGACCGTTCCTCAGGTCTGAGGAACTCCGAAACCGGATCGCTTTCGGTCATCCCTTCACCGGGGACGCGCTCGGCACGCCCGAAAATCGTCTTTACAGCCCGTTCATTCTGATCCACCGTGTAAATGTTCATCAGAACGAAGCGAACCAGAATCCAGGCAGTCAGTCCAGCGAATGCACCAAGAAAGAGTTCCAAATGAGCCTCCAGCGTGTATTGTATGTTGGCCGCACAGCGGTAACCCGGGACTACTGATATAAACTATCGGCAGACCGTGACCCTTACTCTCGTCGACTACACGATTCTGGTGCTTTATTTCGGCTTCGTACTTGGCATCGGCTGGGTGCTGAAGAAGAAGGTCAACACCAGTGAAGACTTCCTCACATCGGGACGCTCCGTTCCGTTGTGGATTACCAGCCTCGCGTTCCTGGCGGCCAACCTCGGCGCGCAGGAAGTGATTGGCATGTGTGCGTCGGGTGCCAAGTATGGCATTATGACGGCGCATTTTTACTGGCTTGGCGCGATTCCGGCCATGCTGTTTGTGGGCGTGTTTATGATGCCGTTTTACTACGGCAGCCGTGCCCGCAGCGTCCCTGAGTATCTGAAGCTGCGCTTCGATGAAAAGACTCGCGCCTTCAATGCGCTGACGTTCGCCGGAATGACGGTGTTTTCGTCGGGTATCTCAATGTACGCGCTTGGGCTGCTGTTCCAGCTGGTGCTGGGGTGGAGTTTCACCGCGTCGATTGTGCTATCGGCCGTCATTGTGTTGATCTACACATTCACTGGCGGCCTTACCAGCGCGATTTACAACGAGGTGCTGCAGTTCTTCCTGATCGTGCTCGGGTTTACTCCACTGGCCGTGCTGGCGGTGTTGAAAGCGGGCGGGTGGGAAGGCATGTCGGCGCGGATTCCCGCGGTGATGACGCACTCCTGGAAGTACCTTGGCGACTCGTCGCAGAATCCGATGGGCGTTGAAGTGTTCAGCATGGTAGCCGGACTTGGGTTCGTTTTGTCATTCGGCTACTGGTGCACGGACTTCCTGGTAGTGCAGAGGGCGATGGCGGCTGAGAACATGTCCGGCGCACGCCGCACTCCGCTGATGGCCGCGTTTCCGAAGATGGTGATGCCGTTCATCGTGATCGTCCCGGGTATCGCCGCTTTGGCGCTGATGAAGTCGGGTTCTGGCTACACGATTCCGGCAAAGGGCGACGGGCTGGATTACGACCAGGTGCTGACCACGTTAATGGCGCAGTTCTATCCCAGCGGCATGCTCGGCGTGGGACTGACGGCGCTGATGGCTTCGTTTATGTCCGGGATGGCCGGTAACGTCACCGCCTTCAACACGGTCTTCACCTACGATATCTATCAGAGTTACATCAAGCCTAAAGCGCCCGATTCGCACTACCTGATGGTCGGCCGCATGACAACCGTGATCGGCATCGCTCTGTCCATTGCCACCGCGTATCTGGCACAGCAATACAACAACATCATGGACCTGCTGCAACTGGTCTTCGGGTTCGTGAACGCACCGCTGTTTGCCACGTTCCTGCTGGGCATGTTCTGGCGGCGGACAACGGGCCATGGCGCGTTCTTCGGCCTGGTCTCCGGAACTATGGCCGCCGCCGCGACGCACGGCCTGACAATCGCCGAGGGCAAAGGCGGATGGCTGGGATCGACGCTGGCAACGTATCCGTCGGTGATGGCGCAGAACTTCTGGATCGCGATATGGGCGTGGACCACCTGTTTTGTGGTCACCATCGCGGTGAGTCTGGTAACCAGCCCGAAGGCCGATTCCGAATTACACAATTTGGTTTACGGATTAACCGAAATTCCAAACGACGGCGCGCTACCGTGGTATCAGCGGCCTGCACCGCTGGCGATTGTGGTGGCGATTCTGCTCGTCATTCTGAACGTGATCTTCTGGTAAGGCAATAACTATGGATCTCAGAGTTCCTTCCGGCTGGTTCTTCCTCCTGCTGGGAGCCATCCTCATCGTCGTGAGTTTCACGTCCGATGCGCGCGCGCCGCTCACGGACGCCAACGTGAATCTCTATGCAGGCACTGCAATGGCGATCTTCGGAGGATTGATGCTGTGGTGGTCTCGCAGGCAAGTACTGTAAGGCAGGCGATTCGCGACAAGTTCGGCGCGGCAGGCGAGGTGCGAGTCTTTCGCGCACCTGGCCGCGTCAACCTGATCGGCGAACACACCGACTACAACCTGGGCTACGTGCTGCCGATCGCGATGGATCTGGCATGCTTCAGCGCAGCCGCGCCCGGAAGCGGCGGCAAACTCCGACTGCACTCGGTGAACCTGGATGACAGCGCAGAGTACACGATCGCGGACATACCCGGTCTGAAGAAGTGCGGCCACTGGTCCGATTACCCGGTGGGTGTGGCACAGCAGTTGATGAAGCTCGGGTTTGAGTTGCAGCCGATGGACATCGCCGTGTCCAGCACGGTGCCTGTTGGGTCGGGCCTGAGCTCATCCGCCGCGCTGGAAATATCGTCGGCACTGGCGATGCTTTTTGGACGCGAGATCGACCGCACCGAGTTGGCTCAGCTGGCCCGGCGTGCCGAGCGCGAGTTTGTCGGCGTGCCGGTCGGCATCATGGATCAGTACGTGTCCGTGTTCGGGGAGACCGGGAAGGCGATTCGCATCGACTGCCGCTCCCTGACGTACGAAGCGGTTCCGCTTCCTCCGCCGGTTTCGATTGTCGCCGTCAATTCGCTGGTGAAACATGAGCTGGGCTCGTCCGCCTACGCGACTCGTGTCAAGGAATGCGCGGAAGCGGTGACAGCGATCCAGCAGACCTTTCCCGGAGTGGAGAGCCTGCGCGATGTTTCGCCCGACATGGTGGATCGAACTCGCCAGTCGATGGCCGACAACGTGTTTCGACGCGCACGGCATGTCACCACGGAGAACGAGCGTGTGGTGGCGTTCACCGGAGTGGCGGCTCAGGGCGATCTGCTTGCCATGGGACGTCTGTTCCTGGCGTCGCACCGCAGCATGCAGCAGGACTACGAGATCAGCGCGGAAGAAATCGACTTTCTGGTGGACACCGCGTCGGCGCTGAGCGGCGTATATGGAGCGAGGATGACAGGGGGCGGGTTCGGAGGCTGTACCGTCAACCTGGTGTCGCCCAACCGTGTGAATGCCTTTCGGCAACACATCACGGCCGCGTACGAACGGCGGTACAACCTCACTCCCGTGTTTTACGAATGCATTCCGGCCGAAGGGGCCGGTGAAATTAGAAGTTGACGATGGCCGCGAAGCTCTTCGCTTCAAGGGCCGCGCCACCAACCAGCACGCCGTCGATGTCCGGCTGACTCATCAGGATAGTCGCGTTGTCCGGCTTCACGCTGCCACCATACAGAATTCGGGCGGCTGCCGCGGCTTCTGAACCGAACTTGCCTTCCACGAAACCGCGAATCGCTTTGTGCGTATCTTCCGCGATTTCCGGGGTTGCGGTTTTGCCGGTGCCGATGGCCCACACGGGTTCGTACGCGATGGCGATCTGCGCAAACTGCTCCGCGCTGAGTCCCGCGATGCCACCGTCGAACTGCGTCTGCAGCACGTCGTTGGTCTTGCCCGATTCGCGTTCTTCCAGACGCTCGCCGACGCAGACTATGGGCTTGAGGCCCGCTTCGAGAGCGGCGACGGTGCGCTTCAGCACGGTCTCGTCGGTCTCGCCGAAATACTGGCGGCGTTCGCTGTGGCCGATGATGACCCACTCGACGCCAATGCCCTTCAGCATCACGCCGGAGATCTCGCCGGTAAAGGCGCCTTCCTTGTTTTGCCAGAAGACGTTCTGACCGCCAATTCCAACGTTTGAACCTGCAACCGCGGCGACGGCGGCGGGCAGATTCACGAAGGTCGGACAAATCACGATGTCACGGTCCGCAACCGATGCAACGAGCGGGCGGAACTGCTCAAAGAACGCTGTCGTCTCAGAGGCAGTCTTGTACATCTTCCAGTTACCGGCCATTAGTGGGGTACGCATGTTGTCTCAGGAAACCACCAGTTTATCCAGGAAGCTTTGGCCGTTCGCGATATGTGTGCCGAAGTTCGCGGCGATGGTCTGGCCGATGTCGCTTAATGAGGCTCGTGTGCCGAGCGCGACAGCGGACTTTGCACGTGGTCCCCAGGTGAGCAGAGGCACGTATTCACGACTATGGTCGGTGCTGGGCGTAGTGGGATCGCAGCCGTGGTCCGCGCATAAGATGACGAGGTCGCCGTCCGACGCTGCGGCCATCAGGGACGGGATCCATCCATCGGCTTCTTCCAGCGCCCGGGCGTAGCCTTCCACATCGTTGCGATGTCCAAAGAGCGCGTCGAAGTCGACGAGATTGACCCAGATGAGACCGCGCCCGGTGGTGCGCATCGCGTCGAGCGTCTTCTGCATGCCGTCGGCATTCGACTTCGTTTTGTCGGACTGCTGAATGCCGCGCGCGAGGAACACGTCGGAGATCTTGCCGACTCCATGCACGCGCACGTTGTTGGCCGCGAGCTGGTCGAGAAGCATGCCTTCAGGCGGCGGGACGGCGTAGTCGTGCCGGTTCGCGGTTCGCTTGAACGCGCCCGGCTCCCCAGTGAAGGGCCGCGCGATCACGCGTCCCACTTCGTGGGGACCGCGGAGCAGATCGCGCGCGATTTCGCAGATGCGGTACAGCTCCGGGATCGGGAGGATGCTCTCGTGCGCGGCGATCTGGAACACGCTGTCGGCCGAAGTGTAGACGATCGGCTTTCCCGTTCGCACATGCTCCTCGCCCAGCGCCTGGATGATGTCGGTCCCCGAAGCCGCGTAGTTGCCGAGCCAGCCGCGTCCGATGCGCCGCTCGAACTCGTCCATGACATCGGCCGGGAAGCCGTTGGGATAAAGCGGGAAGGGCTCAGCCAGGTGGATTCCGGCCATCTCCCAGTGCCCGGTCGTTGTGTCCTTGCCCGGGCTGGCGAGGGTACATTTACCAAACGAACCCATTGGGTTCGTTTCGCGAGGGAGTCCGTGCAGGTCGCGGATGTTGCCGAGACCGAGCCTGCACAGGTTCGGCAAGTGCATCGGGCGAACACGCGAGATGTTGCCAAGGGTGTCGCTGCCAGCGTCGCCGAACTGGTCCGCGTCTGGCATTTCGCCGATGCCGACGCTGTCAAGAACAATCCAGATTACCCGGTCGAAGCTCATGAGCCGCTCTTGAGCGCTTCACGAATGCGCTCCGTTAACTGGTCGACAAACCGCTCCGGAACGAAGCCATTCATGCGCGTGAATGTCTGTCCACGCTTGTCGAGAATGACGGTGGTGGGGATCTGCGAAACACGCAGGAACGTCCCGAGCCCGTCCTCAAAGTACACGTTCTTGCTCCACTTGTTCTCTTCGAGGAACGGCTTGACCGACGCCCGCTCATCATCCGTGCTGATGGCGAGGAAGACGACGTCGTCCCGATCCTTAAACTTCTTGCGGACCTCTTCGTAGAGCGGATGCTGAATGCGACACGGCCCGCACCAGGTGGCCCAGAAGTCGAGGATGACCACTTTGCCCCGCAGCGACGCCATGTTCAGCGGCGCCCCTTCCACAGCGGCGAGGGTGAACTCAAACGGGTTGGCGGCAACTGAGTTCGGATCTCGATTCTTCTGCAGTTCGCGGCGCGCGACTGTGTTGGACGACGATTCGTCCCACGCCTTCAGCACAATGTCGCCGAGGCCTTTCTGGCTCCCGTGCACTTTGGTGTACAGTTCACCGAGCCGCGCGCGGTCGAGTTCCCGGTCGCGGTCCGTCACCTTGGAATCGCGCGCCATGAACGCAGCGGCGTAATACTGGAGCGCTTCCTCCAGGTTGCCCGATTTCTCCAGCCAGCGGGCCAGTTCCCGTGCCGTCGACGCGGTCTGATACTGATCCCACGCTCGGCGCGCCGTGGCGACAGCTTCGGGAACCTTGCCCAGATTCCCCATTGCGCGAGCCTCCAGAATGAGGGCGCGACCCAACGCTCGATCCATTTCTTCCAGCAGCTGTGCACGTCCCCGCGGGGCGCTCGGACCCTCCTTCTCGAGGGCACGCAGGATCTCTTCGAATTTCTGGGCGTACTTCAGGGCTCGCTCCGCGGCCTCTTTGTCGGAGGATTCCAGCAGCAGTCCGGCGACGCGCTCCAGCAACTGCGGCTGATTCATTTCCTTTGCCAGCGCTTTCTCGCCGTACTTAAGAATCCGCGCAGAATCGTTTGCCTCCATGGCCGACTTCACGATGGCGCGTTCCATCTCATCACGCTGTGGACTCTTCGGATATTTCGCGAGGTGCCGTTCGAGGGTGCGTGCGATTTCGGCAGGCGTGTTGCTGGTTTCGGCAAGCGCCGACTGCAGTTCGCGGCTCTCCTTCTCCGACATCTGTTCGGCCGTCTCGGCGGCGACGGGGGCCTGGGCGAACACCGGGCAAGGAATCGTCAGCAGCAGAACAGCCGCGCATCTGGCAACAAAGGTCATCAGGAACTACTCTCCGGCGGGCTTTGGTTTGGGGTTGCGGAATACGTCAGCGAGCGAGGCAGCGCGCTCACGGGCCATGTGCAGATAGCTGTCGTTCTTCGCGACGCGGTCCAGCAGAGGAAGGAAACGCTCCGGGCTCACCAGCCGTTTGCGATCCCAGGCCGCTTCCACCTGCAGTATCGACTTGTTCACTCCGAGCTTGTCGAAACGAACCGAGCGTTCCAGCGCGAAGTACAACTGCTGGGTCTCGGTAACGCGCTCAAACCAGTCGAGCAGCGTCTTTGCATTCTCGTCGAGCGAGAAGTTGAACGTGGTCTCGTGCTTCGCCGCGCCGTCCTGCCAGCCAAACGTCTTCTTCCCCATCTGCGCCACTTTCAGGCCCGACTCAAGCGGCTTCTGAAAATAGTCGAGTGTTTCGGCGAGTCCGTAGATCATCTGCACGTCTTCCGGCGCCACTTTAAACGCGACGGGTTCCTCGTCATCAACGGCTTCCTTGTACACCGCGCCGCCGTCCTTCTGGACGGTGATGCTTACGTACGCGGGAACGCTTCCGGGGAATGATTTGGAATAACTGACGACGGGACCGGCTGCGGCAAACAGCGCCGGCAACGTCAGGAGAAAAAAGGCAAACACAGACTTCATGCGCGCACGGCCCCCAGTCGATTCATCACACAGGTTCGAGTCGCATGACAGATTGCCACGGCGAGCGCGTCGGAAGCATCTTCGGGCTCGGTTGCCGCCAGCTTGAGCAGGGAGCGAACCATCAACTGCACCTGGCTCTTCTCCGCACGGCCGTATCCCACAACGCTCATCTTCACTTCCATGGGCGAGTATTCCCCGAGCGCGACGCCAGATTCGGCTGCCATCAGCAGAGCCACGCCTCGGACGTGCGCCAGCTTAAGCGCGGTTCTGGTATTGACGGCATGGAACACTTCTTCCACCGCGACGGCTTCCGGCTGATGATCGCGAATGAGGGCGCGAAGCGCAGCGGCGATTTGCCCGAGCCGCGTGTGCAGCGCGTCAGACGGACGAGTGCGGATCACGCCGGCGGCGATCATGCGATGTGAGATCCCATCGGTGTCAATGACGCCGAAGCCGGTCTTTTCGGTTCCACAATCGATTCCGAGTACTCGCATGATGGCCACGACCGGCACTTGCCTGCTGCTGAAAGCTACGCTCGTTTACGCGAGGGCTTCCAGGTCCTTGTCGTCGATCTCGTAATTGCCGAACACGTTCTGCACGTCGTCGTGCTCTTCGAGGGCGTCGACGAGTCGCATCAATCCCGCAACATTTTTGGTCTCGATCTGTACGGTGTTCTTTGGGATCATGGCCTGCTGGGCTGCGATGATCGGGATCTTCGCAGCGGCCAGGGCGTCCTGAACGGCGATCAAACTTTCCGGCGCCGTCAGCACTTCCCAGTTCTCGTCATCGCCGCGCAGATCGTCGGCGCCGGCTTCCAGCACCAGATTCATCAGCGCATCTTCTTCCGCGTTGGCCTTCTCAATCAGGATCTGGCCCTTGCGTTCGAACATCCACGAAACGCTGCCAGGTTCACCCATGTTGCCGCCATTCTTGGAGAACACGTGGCGAATTTCACTGACCGTACGGTTCTTGTTGTCGGTGGCGACGAACGCCACGATCGCGGCTCCGCCAGCGCCGTAGCCTTCGTATACCAGTTCGTCGATCTGGCCGCCTTCGAGTTCGCCGGTGCCCCGTTTAATGGCGCGGTTGATGTTGTCCATCGGCATCGACACGGCTTTGGCAGCGAGCACCGCGGTACGCAGTCGGGGGTTGCCGTCCGGATCACCGCCACCGCTTCTGGCGGCGATCATAATTTCTTTAATTACCCTGGTGAAGGTCTTGCCGCGCTTGGCGTCGAGGGCAGCCTTCTTGTGCTTAATGGTTGCCCATTTGGAATGGCCTGACATTTGGAGAACCTCTGAGGAGTTTGAACCCGAATAGATCAGGATAACACGCCAGCAGGTTCGGCCGCCCGGCAGCAGGGCTATTCGTCTGCAATCAAACGGGTTGCTCGCGCGCGGCGGTGAAATGCCAGACCTGCGAGTCCGGCAAGCGAAACCAGCGCCATGGAGGCGGGCGTAGGAGAATGGATTGAAATTGTCTGTGATTTCACCACCTTCTCATTACACCTGCCTCAGGGCCACCGCGCCGCTGCAAATCGACGGGCGGCTGGATGAAGCCGACTGGCTCGCCGCAGCTCCTTCGAATCCCTTCGTCGACATCGTCACGGGCGAGCCTGCCTGGTTCGACACCCGTGTCCGCATGCTCTGGGATGAGGATTGCGTCTACTTCGGCTTCAGCGCCCCGGAGACCGATGTCTGGGCAACTCTGACCGAGCGCGATTCGAAGATCTGGTTCGACAACGACCTGGAAATCTTCATCGCGGGTAAAGACGCGTACTACGAGTTTGAGATCAACGCGCTCAACACCATCTATGAAGTGATGTGGATCTGGCAGGACGTGTCGATCCCGGGATGGGACGCGGAGGGTCAGAACATCATGCTGCTGGACGGCGTCGGCGGCCATGCGCATCCGCGCGGGATGCGGAACGGGTTCCTCGACTACGACCTGCCCGGACTGCGGCACGCGGTGCATATCGACGGCGAGTTGAACAGCAGGCGTGGTACGGACCGGGGATGGTCGGCCGAGATTGCGATTCCGTGGTCGAGCCTGAGCCTGCTCGCCGACGGCCGCTCCCTGCCGCCTCGCGATGGGGATGTGTGGCGGATGGACTGCTCGCGCTTCCAGCACATTGGCCCGCGCGGAGAGCGGCTGGACCCGGCAGCGGGGTGGACGTGGAACCAGCACGGCCATTACGATTCGCACATTCCGGAAGTGTTCCCGTACATTACGTTTTCCACCCAGCCGGTTCGTTAAACGTTTCCGCAATGCTATGTTTCAAACCCGTGAAGTGAAACTCGTGTCTTCTGTTCAGGCGACGGCGAATCTCATCAACCGCTCGATCACAGGCGTTTGCGATGAAGGAGTCGGGGAAGATGACGGCCGCAATGCAAAAGAGCGGTGATGACCCAGCTCCCAGCTTCATGCCGACATCACCGGATTCATCAATGGTGACAAGTATTTCCGCGCGGCACCTTATTATTTTATCCTCGGGACTCTGTCAGGTGACAGCTCCCGCAGTTGTCGGGAGGACCGATGAATTAGGCCGACCACCCCGTCGCGAGGCCAATAAACGTCCGAACCGCCGTCCCCGTCGGCCCCTTGGCCAGCCACGCCTTCCCGTCGTCGAGCCACGCCGTACCCGCAATGTCCAGGTGCACCCAGGGCTTCTCCCCGGCGAACTCCTCCAGGAATTTGGCCGCGGTAATCGAGCCGCCCCAACGCCCGCCAATATTCGGCAGATCGGCAAACGCCGACTTCAGGTAGTCCTTGTACTCCTCATCCATCGGCAGCCGCCACACCCGCTCGCCAGCCGACTTCGACGCCGCCGCCACGCGGTCATACAACGCGTCGTTATTGGTAAACGCACCGAAGTACAAATGACCCAGCGCGACCGCGATCGCACCGGTCAGCGTTGCGGCGTCCACCATGTGAGTCGCGCCGTCCTTCAGCGCGTACGACATGGCATCGGCCAGAATCAGGCGTCCCTCGGCATCGGTGTTAAGCACCTCCACCGTCTTGCCGCACATCGTGGTCACAATGTCGCCAGGCCGCTGCGCATTGCCGGAGATCATGTTCTCGACAGTGGGAATATAAGCGGTCACGCGGACGTCGGGCTTTAGCCTCGCAATCGCGCGCATCGCGCCCAGCACCGCCGCCGCGCCGCCCATGTCGTACTTCATCTTCTCCATGCCGTCCGCCGGCTTGATGGAGTAGCCGCCCGTATCGAACGTCACGCCCTTACCCACCAGCGCCAGATGGTCGTCAGACACAGCCCGCGGCGGTTCGTATCGAATCACGATCAGCGCGGGTGGATTCTCGCTCCCCTGCGCCACGCCGAGCAACGCGCCCATCCCAAGCTCGCGCATCTGCTCCGTTTCCAGAACCTCGCACGTCAGCCCCGACTCCTGAGCCATCTGCTTCGCCCGCGCCGCAAGCTCCAGCGGAGTCAGCAGGTTCGCCGGCAGATTTACCAGGTCGCGGGCAAAGTTCTGCGATTCGCCGATCACGGTGGCATCCGCAACGACCTTCTCCAGCGCAGCCGTCGAAGAAGCCACACACACCGTAAAGGAAGTAACGCGAGTCTCGTGCTTCCTGGGATCGGTCTTCAGCACGTCCGGCTCCCACGATCCGGCCAGCGCGCCTTCCACCACAGCCTGCACCCACTGCGGCTCGGCAAACTCCGCCGGAACCCAGAATTGGACCGTGGGAATACGCCTTGTCGCCGCAGCCCGAACAGCGGCTCCGGCCAGCCGGCGCATTTCAAACGGAGTGAAGTCCGCGCGTTTGCCGCCGCCCGCCAGCATCAGGCGCTCCGCCCTGAACCCGGGAACGCGGTGCAGCACGGCTGTATCGCCGACTTTGCCCCGGAACTCGCCGGATTTATACAAGTCGTTGATCAACCCGCCGGAAGCGTAATCAACCTCATGGTCGCGCGGCGTGTCGGGGTCAAACCCCGGTATTACGAGTACCGGGGAGGCGAACTCACCGATTTGTCCCTGCTGAATTGCAATATCCATTCCTCAGTCCCAGTTCGCTCTGCTGCGCCTTACCGCCTGGCGAGCTTCTTCCTGCGCTTCCCGGTTGCGCTCCGCCTCGCGTTTATCGTGCTGCTTCTTACCCCGTGCGACCGCGAGTTCACACTTGATCTTTCCATTCTTGATGTACAGCTTCAGCGGTACAAGGGATAAACCCTTTTCCTTAACTACCACCTGAAGCTTGTCGATTTCCCTGCGGTGCAGCAGCAACTTCCGCTTCCGCATGGGCGTGTGATTTTCCCGGTTGCCGTGCGAGTACTCACTAATATGTGCGTTCAGCAACCAGGCTTCATTGCCGATAATATCGGCGTACGACTCCTTAAGCTGCACCTTTCCCGTCTTCACGGACTTAACTTCGGTGCCCAGCAACTGGATGCCAGCTTCCATGGTTTCCAGCAGGGTGTAGTTGTACCGCGCCTGCCGATTCTCGCTTAATATCCGGACGGGAGACTCTGCCAAGCTTTTCTCAACGTTACGCGCGCGGCTTACGTCAGTACTGGTGAGCCACCTTTTGTTCGGGGTGACACACGAGGCGCGTTTGGCCGCGTATCTTCCGATATTAGCACAGGCTTGTGAACCTCAAACATGCGTGATTTCAAACGCTTAGCTATCTTTTGCCTGATTCTGACGCTGGTGGTCCCGGACCTCCCCGCCCGAACCCGAAAGGGTGAGAAGTTCCTGACCCAGGGCCGTGAGGCCGAGGCGCGGAAGCAGTGGGAGACCGCGCTCGACCTCTACGAGCAGGCCATGCTGGAGGATCCCGTCGACTCCGCGTACCAGGCCGCTTCCCGCCGTGTTCGATTCCAGGCCGGGTCCGCGCGCATCAACGCTGGCCAGAAACTCCGCGCCGAAGGCCGCCTCGAAGAAGCGCTTCACGAGTTCCAGCGTGCCTACGCAATCGATCCCAGCGCCATGCTCGCCGAATCCGAAATCCGGCGCACCCGCGAGATGATTGAGCGCGAACGCTCACCCGCCACCCGCTCCGCCACCCCGGAGGAGCGAGGCATGACCCCGGCTGAGAAATCCACCCGCGAGGCCGAAGAGAAGGCGTCGCGCATGATGGCGCTTCCCGAGCTGAAACCCATGCAGCGCCAGATCACCACGCTGCGCATGAACAACCAGCCCGTGAAGGTGCTGTATGAGACCGTCGGCAAGCTTGCCGGGATTAACGTCATCCTCGATCCCGAATATCAGAACGCGCCCGGCAAGTCGAACTACACGGTAGATCTCTCCAACACCACCCTCGAAGAAGCGCTCGATTATCTCTCCATTCAGACCAAGTCCTACTGGAAGCCGCTGTCGACGAATACCATTTTCGTCACCAACGACAACGTCCAGAAGCGACGCGACTACGAAGACTACGTCGTAAAGGTGTTCTACATCAAGAACGCCACCACCGTACAGGAACTGCAGGAAATCTCTACCACCATCCGGTCGGTGACCGAAATTCGCCGCGCGTTCACCTACAACGCGCAGTACGCCATCCTCGTCCGCGGCACTGCCGACCAGGTGGCGCTCGCCGAAAAACTGGTGCAGGATCTCGACAAGCCGAAGAACGAAGTCGTCATCGACGTCATCGTCATGGAAGCCAATCGCAGCCGCATCCGCGACCTCGCGCTTACGTTCCAGACCGCTGGCGCCCCGGGAATCAACCTCCCCATCGGCTACAACAGGACCGCCACCGACGCCGACGGCAAGGTAACAGGCGGATCGCAGCCGCTGAACAACATCCGCCTCGGCCTCGGCGACTACTCCCTGAATGTCCCCAGTTTCCTCATTCAGGCGCTGCTCAGCGACACCTCGTCGCGAGTGCTCCAGCAGCCTCAGGTCCGAGCCGTCGAGATGGGCAAAGCGTCGCTCAAGATCGGCGACCGCATTCCCTACGCTACCGGCAGCTTCCAGCCTGGCGTCGGCAGCGTCGGCCTGAACCCGCTCGTAAGCACCCAGTTCCAGTTCCTCGACACCGGTGTCAACGTCGACATCGTGCCGAAAATCCACGGCAAGAACGAAGTGTCGCTGCACGTGGAAATCGATCTGTCCACTAAGTCGAACGAAGTTGACCTTGGTGGCCTCAAGCAGCCCGTCGTCAGTCGCCGCACCATCGTGCAGGACATCCGCCTCCGTGAGGGCGAAGTTAACCTCATGGGTGGACTGCTCAGCCAGCAGGAAACGCGGATCCGCTCCGGTGTCCCCGGTCTGATGGACCTCCCTGTCATCGGCCGCCTCTTCTCCACGGAGAAGATCGACAAACCGCGCGGCGAACTGCTGATGGTGCTCATTCCACACATCATC
>Ga0163150_10000746_pt1 | contig 58674 bp, 39 predicted proteins | sample OliLakLV19P2IB_FD_148628 | JGI IMG/M metagenome (GOLD analysis project Ga0163150, IMG submission 148628) | Freshwater microbial mat bacterial communities from Lake Vanda, McMurdo Dry Valleys, Antarctica - Oligotrophic Lake LV.19.P2.IB | ecosystem: Environmental > Aquatic > Freshwater > Lake >...
TCTCGGGACTCCAGCCCTGCTCGGCGATGCCGACACGAAGCGTGACCCCGCCCTTCTCGGTGAACTTGAAGGCGTTGGACAGCAGGTTCTTGAGGATCTGCTGCAACCGCTTGGAGTCGGTGTGCATCGAGGCGGGGATATCGCTGTCGACGTCGAGACGGAAGTCGAGTTTGCGGGAATCGGCGACGTGACGGAAGGTGCGCTCGACATAATCGGTGAGCTCGCGGAAGCCGACGTCGCCGACATCGACGATGACCGTGCCGGACTCGATCTTCGAGAGGTCGAGGATGTCGTTGATGAGCGTGAGCAGGTCGTTGCCGGAGGAGTGGATGGTGCGGGCGAACTCGATCTGCCTGGGCGTCAGGTTCGACTCCGGGTTGCGCGAGAGCTGGTCGGAGAGGATGAGCAGGCTGTTCAGCGGCGTGCGCAGCTCGTGCGACATGTTCGCGAGGAACTCGGACTTGTACTTCGAGGTGAGGGCGAGCTGGCGGGCCTTCTCTTCGAGGGCCTGGCGGGCCAGTTCGACTTCGCGGTTCTTGCGTTCGACTTCGACGTTCTGGTCGGCGAGGAGCTGGGCCTTTTCTTCCAGCTTGGCGTTGGTCTGCTGGAGTTCTTCCTGCTGGCTCTGCAGCTCGCGGGCCAGGGACTGCGACTGCTTGAGGAGGTTCTCGGTGCGGGTGTTCGCTTCGATGGTGTTGAGCACGATGCCGATCGATTCGGTGAGCTGGTCGAGGAACATCTGGTGCGTCGGGCTGAAGCGGTCGAAGGAGGCGAGCTCGAGCACCGCCTTGACCTGGCCCTCGAACACGACGGGCATAACGATGACGTTCAGCGGCGGTGCTTCACCGAGGCCGGACGCGACCTTGATGTAATCGCTGGGCACGTTGGTGAGAACGATCTTGTCCTTTTCCAAAGCGCACTGGCCGACGAGGCCCTCGCCGAGCTTGAAGCGGTTGTCGACGTTCTTGCGCTGCTTGTAGGCGTAGCTGGCGAGCAGCTTGAGCATCGGATCATCGGGCTTGGCCATGTCCATGGTGTAGAACACGCCGTGCTGCGCGGACACGACGGGCGCGAGCTCGGACAAGATGAGCCGGCCGACGGTGAGCAAATCTTTCTGTCCCTGAAGCATGCGGCTGAACTTCGCGAGGTTGGTCTTCAACCAGTCCTGCTCGGAGTTCTTCAGCGTGGTGTCCTTCAGGTTTTTGATCATCTCGTTGATGTTGTCCTTGAGCGCGGCCACCTCGCCCTTGGCGGCGACCTGAATCGAACGCGAAAGGTCGCCGCGGGTCACGGCGGTGGCGACGTCGGCGATGGCGCGCACCTGCGTCGTCAAGTTCTCGGCGAGCTGGTTCACGTTGTCCGTCAGGTCGCGCCACGTACCTGCGGCGCCGGGGACGGACGCCTGGCCACCGAGCTGTCCTTCGACACCTACTTCGCGGGCCACCGTGGTCACCTGCTCGGCGAAGGTGGCGAGCGTGTCGATCATGCCGTTGATGGTGTCGGCGAGCTCGGCGATTTCGCCCTTCGCATCGACCGCCAGCTTGCGCTTGAGGTCGCCGTTGGCGACGGCGGTCACGACCTTCGCGATGCCGCGGACCTGGTTGGTCAGGTTCGAGGCCATGAAGTTCACGTTGTCGGTCAGGTCCTTCCAGGTGCCACCGACACCCTGCACGAACGCCTGGCCGCCCAGCTTGCCTTCGGTGCCTACTTCACGGGCCACGCGGGTCACTTCCGACGCGAAGGAGTTGAGCTGATCGACCATCGTGTTGATGGTGTCTTTCAGCTCGAGGATTTCGCCGCGGACGGAGACGGTGATCTTCTTCGAGAGGTCACCCTTGGCGACGGCGGTGGTCACGTCGGCGATGTTGCGCACCTGGGCGGTGAGGTTCGACGCCATCAGGTTCACGTTGTCGGTCAAGTCCTTCCACGTGCCTGCGACGCCGCGGACGGTCGCCTGGCCGCCGAGCTTGCCTTCGGTGCCTACCTCGCGGGCCACGCGGGTCACTTCGGAGGCGAACGAGCCGAGCTGATCCACCATGATGTTGATGGTGTTTTTCAGCTCGAAGATCTCGCCCTTGACGTCGACGGTGATCTTCTTCGAGAGGTCGCCGTTGGCCACGGCGGTGGTCACGGCCGCGATGTTACGCACCTGCGACGTCAGGTTGTTGGCCATCAGGTTGACGTTGTCGGTCAAGTCTTTCCAAGTGCCGGCGACGCCCTTGACGACGGCCTGGCCGCCGAGGTTGCCTTCGGTGCCTACCTCGCGGGCTACACGGGTCACTTCCGAGGCAAAGGAGTTGAGCTGATCCACCATGATGTTCATGGTGTCCTTCAGCTCCGCGATCTCGCCCTTCACCGTCACCGTGATCTTCTTCGAGAGGTCGCCCTTGGCCACGGCGGTGGTCACGTCGGCGATGTTGCGCACCTGGGCGGTCAGGTTCGACGCCATCAGGTTCACGTTGTCGGTCAAGTCCTTCCACGTACCACCGACGCCCTGCACGACGGCCTGGCCGCCGAGCTTGCCTTCCGTGCCTACCTCACGGGCCACGCGCGTCACTTCGGATGCGAATGAGGAGAGCTGATCGACCATCGTGTTGATGGTGTTCTTCAGTTCGAGAATTTCACCCTTCACGTCGACCGTGATCTTGCGCGAGAGGTCGCCCTTGGCGACGGCGGTGGTCACGTCGGCGATGTTACGCACCTGCGACGTGAGGTTGTTGGCCATCAGGTTCACGTTGTCGGTCAAGTCTTTCCACGTTCCACCGACGCCCTGCACGACGGCCTGTCCGCCCAGCTTGCCTTCGGTGCCTACTTCACGGGCCACGCGCGTCACTTCGGATGCGAAGGAGGAGAGCTGATCGACCATCGTGTTGATGGTGTTTTTCAGTTCGAGAATCTCACCCTTCACGTCGACCGTGATCTTGCGCGAAAGGTCGCCCTTGGCGACGGCGGTGGTCACTTCGGCGATGTTGCGCACCTGCCCGGTCAGGTTGTTGGCCATGAAGTTGACGTTGTCGGTCAAGTCCTTCCAAGTGCCGGCGACGCCGCGGACGGTCGCCTGGCCGCCCAGCTTGCCTTCGGTGCCTACCTCGCGGGCCACGCGCGTCACTTCAGAAGCGAACGACGAGAGCTGATCGACCATGATGTTGATCGTGTTCTTCAGCTCCAGAATCTCGCCCTTGGCGTCGGCGGAAATCTTCTTCGAGAGGTCGCCCTTGGCGACGGCGGTCGTGACCTCGGCGATGTTGCGCACCTGACCGGTCAGGTTATTCGCCATCATGTTCACGTTGTCGGTCAAGTCCTTCCACGTACCTGCGACGCCCTGCACGACGGCCTGTCCGCCGAGCTTGCCTTCCGTACCTACTTCACGGGCCACGCGCGTCACTTCCGATGCAAACGATGAAAGCTGATCGACCATCGTGTTGATGGTGTTCTTCAGTTCCAGAATTTCACCCTTCGCGTCGGCCGTGATCTTCTTGGAGAGGTCGCCCTTGGCGACGGCGGTGGTCACTTCGGCGATGTTGCGCACCTGACCGGTCAGGTTGTTCGCCATCATGTTCACGTTGTCGGTCAAGTCTTTCCAGGTGCCGGCGACGCCCTTGACGTCGGCCTGGCCGCCGAGGTTGCCTTCGGTGCCGACTTCGCGGGCCACGCGGGTCACTTCCGACGCGAACGAGCCGAGCTGGTCGACCATCGTGTTGATGGTGTTCTTCAGCTCGAGAATCTCGCCCTTCACGTCGACGGTGATCTTCTTCGACAGGTCGCCGTTGGCCACGGCGGTGGTCACGGCCGCGATGTTTCGCACCTGCGACGTCAGATTGTTGGCCATCAGGTTGACGTTGTCGGTCAAGTCCTTCCACGTGCCTGCGACACCCTTCACGTCGGCCTGGCCGCCGAGGTTGCCTTCGGTGCCTACTTCACGGGCCACGCGGGTCACTTCCGAGGCGAATGAACGCAATTGATCGACCATCGTGTTGATGGTGTCTTTCAGTTCGAGGATTTCACCGCGCACGTCGACGGTGATCTTCTTTGAAAGGTCGCCGTTGGCCACGGCGGTAGTCACCTGGGCGATGTTTCGCACCTGGTTGGTCAGGTTCGACGCCATGAAGTTCACGCTGTCGGTCAAGTCCTTCCAGGTGCCGGCGACGCCCTTCACCTTGGCCTGCCCGCCGAGCTTGCCTTCGGTGCCTACTTCGCGGGCCACGCGGGTCACTTCCGATGCGAAGGACGAGAGCTGATCGACCATGCGGTTGACGGTCTTGGCCGTGCGGAGGAACTCACCGGCCAGCGGCCGCTCGTCGAGTTCGAGGGCCATCGACTGCGATAGGTCGCCCTTGGCGACGGCGCCGATGACGCGGGCGGTTTCGGAGATGGGGTGGACCAGGTCGCTGATGACGGCGTTGACCGATGCGATCTCGGTGGCCCAGGCGCCGGTGACCGGGCCGATGGAGGCGCGCTGGGAGATCTTGCCTTCCTTGCCGACGACCCGGCTGAGGCGTTCCAACTCCGCGGCCATGCGCTGGTTAAGCTCGATGACCTCGTTAAATGTGTCGGCGATCTTGCCGTCGATGCCGACGTAGTGGTCTGGCAACCGGGCCGTGAAGTCGCCCTTCTTCAGAGCCATCAGGGCGGCAAGCAGTTCGCGCTGATCAAGCAAATCGGGGTCGGTACTCGCCGGCCGGGCCATGGCAATCGGGGAGCGCTCCAGAGGGGCGGCCTTACGGCCGGACCTACGAATGCCTCTCGCCTTGGCGGCGGCCTTGCCGTTGCCATTGGCATGCCCGTTGCCGCCCCCGTTTTTCTGAACGGGAGTCGTTAGCACCGTCGGCTCAAGAAAGCCCGGGACTACGGGACGAGAGGCGGACGGACGGAGCGAAGCCGTATTTTTGGTTTTCATAAGGATGGCACTCGTCGGAGCGGGCCAAGTGGCGGAATGGACGCGCGCAAAGCTTCAAGAGAAAAGACTAGCGAACCATCCGCATCTCGCCATAAGACGGTGCCTCCTTATTCCCTAAGACTTTTCCGATACCCAAACACGGCTTTGTCAGGACGCTCGCCTTCGCTTGCGGGGCGGGGCGGCTTTTTTTCGAGCGGCCGTCCCCGTCGACGCCGCGCCCGAGCCACCTTTCTTCTGCTGAACCGATTTCTTCAGGGCATCCATCAGGTTATACACCGGCGGGATTTCGTCCTCCTCCAATGTCGAGGTGGTCACCGCCTCCTGCCCTTCGACCTTGGCGTGGATCAGGGCCTCTAACTGCTTGCGGTACTCATCCTCGTACTGCTGCGGCTTGAACTTCTGCGTCAGGGCGTCGATCAACTGCCCCGCGATCGCCATTTCCTGCTTCGCAACCGTGATGTTCTGCGGCAATTCATCGCGCAGGCTTTTCCAGTGCGTGACCTCGTCCTCGTAATGCATTGTGTGCAGCGCCAGCCCGCCCTGGGCCATCGGCCGCAGCGCCGCCAGGTGCTGCCGCTCGCGCAGCACGAACCGAGCCAGTGCGACGGTCTTCCGTTCCGCCATGGCCTCGATGAGCAACTGGTACGCTTTGCTGCCGCCCTCGTCGGGCAGCAGGTAGTAGGTGCGGTCGTAATACACCGGATCGATCTCCGCGAGCTTGATGAACGCAACGATATCGATCGTCCGCCCCTTCTCGGGCTTGATCTTGTCGATCTCCTCGTCCTTGATGATCAGATACTGATCGGGAGCGACTTCATAGCCGCGGGCGGTGTCCTGAAAGTCATATTCTTCGCCCGTTTCCGGGCAGACGAGCTTGCGGCGCAGCCGGCAGGAGCCGTCTTTACTAAGCATGTGGAAATGGATACCCTTCTCGCTCACCGCCGTGGCCATGCGGACGGGGACGTTGACCAGCCCGAAGCTGATGCTGCCCTTCCAGAGTGTACGCGCCATAAACCAGCTCCCTCATCATTAGGTTCAACGCTGAACCGCTCTCAGCTTGTCGGCGGTCAGCGACTGACGAACGGAATCAAAACCTATCCACGGGTCTTTGCGCAGCTTTTTCAATCGCCGCGGAATGTTGTGTACGGTGAACGCGTCGCCGCCGGTGATACTGTTCAATTCGTCCCATGTGATGGGTGTTGACACCGGCGCGCCAGGCCGGGCGCGGGTGGAGTAAGCGGCGATGGCGGTTGCGCCCCGGCCGTTGCGCAGGTAATCGATAAAGATACGACCCGTGCGCTTCGACTTGCTCATGTTGGCGATATACCGGGTCGGCGCATCACGGACCATCCGCTCTGCAAAGGCCTTCGCGAACTCCTTCACTTCATCCCATTTCGCGCGGCGAACGAGCGGCACCACCACGTGCAGCCCCTTGCCGCCCGTCGTCTTCAGCACGCTGGACAAACCAAGCCTCTTGAGCCGATCGCGCACTTCCACGGCCGCTTCTTTCACGCGCTCCCATTTCACGTCCGGGGCCGGGTCGAGATCGAAGATGACCCGGTCGGGCTGCTCCAGCTTGTCGGCACGGCTACCCCAGGGGTGCATCTCCAACATGCCCATCTGCACCAGGGATACCAGCCCCACGCGATCCTTAACCGCAATGTATGTTGCCGGCCCGTCGGATTCTTCGAGCGCAATGCCTTCGATCGCGTCGGGCAGCGATTCGGTCACGTTCTTCTGGAAGAAACATTTGCCGGTCTGCCCCCGCGGGCAGCGCACGATCGCAAGCGGCCGGTGGGCAATGTGCGGCAATAAATAGTCGGCAACGGCATCGTAATATTCGGCGACCATCAGCTTCGTGACGTCCGGCGGGTAAAGCACGCGGTCGGGATGCGAGATGCCGACCCCCGCCACTTCCGGACGAGCGGTTATCTTGCGCTTCGACATGGATTTCTTCTCCGGCGCCTCGCGCACGATCGCCTGCGGCGGCTTGTCCTCGCGCAGGCCGTGAAACACCGGGTGCCGCAGCCGGCCGTCGCCCGTCCATTCCGTGAACTCAACCTCGGCCACCAGCTTCGGGGCCACCCAGTGCGCCCGCCGCTCCTCGCGCGGGGCACCCACCACCGGCGGCTGCGGTTGAGTGATCGCCTTAAGTTTCCGATGCAGTTCCGTCAGCGACCGCTCCGTGAACCCCGTGCCAACGCGGCCACAGTATTTCAACTCACCGTTGTCGTAATACCCCAGCAGAAGCGAACCGAATGCCGTGCGTGACCCCTCGGGGTCCGAATACCCGATGATGACAAACTCCTGCCTGTGGTTGCACTTCGTCTTGCACCAATCGCGGCTCCGTATCGATCGATACACGCTGTCGGCACGCTTGCTGATGATTCCCTCAAGCCCCATCTCGCATGCCTTCTCGAGGAATGCCTTGCCGTCTCCCTGTAGATGGTCCGTATATCGCACGGCATCCGCAGGCAGATACCCCCCCGCCGATATTATCTGTCTCAGCAACTCCTTCCGCTGATTGAGCGGTGTATTGATAAGGTTATACCCATTGCAGTGGATGACATCGAATACATACATTGCCATCGAGGCACGGTCACCGGCTTTTAGTTGATTCTGTAGTAGTTGGAAGTTGGACCGGCCCTGGGCGTCCAATACCACGGCCTCACCGTCCAGTATGCACTCATCCACGGTTAGTCGGGTTAGAGCCGCGGCAATACCCGCAAACTTTGGCGTCCAATCCAACCCGTTCCGTGTCAACAACCGGACCTTACCCGCCTTGTAGAAGGCAAGCAGCCGGTAGCCGTCCAATTTGATCTCGTTCAACCAGTCGTCGCCGTCCGGCGCCTCGGCCGCAAGCGTCGCAAGCTGCGGCCGACATTCCGTGGGCATAGCCGTCGGCATCGCCCCGGTTACTGACGAAGGATCGACAACGACCGCGTTTCCTTTCGATGCAACCGCGTTTACCGACGCCACCTGCTTTGCCGATGTCGCTCTCTTCTGTCGCACCTTGCGCCCACGCGGCGCGGCTGGGGTCGGTGCCTGCCTCACCGGCACCGTTTTCCCCTTTACACCTGTCCCAGTCGCTTTCTTGTGCCCGCCCCCTCCCTCGCGGCGGCTACGCCAATGAGGCCCGCCTGCTTGGCGGACCTCATCGACCGTTCGGTTCGACTCGACGCTTAGCGGCTGCTCGTCGACGATGGCCGTTCCTCCGGCGCGCGCGTACTCATCGCGGTGCTTGATGAGAAGCCAGGAATCCTGCCGGCCTGTCCGTCGCGTCCGCACCAGGTTCCACACGCCGCCCAGTTTCTCACCGTCCAACTCGAACTTCAGCCGTCCGGCCTCATAGTCCTTCCGCGGATCGCCCAGCGGCCGCCATGTGCCGCGGTCCCAGAGCAACACCGGCCCGCCGCCATACTCACCGTCGGGGATCACGCCCTCGAACTCCCCGTATTCAATCGGATGATCTTCGACATGCACCGCCAGCCGCTTGTCGGCCGGGTCGAGGCTCGGGCCCTTTGGCACAGCCCAGCTCAACAGGACGCCGTCGAGTTCCAATCGAAAGTCATAATGCAGCCGCGTGGCGTCGTGTTTCTGAATGACAAAGCGCCAGCCATCGTCTGGCTGGCGCTTTGTTCCACGCGGTTCAGGCGTGCGGTCAAAGTGTCGCTTTCGCTTGTACTCAGCGAGTTTCATGCCGCACCGGATTTGCCCATCAATCTAGCTTCTTGACCGTGATCTTCATTTCACTGTTGGCATCGGCGCCGGTGGCGGGATGTCCTCGGATTTTCACCGTGAAATCACCGATGGCGGCGTCGGCGGCGGCGACCACGCGGATCAGGGCTTTCTCTTCGCTCTTCCTGAGCATGGCGTCGGCCGGGGTCACGGTCACGCCGGCGGGCAGGTTGTCGAACTTGAGCGCCACGTCCTGGTCGAAGTTCTTGCCGCGTTTGATCGTGATGCTTTCTTCCTTGCTCTCGCCCTGCTTGAGGGAGACGGAATTGGGCACGTCAAGGGTGAAGGTATTGTCGCCCTGGCCGACGGCCGGCTGATTCTTGTCGGTGCCGGTCGTCCCCGGGCCGCCCGGCTTGCTCTTGTCGCCACAGCCCACCACGGCCATCAGCGACATCAACGTTAAGGTTCCAAGGAATCGTTTCATAGTCATCACCTCTCAATGAATACGGGACACGCTGGTACTCGCGACATGCGAGCCGCTTGGCGAACTCCCAGATGTGTTTCCACCACGCTCAATAGTTGCCCGGGCCGCGCCGCCGTCACCACCGAATGACGTTCAGCAGAAGCAGGACCAGGAGCACGACCAACAGCACACCGAGGATGCCGCTGGGGCCATACCCCCATTGCTTCGAGTGCGGCCACGTTGGCAGCCCACCGACCAACAGCACAATCAGGATAATGAGCAGGATCAGTCCCATGTCTAGCTCCTTTGGCCATGTGCGCGGGCCTCCATGACCTGAAAGTCACTAAACAATAGGATTACATTCGCCTAGCAGGTTATAGATGAAACCCGCGCCTGCTTCGTCGGCATCGAGCGCATAATCCCATCAGCAAATGGCTTCAGCCGATGCCGTCCCCTGCCTGTCGAGGGTGGTCGGCCGGCCGGTTGACCCGCACCAGGGCATCAAGAAACCGAAGCTTCTCGATCGCCGGCGGCGACACGACAAAGGGGTATGCGTCCAGTTGTCCCAGACCGCGGTTGAAGTTGTTGAGCATGTAGGTCAGGGCAAACCAATCATGGATGACATCGTCAAACGGGACGACCGTTTGCATGACATTCCTCGCACGAACCAGCGACGGCTCATCCGCTCGCTTCGGGCGTAAAGATAAGCCGCTCACCGCGGCGGTCTCCAAGGCATCCATCAGGTGCAGGTAATGAGCCCATGTCTCCGCCCAATCTTCCCAAGGATGAGAACTCGCATACGAACTGATGTAGTGCTGCTGCCAATCGGCGGGTGGCCCCTGGGTATAGTTCTTGTCCAGGGCGGCCGAATAGTCCTGCCGTTCGTCACCGAACAACTGACGGAATGCCTCCAGACGGCCGCCGTTGTCACGGACCATCAAGTCCCAGTAATAGTGGCCAATTTCGTGGCGGAAGTGTCCCAGCAGGGTGCGACAAGGCTCGTGGAGAGCGCATCGGCGACGCTCGCGTTCAACGTCGTCGGCCTCCGCGAGATTGATCCGAATGACGCCGGAGGCATGGCCCGTCAGAGCCGGCGGGCCGTCCGGCGTCTCGGGATCGACAACAAACTCGAATGCCAGGCCCCGTTCGGGGTCTTCCTCTTTATTGATCACCGGCAATTGCAGGCTCATCAGGCTGTATACCAGCCGACGCTTAGCCAGTTCCATGCGGTACCACGCTTCCTTGCGTCCTGCCTTCGACATATCTGGAATCAGTCGGGTCAGTCGGCACGAGCAACACAACCTTTGCGGATCGGCCAAGGGAACCGCCCAGTTGCACACGTCTTCCCGCAGGTAGTTATCACAAAGCCGGTAACGCCGGCCGACCGCCTGCGGCAACGGTGACTTCCATGCGGCGGCGTCGCCTTCCCCCTCACTTTCCAGCGAGCCAATCAGTTGCAGGTCCGGGAGATAGGCCAGCCGGCGTTTACATCGAACACACTCAGTGTTCTCAAAGAAAACGAGTTGCCGGCAGTGATCGCAGTGAAATACACGCATGAGCAGTTTAACTTTCGCCGGCGTTGGCCACGCGAAGCGGAGGGATTAACAACGAATCGCCTCAACCGAAACCCCGGATTCTTCCGCGCAATGTTTGCAGCAATAAAACACGCCGTCGGACTCGACGCCGTGGCCGATGATCCGGCAACTGCAATGACTACAGGTAGGCGCCAGTGCCTGGATGGCGTACTCGAAACTGTCGAAAATGTGGTGCTGCCCGTCCTTAATCACTTCGATGGGCTTGTCGTACATATTGCCGCAAGTCTCGCAACGTCCCATGGCGTCCTCCTTGGTTTGAGGATAGTCAATCGCACAGGCGGCGCTTCCGCAGCAACTAAACTGCCGGAAGCGCCGCCTTTATCCGGGTCACGGGGTCCGCCGTGTTCAGGCTTTCTCTTCGGTATCGCTCATCTCGGCCTCGTCGCCTTCTTCCGATTCTTCGTTCTCGCCGTCGGCGGCGTCCTCGTTGACCAGACCCTCGGCAATTTCAGTCAGCCTCTTATCGGCGGCGCCTTCCTCGTCCAGGGTTTCCTGAAGCAGGTTGGCGGCGTCCTCGTCGCCGAGCAATCGGGCAAACGTCCGCACACAGCCGTAGCTTGCCATCTCGTAGTGCTCGACTTTCTGGGCGGCGCAGATCAGGGCCGCGTCCAGGGCCGCCGGATCGGCATCCTCTTCTTCCAGCAGTTCTTTGCCCTCGGCGATCAACCCTTCCATGGCCTTGCACTTCTTGCCCTTGGGGCTCGCGCCGAGCTTCTCAAAAAGGTCTTCGAGGCGTTGCACGTGCACCTTGGTTTCTTCCAGGTGCTCCTCAAAGGCTTCGCGCAGCTCGTCCGTCGAGGCCGCCTTGGCCATCTGCGGCAGGGCTTTGAGCAGTTGGTTCTCGGCGCTGTACAGGTCCTTCAGTTCGGCGACATACACGTCCTGCAAGGAGTCGAGTTTCATAATGACCTCCAGATTGGATGGATGGGATCGGGGCGATCCGGGTTGCACCTTGGTAATACGGGCAAGGACAGGGCGCCCCAATAGGGAACGTGCGGATTAGGGCGCGCGTTGTGGCGCGACACGCTGTAGGAAATGGCCTGATGGCAGCAGGATCATCCGAGCAGGCGGGCGCCCTCGGCCGGTCGCGTGGTGAAGTGTGAGGCGGCAATGCCGGTGCGCAGCCGATAGGCGCGTTCAAGGTGGCTTGATACCGCCCCCGCGGAGCCCGTGTGTACCAAGCAAACGGCGCACCCGCCGAAACCACCGCCGGTCATCCGGCAACCGATGACACTGTCGCGCAGGCTATCCCCGCCTTCACCCTCGGCAAGCCCGGCTGCGATCTCGACCAACGCATCGAGTTCGGCACAGCTCACCTCGAAATCGTCGCGCAGCGAGGCATGGCTTTGATACATCAAGCCGCCAACCGCGCGCCAATCGTCCGCTTGGACGGCCTCGGCGGCCTTCTGGGTGCGGGCAATTTCGGTGATGACATGTCTTGCCCGGCGAAAGACAACCTTATCGAGTTCCTGACGTGCCCCCGTAAGCATCGTCATCGTCGCGTCGCGCAGAGAATCAAGCCGCATCGCCGCCGCCGCGATTTCGCACTCCCGCCGCCGCTTCGCGTATTCCCCGCTGCCGAGTTCGTGCTTCACGTTGGTGTTGATGATCAGCACCGTGACACTCGGATCGCTCAGCGGGACGAACCGGACTTGCCGCGACCGGCAATCCAGCAGCAGCAGGTGATCGCGCCTGCCCATGACGGACGCAAACTGGTCCATGATGCCGCAGGGCACCCCCGCAAAATGGTGCTCGGCGGTCTGGCAGAGCAGGGCCTTTTCAACGGGGTCCAGATGGACATGCGTCAACGCCTCCAGGAGCGTTGCCGTCGACACCTCCAGGGCCGCGCTGCTCGACAGCCCGCCGCCCAAGGGCAAGTCGGCGTCAATGAAGGCGTCGAAGCCGGGCACTGTCACGCCCCGCTGCTGGAACCCCGCCATGACGCCGCGCACATAGTTCGCCCAGCTCGGCTCTCCCGGCTCGATCGGCTGATCACACGCGACCTCCACCACGTCGGGCTTTTCCGCGCTGGCGAGGCGGGCAACTGTCGAAGACAGTTGTTGATCGTCCCCGCGGCGTCCTTCGGCCGCGTCCGCCGCGATCAGCACATGCCGCTCGATGGCCATCGGCAGCACGAAGCCGTCGTTGTAATCCACGTGCTCGCCGATCAGGTTGACCCGCCCCGGGCCGACGGCGAAGAGCGTGGCCTCCCGGCCGAAGCGGGCATGGAATCGCTCCGCCGCCCGCGCCTTCAGCGCCGCCAGGCGGGCTTGCGGACTGATCATGTCGTCCTGCTGAGCCAAAAGTCGCCTCGATAATGAATCGCAGAAGTGTAGCGACGGCGGCGCTCGTCCGAGCACATCGATCAATCAGACCTCGACACGCCGATGCTTAATGTCGCCGGCGCACCCTCTCGACTTACTGATAAGTCGCGCTTTAATGCACTCGTTCATCGCAACGGAACCCCGCCCGGCACGATAACCGGTCATCAGGGCGCCGCCAGAGGTGGCCCGTCGTTCATCAACCCCCTGCCCAAGGATGCGCGCCATGCGGATCACCAGCTTCTTCCGACCGCCGATCGACACCGCATCGTCTACCACTTCCATCGCGAGACTGCTTCGCCCGCTTTTTCCTGACCGCACCAATCTGCCCGATGGCACCGTGATTACTCCGCCCACTGGCGGCAACGGCGTTTCGACGCTGCCTTCACTCGACTTCAGCCCGACCCGCGTTCCCATCCTCACGCAAACCAAGAACGCCTGCGGCACCACCAGCCTGGCGATGATTCTGAATTACCTTACCGGCAGGACCGATTTCAATCCCGCCGACATCGACCGCGTCATCCGCCGCAGCGCCACCACCGGGACTGCGCCTTCGCACCTCGTCGATTATGCCCGTGACCTGGGAATGTCGGCCGGAATGTACAACAACAGCTCCTTCGATGAACTGATGGACCACGTCGCCAAGGGCCGGCCGGTCATGGTGGCGCTCGACAAGTTCGACAACGATGTCATGAACGTGAAGGACCACTACGTGATCGTGACCGGTTTCGAGACGGATGCGAACGGTGAAATCGGCGTCAAGATCCGCGACCCCAAGGGTTCGCAGTACACGATGACGCACGACCAGTTCATGAAAGAGTGGGGCAAAACCAGCGACGGGTTCAACAACTTCATGACAGTCTTCGCGCCGCCCGGCACCCGTCTGCCCGCCGACCGCCTCGACGGCGCCGAGCATTCCATCGCGATCGCCGCCGCGGGACGCAATCTGCTCAACAACTTCGATCGATTGATCTCCCCCGACAGTGCCGGGAGCTTCGTTCATGGCCTTCTGGGCACACCTACCTCGTTCGCCACCGGCCTCGTCACCGGCATCGGATGGGGCCTGAGCCACGCGGGTAAGTGGCTTGTCAATGAGGCCAAGGACTGGCCGCCGGGGCTTAAGCACCTGGGCATGTTCGTCGGCCATCTCATCGACCTCCCCGGCGGCATCCTGACCTCCGTCGGTGCCGGCCTTAGCGACCTGTTCGACAAGGTCAGCAGCGGTATGGGCAAGCTGATCGACGGCGACTTCGGCGGCGCATGGAATGACGTGAAGAATGGCGCCAAGAAAGCAGTCGGCGGCGTGGTCAACGCGGTGGGCGGAGCGGTGAAGAGCGTCGGCAAGGCGGTCGCCGGCTTCTTCGGGTTTTAGGCTTTGTTTCAGAATTCCCCTCCCTTCGAGGGAGGAGCTAGGGGAAGGTAGGGCTCACTGCGTGCTCGTGGCCTGAATCAGTCACGTGGTCCGACCCTCCCCCAGCCCCTCCCTAAGAGGGAGGGGAGTTTTAAGACAGGGCGTACAGCAATGGTCCGATCGGCGATGCTTGCGAACCTCACGCTTCGCGAATCGTGGTCCACCGCTTAAGCTGTGGGTCTATGCCAGTCCGACGGCGACGGTTCCCCCAGCGAGAAGTCGCATTCAACTTGAGTAGAGAAGGCCGTTCCCCGCGCGACAGTTGCGGGCAGCGTTCGCTACTGGAAGCCCTCGAGCCGCGCTGGCTGATGTCGACCATCGACTTCGTCGCCTACAACGACAGCGCCGCCGGGCCGCAGACGCACGCCAACACCACGCTCTACCGCGGCTTCAACGGCGTCGCCGCCGGCCTCCTCAAGAATGTCGCTACCGGCGCGGTCACCGGCGTCACGCTCACCACCCTCTCCAGCGGGGTCGGCTACCAAAACAATGGCGCCTACCCCGCGGCCGGAACCGATGCCGCCAGCATCTTCGGCGGCTTCGTCGACCTCGGACTCCAGGTGCAGAACTCGATGGAACTCTCGGCGGTTGAAGGCGATTCATACACCTACCAATTCACCGGCCTAGCCACGCCGTCGCGCTATGGGTTCACCGGCACCGGCGTCCGCGGCGAGCCGAGCTACACCAACCGCTGGACGCTCGTCACCCTCATCGGCGCCGAGAGCTTTACCGCGGCCCACAGCAGCGGCGTCGGCGTTGTCACGGCCGGCCTCGCCCCCAATCAGGTCGCGGTCTGGACGGGGACGAATCATCAGGCCGGGCAGGGCTTCGTCGCGCAGTGGACCGACATCGACGCGGGTGCCGACGGCCAGTTCGACGTCGTCGCCACGCAGTACACCGGCGCGACGCCCGGCGTCGGCCCCGGCGTCGCCAACGGTGCGAAGGGTTACGTCATTGAAGGCATTCGCCTCATTCAGTACACCGCGGTCACCGCGCCGGCCGTCGTAAACACTCCCGCCAGCGATGTCGAGTCCTTCACCGCCTCCGCCCGCGGCACCGTCACCGACACCGGCAACGAGAACCCGGCCGTCACCGTTTTCTATGGCACCAGCGACGGCGGCACGAACGCCGGCACCTGGTCCAACTCCGTCGTGCTGGGGACGCAGGCGGGTGATTTCAGCGCGGCGCTCTCGGGTTTGAACGCAAACACCACCTACTTCTACCGGGCAAGGGCAAACAACTCGGCCGGCGAGTCGTGGGCCCCGAGCACCGCTTCCTTCATCACCCGCACCCTTTCGCAGCCCGCCGCCACCACGAACCCGGCGGAGAACGTGCAGGCGTTTAACGCGTTCCTCGGCGGGCAGGTCACCAACACCGGCGGCGATCCGCCCGATGTCACGCTCTTCTACGGCACCAGTGACGGCGGCACGAGCCCCGCGAGTTGGACATCCTCGATCTCGCTCGGCGAAAAGACCGGCGGGTTCTCCGCGCTCGTCGATGGCCTGTCGCACAGCACCACTTACTTTTTCCGCGCCCGCAGCGCGAACGCCGCGGGAACGACATGGACGGCAGCGCGCTCGTTCGCAACGCTCCCCGTGACCGCGCCCACGATCGTCAACACCGCCGCGACAAATGTGGCGCCGTTCTCTGCCTCGATCGGCGGCAACGTCACCAACATCGGCGGCGACGCCCCGCTGGTCACGATCTTCTACGGCACGACCGACGGCGGCAGCAACCCCGCGGCCTGGACGCACTCGATCGACCTCGGCGAGACCTTCGGCGCGTACGCCGAGGCGATCAGCAACTTGAGCGAGAACACGACCTACTTCTTCCGCAGCCGGGCGGTTAACGCGGCGGGCACCGTCTGGGCCTCGCCGTCATTGAGCTTCACGACGCCGGTCGCCCCGACGGTGCGCATCAGCGAGTTCATGGCGAGCAACAGCACGTACACCACGCGCATCCGCACGACGCCCACCGGCACCTTCGGGGCGCCGTTCGCGCCCGACTGGATCGAGGTGCAGAACCTGACCAGCCAGCCGATCAACCTCGGCGGCTATTCGCTCACTGATAACAGCGGCGACCTCGACAAGTGGGTCATCCCCGCGGGCATCACGATCGCCGCCAACGGCTTCATGGTGTTTTTCGCTTCCGATGAAAACATCAAGAACCCCGCGCTCGACGAGCGCGGCTTCCTGCACACCAACTTCAAGCTCGGCGGCGAGGGCGAATACCTCGCGATCGTCAAGCCCAACGGCCAGGTCGCCCACGCCTACGCGCCGCAGTTCCCCGAGCAGTCGCAGAACATCTCGTATGGGCTGAACGCCAGCGGCGCCGAAGTTTATTTCTCGACAGCGACCCCCGGCGCGAGCAATTCCGCCGGCGTGATCAACTTCGTCGAGGACACCAAGTTCAGCGTGGACCGCGGCTTCTTCGATGCACCCATCGACGTCGCCATCACCACCGACACCCCCGGCGCATCGATCCGCTACACGCTCGACAGCTCCGCCCCGACCACCACCACCGGCACGCTCTACACCGGCCCGATCCACATCACCAAGACCACCGCCCTGCGCGCCATCGCTTACAATACCGGCTTCGTCGCCAGCGATTCCGACACGCAGACCTACATTTTCTTAAGCGATGTCGTGCAGCAGACAGCGGGCACGACAACCGCGTCCGGCTTCCCCGCGACATGGAACGGCACCGCCCCGGACTACGGCCTTGACCCCGATGTGATCGGCCCCGGCGACAAGTTCGGCGGGCTGTACGTCAATGAGATCCGCGACTCGCTGCTCGCCGTGCCGACGCTTTCGATCGTCGGCAACATCAACGAAATCTTCGGAGCGTCCGGCATCTACTCGAACCCGACGAACGACACACTGGAAATCACCGTCTCGGCCGAGCTGATCATGCCCGACGGCGGCGAGGGCTTTCAGATCAACTCGGGTCTGAAGATCCAGGGCGGCGCGTTCCGCAACTTCTCGCTGTCGAAAAAGAAATCGTTCCGCCTGAAGTTCTCCGAGCCGCACGGCCCGACCAAGCTCGATTACCCGTTCTTCGGCGACGACGCGCACGACAGCCTCGACACCATCACGCTGCGCATGGAAGCGAACGACGGCTGGCAGTGGGCCGGCGCCGGCGGACAGCCGCAGTATGCCCGCGACGAGTTCATGCGGCAGTCGATGCTCGACGCCGGCAACCCCGCCCCGCACGGCGAAAGGATGCACCTCTACATCAACGGTGTTTACTGGGGCGTCTACAACCCCGTCGAGCGGCCCGACGGCTCCTTCGCCGCCGCTTATTTCGGCGGCGAACAGGAAGAATGGGACGTGCAGAACTCCGGCGTCGCGGTCGACGGCAACCTCACGTCATGGAACACGCTGCTCTCCTTGAGCGCGGCGGTGCAGAACGCGGCAACGCCCGAGGCGAAGCGCGCCGCGTATCAACAGATGCTCGGCAACAACGCCGACGGCAGCGACAACCCCGCGCTCGAAAGCTATCTCGACGTCGACAACTACATCGATTACCTGATCGTCAACTGGTACGGCGGCAACAGCGACTGGCCTTCGCACAACTACTACATGGGCCGGCGACGCGGGCCGGAGTCCGACGGTTTCGTCTTCTTCATGTGGGACGCCGAGTGGACGCTGTTCATGCAGACGGACATCAACACGAACCGTCTGGGCGCGATCCAGGGGCCGACCGTGCCCTACAGCCGGCTCACCACCAGCGAGGATTTCAAGCTGGCGTTCGCGGACCGTGTGCAGAAGGCATTCTTCGAGCCGGGCGGCGCGTTCTATGTCGATCCCGCGAACCCCGCGTGGGACCCGGCGCACCCCGAACGCAACGAGCCCGCCGCCCGCTTCGTCGAGATCACCGAAGAACTCCCGATGCCGCTGATCGCCGAGTCGGCCCGCTGGGGCGATCAGCACCGCACCACCGACCCGTACACGGTGGAGGACGAATGGCGGACCGAAAACAATCGCATCATCAGCCAGTGGTTCCCGCAGCGGTCGAACGTGATGATCAATCAGTTCAAGGCCGCAGGCTTGTATCCGAGCTTCAATGCGCCGGCATACCGGGTGAACGGTGCGGCGAAGCACGGCGGCGTGATCACGACGACCGACACCATCACGCTCACCGCCCCGGCCGGCACGATCTACTACACGCTCGACGGCTCCGACCCGCGCAAGCCCGACGGCACGCTCGCCGCCAATGCGATCACTTACACCGGCGGCTTCCAGATCGGCGAAGCGAAACATCTGGCGGCGCGATTGAAGACGGCAACAGGCGCGTGGTCCGCGCTCAGTGAGACGCAGTTTTACGTGAACCCGCTGGCGAGGGCGGGCGATCTCGTCGTCACCGAGCTGATGTACAACCCGCCCGCGCCCACCGCCGCGGAGCTGGCCGCACAGGCGGCGCTCGACCCCGCCTTCGACCCCGGCAACCCCAACACCAGCCATTACGAGTTCATCGAGCTGATGAACGTCAGCGGGCAGGCGATCAACCTCGACGGCGCGCGATTCAAACAGGTGGGCATCGACAACGACGGCATCGAGTTCACGTTCCCGAATGTCGTGATCGCGCCCGGCCAGCGCTTCGTCGTCTCCGCCAACCCCGCGGCGTTTCAGGCGCGCTACGGCACGAGCGTCACGCCCGTCGGCACCTTCAAGGCGGACCTCAGCAACGGCGGCGAGTTGATCACCATCGTCGATGCCGACAACCAGACGCTGCTCGCCTTCGAGTTCAACGACACCGGCGGCTGGCCCGGCCGCGCCGATGGCGGCGGCAGCTCGCTCGAACTCGTCAACCTCGCCGGCGACCTGAACGACAGCGACAACTGGCGGGCCAGCAGCGAATACCTCGGCACCCCCGGCGTCGCCGGCCTCGGGCCCGACAATCGCGTCGTCATCAACGAAGTGCTCTCGCACACCGACTTGCCGCTGAAAGACGCGATCGAGCTTGTGAACACCACCGCCGGCCCGATCGATATCGGCGGCTGGTATCTAAGCGATTCGACAGGCAACCTCAAGAAGTTCCGCATCCCAAACGGCACGACTCTCCTGCCCGGTCAATACATCGTGTTCGACGAGGACGACTTCAATCCCGGCCAGGGCTCGCTGCCGACGGACTTCTCGTTCAACGCCGCCGCGGGCGACAGCGCGTACCTCATGCAGACCGACACCGGGACCGGCGCGCTCCAGCGGTTCGTCGACTCCGTCTCCTTCGGCGCCCAGGCCAACGCCGAATCATGGGGCCGGTTCCCGAACCTCACCGGCGACCTGACGCCGCTTCTCGCGCGCTCGCTCGGCAGCGCGAACGGCGCGCCACGCATCGGGCCGGTCATCATCAGCGAAGTGATGTATCAGCCGGTCGACCCCGGCAACCTGCCGGCGGGCGTAACGGTGAACGATCTTGAGTTTGTCGAAATCTTCAATCCGACCGGCAGCGCGGTCAGCCTCACCGAGTGGCGGATCCGCGGCGGCGTCGATTACGACTTCGGCCCGACCCCCGCGATCGGCCCGTCGCTCGCCGCACAGCAGGCGCTGGTGATCGTCTCCTTCGATCCCGCCGACCCGCTCAACGCCGCGAAGCTCACCGCCTTCCGCAGTCACTACGGCATCGGCGCCGGCGTGCCGCTCGTCGGCCCGTTCGGCGGCAACCTCGACAACAGCGGCGAGTCGGTCCGGCTCGAGCGTCCCGATGAGCCGCCCAATGACGACCCCGACTTCTTCCCGCGCCTGCTCGAAGATGATGTCAACTACGACGACCTCGCACCGTGGCCCGTCGCCGCGGCCGGCGGCGGCGATTCGCTCAACCGCAGGCTGCCCCCGCCGTTCGGCTCGCTTTCGACCAGCTTCACCGCCGCCGATCCCACGCCCGGCTCGCACATCAGCACCGACACGACGCCGCCCACCGTCGCCGCCGTGTACGTCCGCGGCTCGACGTGGCTCGCGCCGTTCACGACCTTCCTCGGCACGGCCGGCCTCGGCGACATGGGCTACGCGCTGCCGGTCGGCGCGGCGCAACTCGCGACGCTGCCGTGGACGAATGTCAACACACTGATCGTGCGCTTCAGCGAGGATGTCGCGGTGCAGCAGAGCGACCTTGCGCTGTGGGGCGTGAACACGCCGGAGGCGGCGCTCACCGGCTTCGACTACGACAGCGCGACATTCACCGCGACATGGACGCTGGCCGCGAACCTCACCGCCGACAAGTGGCTCATCGACCTGTCCGACAGCGTAGAGGACCTGGCGGGTAACGCGCTCGACGGCGACTGGGGCACCGGCGCCGCCGCGCTCCCCTCCGGCGACAGCGCGCCCGGTGGGGCGTTCCAGTTCCGCTTCAACGTGCTGCCCGGCAACGCCGACCAATCCGGCAACGTGCTCGGCAACGACGTGATCCTCGTCCGCAACGCCCAGTTCCAGGCCCCCGGTTCCGCCGGCTACCGCGCCGCCTATGACATCGACGGCAGCGGCTCCATCCTCGGCAACGACGTCGTCCTCGTCCGCAACCGCCAGTTCACTTCGCTGCCAGCCGGCGAGCCGGGCGCCCCACAGCAGCTTGCCGTCTCGTCAACCGAAGTGACCGCGCCACTCACGAGCGACGCCGCCATGCTCGCCGCCGCGTCGCAGTCGATGACGTCCACCAAGAAATGGCGACCGGCGACCGTCGCTTCAATCTGGTCGCGCCTGCGTCCGCTGACGATCCACCTGCCGCGGCAGATCGGAAAGCCTTCGTAATATCGGGTTGCGCCTCTCAACGACCGTCTGGAGCATCCCCAGTCCAAACGTAGCGTGCCGACGATGTTGGGTGGCACGGGCAGGCCGCTGCTCGGAGCGGTTTGCCCGTGGTGTGTCTGCCACGGGCAAACCGCCGCGGACGGCGGCCTGCCCGTGCCACCCGCTACGATTGGTTTGGGTGTTATCTAACTGAAATGATCACTTCTTCGCCGGCACCACCCCGTCGCGCGACCCCAGCTTGACCTTCGCCTTCTGCGCCTTGCGCACCCCGCTGTCCGGGTCGTTGCGGTCGAACTCGATCGACACTTCATCCCCCGCGTCCTTCGAGCTGATGAACGAGACGAGGTCGTTGAAATCCTCGATCGTGGTGGCGTCGATCTTGGTGATGATGTCGCCTTCGCGGATGCCGCCGGCGAAGGCCGGTGAATCCTCGCGCACGGTGAGCACCTGCATGCCGGTGACGCCGTTGTCGTTGGAGGCGGCCCCGACGCCGAGGAACGCGGTGCCGAACTGCATGACAGTGATGCCCTTGGGCAGCGAGGTGCGGAGTCTGCCGATCGCGGGCCGGCTGACCTTGGCGGTGGGTTCGATGTGGATATGGCGGAGGCCGGCGATGTGGCGGATGTAGCGCAGGCCGGTGTCGCCGCCCTCCCACAAACCGTCGAGCGTCACGACGCTCCCCGACTCATCGATCTTGCCACCGAGCGAACGGACCATCTCGATGGCCCGCGCCTCGCGCGACGCCGGCAGCGCCTTGAGCGATTCCTCGGCGCGGCGGGCGATGGCGAGTACGCTGCTCACCTGCAACTCCCCCAGCGCAGCCTCGGCGGGATTGCGGTGGTCCAGCTCCTCGGCGACGGCGATCTCGCTCAGCGCATGAATCGCCCGCCAGCTCACCTCCGCGCTGCCCTCGATCGCGGCCTTCTTCAGGAGCGGCACGATATCCTGCCCCAGCAGGATGAGCGTCCGCGTCGCGACCTCGCGCCGGTCGTAGTCGTCATCGTCGAGCTGCGCAAGAATCGGCCGGACCGCTTCAACGGGCAAGGGCGCCGCCGGGATATCGACGTCCGCGGCCGCGCTCGCCGATGCCAGCAGGAGAGTGAAGATTCGAAGCGACCGCATCATCGATTGCTTCCGGAGGCTCTCCACATTCTAGGCTCTATCTCCAATTCCCCTCCCTCCCAGGGAGGGGCCAGGGGAGGGTCGGGCTCACCTGCTTGATTGTGGCCGAAATCCGGCGGTGGACGCGACCCTCCCCCTGCCCCTCCCTAAGAGGGAGGGGAGTTTAAGACACGTCCTGTGGCGCAGCCCGCTCATTTCCCGAGCACTTCTTTCAAGGCTGCCAGGATGAGCGTGACATTTCGCGTGCTGGAGCTGTGCCCCATCAGGCCGATGCGCCACGCCTTGCCCTTGAAGGCCCCGAGGCCGGCGCCGATCTCGATGCCATACTCACCGAGCAGCCGCTTGCGCACCGCGACATCATCCGCGCCATCGGGGATGCCGATCGCGTTGAGCATCGGCAGATGATGCCCTTCCTGACTCACATACTCGATGCCGAGCTTCTTGAGCCCGGCCCGCAGCAGCTCGTGCATCGCGCGGTGCCTGGCGAAACGGGCGTCGAGGCCTTCTTCAAACACGATGTTGAGCGCCTCATCAAGCGCGTAGAGCATGTTGATCGGCGCGGTGTGGTGATACAACCGTTCCTGCCCCCAGTACTGCTTGAGCATCGAGACATCGAGGTACCAGCTCTGCACCTTCGTCTTGCGGGCGGCCAGCTTCTCCATCGCGCGCGGCCCGAACGTCATCGGCGACAACCCCGGCGGACACGACAAACATTTCTGCGTCCCGCTGAACGCCGCATCGACGCCCCACTCGTCGATCCTCACCGGCGCCCCGCCCAGGCTGGTCACACAATCCATCAGCAGCAGCGCGCCGCCCCCCGGAAGGGCATGCACCGCGTCGCCGAGTTCCTTGGTGATCGGCTGGTGCGCGCCGGTCGAGGTCTCGGCGTTGACGATGGCGACCAGCTTCGGCTTCACGCGCTGCACCGCGTCGATGATTTCCTGCACGGGGAACACCTGCCCCCACGGCCGCTCGATCTTGTCGACCACCGCACCGCACCGCCCGGCGCAATCGACCATGCGCCCGCCGAACACGCCGTTGACGCCGACGAGGACCTTGTCGCCCGGCTCGATCAGGTTGGCGAGCATGGTCTCCATGCCGGCCGACCCCGTGCCGCTGGCGGCGAAGGTCATTTCGTTCTGGGTCTGGAACACCTGCTTGAGCTTGGACCGGACGCCGTCCATGAGCTGAAGGAATACGGGGTCGAGGTGGCCGATGGTCGGCTGGCTCAGCGCGGCAAGCACGCGAGCCGGGACGTCGCTGGGGCCGGGGCCAAGAAGCACGCGCTGCGGGATGTTGAACATGACGGCGATGGTAGCGGAGATGCGTTGACCTGCAAAAACGCGAACACGGCGATACCTTGCGTATGAAAGTTACAATGCCGGGTGAGCCGCCTTCGATTGCTGGGCGGCTCGGCTTGTCGAAACTGCTGGCCGTCTTTGAGGAGACCTTCGCATGCGACGCACGATGTTCACGCTGCTGACCGCCGCTCTCTTGGCTGCCATCTCACCGCTCGCGCTCGGCGAAGATTGGCCCAACTGGCGCGGGCCCAATCACAACGGATCGAGCAAGGAAACGAACCTGCCGGTGAAGTTCAGCAAGACGGAGAACGTCGCGTGGGCCATCGACCTGCCGGGCGTGGGGCCGTCGACGCCGGTGGTGGTGGGCGACATCATTTTCGTGTCGGTCGCGACGCCGGAGCACCAGATGATGGCCCTGGCGTATGACCGCAAGAGCGGCAAGCAGCTCTGGGCTGATACCGTCGCTGTTGCTCCGCCCGGCGATAACCGTTCCAACAAAGCTGGCCCCTCCGCCGCCGCCGATGACAAGCACGTGCTCTTCTTTTTCGGCTCCGGCGACCTCGCCTGCTACACGCACGACGGCAAGCAGGTCTGGAAGCGGCAGATCTGCGAAGAGTACGGCGACTTCGCCTTCATGTGGACCTTCAGCTCCAGCCCGACGCTGCACAAGGGCGTTGCGTACCTCCCAATCCTTCAGAACACCCGGCCGTACCGCCAGGGCAAGTACAAGCCCGGCAAGGATTCTTTCATCCTCGCGTTCGACCCGGGAACCGGGAAGAACATCTGGAAAGTGGACCGGCCTTCGGCTGCCGTCGCGGAATCGCTCGAAGCATTCACCACCATCGTGCCGCACACGAACAACGGCAAGGAAGAACTGCTCGTCACCGGCGGCGACTGCCTGACCGGGCACGACCCGAAGACGGGCGCGGAACTGTGGCGCTGGGGCACGTGGAACCCGACGAAGATCGGGCACTGGCGGCTGGTGCCTTCGCCGGTGGCCGGCGGCGGCGTGGCGCTGGCCTGCGCGCCGAAGGGCGATCCGGTTTACGCGATCAAGCTCGGTGGCAGCGGCGACATCTCCGAGGGTGGCCTCGCGTGGAAGAGCAAGGGCGGCAACATCAGCAGCGACGTCTCCACGCCGCTCTTCTATATGGATAAGTTTTTCGTGCTCAACAGCGACCGCCGGGCCATGGTGTGCGTCGAGCCGAAGGATGGCAGCGTCGTGTGGGAGATCGACAAGCTGCCGGGCCGCGCGAAATATGAGGCGTCGCCGACGGGTGCCGACGGGAAGATCTACACGATCAGCCACAAGGGCGAGGCGGACGTGATCGATGCGAAGACGGGCACGGTGCTGCACTCGACGGACATGGGCGGCGCGGGCGTCGACAACAACCGGCCGACGATCGTCGTCGCGGGCGGCAACCTGATCATCAAGGTACACAACAAGCTGTACTGCATCGGCGGCGGGAAGGTGAACTGATCACGCCGACTTCGGTAGGCGGGCGGCGAGCGTGGTGGCGGCTTTGTAGAGCGGGTTGATGTCGAGCGCGGCCTGCACGCATTCGCCGGCTTCGAGGAAATCACCGAGGGCGGCGCGGCAGACGGCGGTGTGATAGAGCGTGTCCGCCCAACCGGGCCGCTTGGCGCTCTGCTGCGAAAGCACGGCCGCCGATCGCTCGAGCATCCAGGTGAGCGGTGAAGCCGGCTCCTCCGCCGGCTCGACCGGGCGCGTGGCCCCATCGATGATCTGCCCGCTAACTGCGTGCAGCCACGCACGACTCAAGGCAGCGTCTCGCTCATCATCGGATGCGATCGATTCGAGACGAGCAGCCGCCCGATCGGTGAGGCAAGGACGGTCGATACTTAAGCCGCACACGACGAGCGCGGCCCACGATTCCACATCGCTCGCATTCAGGCGCGTCGCCTTCCACCACCACCAAACCGCGGCGCGGAACTGCCCGGCATGCATCGCGGCGCGGGCCATTGAGGTGAGCGCGGCGAAGCGATGCCGGCCGTTGAGATCGATCACCTTCAAGTAACGCTTGGTCGCGAGCTTATGGGCGCCGCAGCGATCGGCGTGGTCAGCGGCTTCGATCCAGAGTGCCGCATCATCGGGCAGCGCGGCGAGGAGCAGACGGTAAGTCGCCTCGGCGTCAGCGTATCGCCCGGCGTCGATGGACCAGCGCGCGGCCTGCCACTGATCGGCCGAGTCTGCCAGCGAGTGACCCGCGGTTATGAGCGCGGCGGCCTGCTGCGGGTTCTCGCGGGCGAGCAGCCGGGCAAGCGTGCGGCCGGCCTGACGATCGCGGGGCGACAGCGCGACGAGGTTCGTCAGGTGAATGACCTGCTCGCGAGCGCGGCCGAGCCGTTCACAGATGCCCGCGGCGTAGCGGTGGAACCGAATGTCATGGGGAAACGATGGAATCAACTGCTCGGCCACCGCCAGCGCCGCGTCGTCCCGGCCAGCGGCGATGAGCGCTTCGAGCCGGAGCACAACGATGTCGGGCCGGTCGCCGGCCGCCGCGTCGTAGAACGTCGCGGCGTCGAGTGCGTGCAGCGCCATCAGCGGCTGCTGGAGCGCAAGGCGGATGCGGGCCTCGATCACGCGGGTATCGGCGTCGCCGGGATCGAGCCGCAGTGCTTCGGTGATGTGCGCCTCCGCCATGGCCGGCTGACCGCATGCGAGCGCCTCGGCTGCTCGGTCGCGGGCCGCCACGGATTGTGCCTGTTGCTCCAGGTTCATAAGGCCTCGTCATCACGGTGATGTTAAGCCGCCAGTTCGGTCTGCAATCGGATCGCCAGCGGCTGGTTCGGCTCGCGCTGAAGCCACTGATGCAGCCGGCGACGAGCGACATCAATGCGGCCCTCGGCGAACTCGCGGCGGATCAGGGCGGCCCGCAGGTCGGGATACTTCGGATGAGCGTTGACCGCGCCCTGGAGAATCGAGGATGCGGGCGGACCGACGGCGAGGTCGTCATCGACGCGGCTGAGCACAATGGCAAGCTGCGCCGCATAAGGATCGAGCTTCAGTCCGCGGTGAGCCCAGCGGCGGGCGTCGTCCTGCTCGCCGGCGAGCATCGCCAGATCGGCCAGCGCCTGGCAGGCGGTGAGCATCGAGCGCTCGTCGCCGATGTCGCGGAGCATCTGCGTGATGGCCCCGCGCAGCATCGTGATGGTGCGCTCGTCGCGCTCGATGCGCTGGGCGGCGACGAGGCTGGGGATCACGTCGATCTGGTCGAGCAGTTCGCCGGCGAGCTGTTCGATGGTGGCGTGTGATACGGGCGGCAGCGCGGCGGTGTGCGAGGGACAGAGCGTGCCGAGCCAACGCATGACCGCCGGGGCGTGCCCGTGCTCGCGGTGCAGCCGGGCGATGTATGTGGCAGCGCGGGAATCGCCGGCCGCGAGGTGAATCGCGATCAGTGTCTGAAGGATAACCGGCTCGCTCTCGTGCGAAGCGGCAATGCGTTCATTGAGGAGCGAGGCTGCTAGCGCCTGGCGATTCGACCGTTCGAGCCGTCCCGCGAGCAGCGCGACCGCTTCGGCGGGACAATCCGGCAAGCGACGCCATTCATATAGTTCCAGTTCCGCCGCCACCACCCGACCATCGACGCACCACCGGCTGAGCCGCGCCAGCCGCCGCTCAATCGTTTCCTCGACGCCGCGACCCGCCACGGCCGACTGGCGCGTGATCCCGCTGGCCGCCTTCGATTTCAGGCGACGCCACCAACTGGGGGGCTTCGATGTGGGGGTCAACACGATTGCACCTCGGAACAAAGCACGCCCCAAGGAGCGGGGCCGTGTCGGTCCTATCGGTTGTATCGGATAGCGCGATTAGACCGGCAAGGCCGGCAAGCCGATGATTGTGTCCCCGTCCATCAATCCCGCTTCCTCATGCCCATCGCGACACGAAGCTCGGCGGCGAGCCAGTGAAGCTCCGTCTCGTCGCGACCAGTGAAGAGGCCCAGCACGCGGCCTTCGCGCGGGATGATCTGGAGGTTGAGCACCGCCTTGTTGTTGACGGTCATGCCACTGTGGTCGACGCGGATGTCGGCCAGGTCCTCGGCACGCCATTCGTGCTGGCCACGGCCGAAGAGCGATTGCCGGGTGACCAGCAGCGTGTCGTGAACGACGTCGAGCACCGCCTGCTTGCGGGCCAGGTTGATGCCCGCGAGCAGCATGGCGATGCCGACGGCCCAGAAGATGGAGATGAAGAGGAACATTTCCCAAGGCACGCCCATGCCGATCATCGCCAGCGTGAAGAGGGAGACGAACCCGCACCAGAACAGGCCGAACAGCAGCAGGCCCAGCGAACCCTTACGGAAGCCGGTGGGCGGCACGCGGAAGGTCAGGCCGCTGGACAAGCGGTCAACGGAAACCCGGCTGTCCATCGGCTGCGGCGGCACCGTCTCCGGGATGGCCGGCTCATTGGACAGCCGCTCAACTTCATCGCTCGCATGTTCGTCGTGATCCTCAATCACCTGCACGCGGTCGCGCCCGGTGATGCGCTGGTGTTCGCCGGCGATGTCCTTCGCAAGATCGCGGAGCGTGACGATCGAGTAGCCGCTCGCCATGGTGATCGTGGCGCTCTCGCCGAAGTGGGCGTGGATCGCGTGGGTCATGAACTTCGGCTGCGGCTTACGGTTGAGCTGCGACTGCTGCGACGTGGTGAGATTGGTCGGCCTGCCAATCTGAAAGTGCGTGAGCTGATCGGCAGGCCTGCACTTGCGGAGGCGGATCGGCCCGGCCCGATCGATCGAGCAGACCTGCGCCGCAGTCACCTCGATCTCGCTGTGCCCGAAGATCGCCATGATGCCAATCGTGATGGGCATGAGTCCGGCGAGGAAGAAGGGGATGCCGAACAGCCCGAAGAACAGCCGGCCGATGTCGAAGCCGCCCGAACTATTCGATGGCGGCGTGGACCGCGGCTGCGGCGGATTCGACGGCGGCTTCGGCGCCGGTGTTGACGCCGAAGGTTCGGGGCTTTCAACAGGTTCCTCATCATCCTCAAACTCGGCAGGCGACTCGCTCGGCGCGGGCATCGCCGAACCCGTCACGCTGTCGATCAGCGGGTCGAGCAGGCCGGTGGCGCCGAGGATCCAGAACACCGCGAAGCCGCTGAACATCAGGCCGAACAGGATGAGGCAGATGCCGCCCCGCCCGCCCTGTCGCCGCGGCAGCACGAAGCGCACGCCATCGGGCAGCGGTTCGGTGCGATAGGGCGCGGCGTCGAGTGGCATGGATGCATGATAATGGAGAGGAGGAAGGAAACAGGAGACAGGAGACGGGGGACAGGAGACAGGAGGCAGGAGAAAGGGGACAGGAGGCAGGAGGCAGGAGAAAGGGGACAGGAGGCAGACGGCAGGAGGCAGGAAGCCGATGGCTTTCGATTGATGCCACTGGCAGTCCGCTGCCAGTGCCTTCGCCGACGAAGTCCGATGACGTCGAGCACTGGCAGCGGACTGCCAGTGGCATCAGCGCTCGCACATCTCTCCCCCTCCCTTCCGGCAGAATCCTCACAAATGTCACGACCGGTCTAAAGCCACCCCGCGAAGTCGTCCGATAAACGGACTGTCGCCGCGTTGGTGAACGGAGTTGCTGGCGGCTTTTTGTCACCACGGCCGGATGCCGCCAACGTCGGGGACCTGTCATGACCAAGCACATGCCGATTGTCGGGTTCGCCGTCGCCGCCCTTGCCGTGTCGGGTTGCGCGCAGCAATACAACGGCTCGCTCTCCTTCAAGGAGCGCGACGCCGCCGTCGTCGCCGACGCGAAGCAGTACCACGCCACAAAGGATGCCGGCCGCGAAGACGGGCTCATCAACCCGCAGGCCGACGCGTCGCAGGCACCGCTGAAGAGCATGGGCCCGGTGACCTCGGCGCTGCCGACGAAAGAGCCCGCCCCGACCGAGACGCAGTTCGCCTCGCCAAACTCCGCGAAGCCCGCCGCCGGCGAGGTCCCCGTCAGCACCAACCCGGTCCCCAACAAATCCCTCGCCCCGCTCGGCCTCTTCGGCGACCTGCCTTCGACCACCACCGGCGGCGCGACCACCGACAGCCCCGACAACCTCGAGCAGGTCACCTTCGTCGCCGAGGGTGCCGACTTCGATCCCGAGGTCGACCCGACCGGCAAGTTCCTCCTCTTCGCCTCCACCCGTCACCGCGACAATGCCGACATCTACGTCCAGAAGATCGGCGGCACCACCGTGACGCAGCTCACGAACGATGCCGCCAAAGACATCATGCCGACGTTCAGCCCCGATGGCTCGCGCATTGCCTTCGCCTCGGATCGCTCGGACAACTGGGACATCTATTTGATGGACGCCAGCGGCGGCAAGGCCACGCAGCTCACCACCGGCGCGACCCACGACCTGCACCCCAGCTTCTCCCCCGACGGCACCAAGCTCGTCTACTGCTCGCACGGCGGCAAAAGTGGCCAGTGGGAACTCGTCGTCGTCGACGTCGCCAACCCCGCCCAGCGGCAGATCATCGGCCACGGCCTGTTCCCGCAGTGGTCGCCGAAAGGCGATCGCATCGTCTTCCAGCGGGCCCGCGAAAAAGGCACGCGCTGGTTCAGCGTCTGGACCGTCGATTATGTTGACGGCGAAGCGAAGCGGGCGACCGAGATCATCGCCGCCAACAACGCCGCCGCGATCACGCCCGCCTGGAGCCCCGATGGTGAGTATCTCGTGTTCTCCACGGTGATGGACCCCGACGCCACGCCGACAACGGGTGCTGATAAGCCGGTGCTGGCCGATGTGTGGGTCGTGGCGCTCGACGGCAGCGGCCGGGCCAACCTGACGAACAACAAGTTCGCCAACCTCCAGCCGGTCTGGTCGAAGACCGGCACGATCTACTTCGTGTCGAACCGCGGCAAGGACAGCGTCGAGAACGTGTGGTCGCTGCGGCCCGATGGCGCGCTGCGGCTGTCGAAGCCGACGCCCGGTAATCACAACGCCAATGTCCCAACGTCCGGAAAAGGTGCGGCCAGCGCTGCCGTTGAGACGAAAGAGTAGTGGTCGGAAGAAGTAGGCAGTCGGCAGTAGGCAGTCGGCAGTCCGGCAATGATCGATTCGATTCTTGACTGCCTACTGCGTACTGCCGACTGCCGACTGATCACACCGATGAGCGGAGCTCATCTCCAGAACCCCGGCAGGATGCCATGACAAGTAAACAGGTCATGCTGACTCTCGTGCTATTTCTCGCCGGTTGCGGCGCGGTGCGGGAGCCGCGCGGCTCCGATGCGCTTGTGACCCCGTACCAGGAAGGTCGGGTCTGGGCGGTGGCGCCGCTGCGGAACGAGAGCGGGAGCCTTGCTGCCGACGGCCTGCTGATGGCGGACCGTTTGCAGCGGCAACTGGAGAACGCATCAAACATCGATGTGGTCCCGGTGAACCGCGTGCTCAAGGCGATGGAACTGTTGGAGATGCCCGCCGTCGAGACGCCCGCCGATGCGGCACGTCTCATGCAGGTGCTGGGTGTCGATGGTCTGATCATCGGCACCATCACGGCCTACGACCCGTACGACCCGCCCAAACTTGGGCTCGCCATCGAGCTTTTCGATGGCGGCCGGTCGCACGCTCTCGATGAGTTGGACGTCACCCGCCTCTCGCGGGCGGCGACCGGCGATGAGACACATCCCTACGCCATCGGGGGAACCGCAACCTCGCGGGTGATGCCGAATCAATCCGGCGTCGCCAGCGGCGTCAGCGCGTTCTTCGACGCCGCCAGCGCCGATGTGCGCCACAAGCTTCAGGAATACGGCGGCAACCGGGGCGGCCCCGGCTGGCACCCCGACGGTTGGCACCGATATCGCATCAGCATGGACCTGTACAGCGAGTTTGTCACCTACGTGATGAGCTGGCGGTTGCTGCGGGCCGAGGCCCGGCGATTGGACCAGTTCATCACGGCAAGCCCGCCGCAGGCCAAGGCCCCGTGAACAATCGGGCCGGCCGCGCGGCAGCGGCCGGAGATTAGCCCGATGTCCACACCATTTCATGACGACGACGACAAGCCCAGGCGCGCCCGCAGGCGCCTCGGCGACGACCCCCTCGACGCGCAGGCGCCGGGGCCCAGGGCAGCGAACGATCGACCGGCCGACGACCCGACGCCGACGGAGCAGGGCGGCGCTTCGGGTTTGCTAGCCGGGGGTGGCCCCGATCAGACCTACGCATCAGGTCAAACGCCATGCGGCGCGACTCCCCTGGGCCCCGCCTCCTGCGACGAAGTGGTCGAACCTTTCGACGAGCAGAACCGCCGCCAGCTCGTGCTGGTGAAGAACGGCCACCGCTACGTCTTCCGCTACGAGCGCGGCGAAGAGACGAAAGTCCTCGCCGGCCTCGTCGAGATGGCGCGCGACCCCAAGAGCGATCTCGACTGGTTCGACGCGGCCGTGCTGAGCCACCAGCTCGGCCAGCGCATGAGCGAACAGCTAGACCGGTTGCGGCGGGCGTAAGCAGAGAAGAAGAGGTCAGAAATCAGAGATCAGAGGTCAGCCCACCACCTCGAGCCTCCAACGACTGACCTCCAACGACTGACCTCTGACCTCTGACCTCTGACCTCTGACCTCCGGCTTCTGACCTCTGGCCTCTGCCATCGCCTTCCGGCCGCTCCGAAAACCTTTCCACTTCCAGGAAGCTCTTCCATGTCCAGCACCACACTGATCGAGTCCTTCGTCAACTACCTGCGGTTCGAGCGGCACTTCAGCCCGTACACCGCCCGCTGCTACGAGACCGATCTGCGTCAGTATGCGCAGCACCTCGAAAGCGGCGAGACCGACGGCGGCGGCGCATCATCCGGTTTCTCAACGCCGATCCTCTCGCTCACCAGCGTCGATCCCACGCCGTCGCACGAAGGCAACGGCGGAAACAGCGCCACCGCCACGCTCGAGGCCCCGCCCGTCGCCATCACCGCCACCAGCACCGTCATCGACCGCAAGATGGTTGCCGCCGACGCCATGTCGATCCGCGGCTTCCTCACCTTCCTCGACACCTACGGCTACAGCCCCGCCACCACCGCCCGCAAGATCGCCACCCTCCGAAGCTTCTACAAGTGGCTGCTCAAGCGCGGCGGCATCGCGTCCAACCCGATGCTCCTCATCCGCACGCCCAAACAGACCAAGCGGCTGCCCAAGGCCATCACCGTCGAGCAAATCGACAAGCTGCTGGGCATGCCCGACAACCGCGACACCCTCGGCGCCCGCGACCGCGCCATCCTCGAAACGCTCTACTCCACCGGCGTCCGCGTCAGCGAGCTCGTCGACCTCAACCGCAACGACCTTGAGATGAACGACCAGGCTGTGCGCATCCGCGGCAAGGGCAAGAAGGAACGCATCGTGCCGCTGGGCAACCACGCGCTGGCCGCCATCCGCCACTACCTCACGCTGCTCGAGCCCGATGCCCGCTTCGCCCGACTTCGTGAGCGTTCCCTCAACGAGATCAACATCCCGCTGTTCGTGAACAAGAACGGCGGCCGGCTGTCGAGCCGATCGGTCCGTCGCAAGCTGGATAAGTACCTCGCCACCGCGGGCCTCGATCCCTCCATCAGCCCGCACACGCTGCGGCACAGCTTCGCCACCCACCTGCTCGACAACGGCGCCGACCTCCGCAGCGTGCAGGAGCTGCTGGGCCACCAGTCGCTCTCGACCACGCAGATCTACACGCACCTGTCGACCATGCGCCTGCGCAACGCGTACGATCAGGCGCACCCACGCGCGGTGTGACCCTCCCCACCTCTCCCTCCGAGGGAGAGGTCGGCGAGGCCCTGCGAGCCGGGTGAGGGTGATGCATCAACGAATACACAAGCGCCGCCCCCTCGGGCGGCGCTTTCTTTTCTGCTCATCCGATGGGAGGCCACCTGCTACCGCCCCGTCACCGCACCTTGAACCCCTCACCCTCACCCGGCCTCGCGGACTCGGCCACCCTCTCCCTCCGAGGGAGAGGGGACGCGGCGTTTTTCTTTGCCCGCTATCCTGCTCCGCATGCCCGCCCTGTTTCACAGCAGCGCCGACCGCGTCTCGACGCCCGACCTCCGCTCGTACGCCTCGCACTTCGCCATCGGCTTCGCATCCATGCTGCTGCTGGGCCTCGCGTTCCCCAGCCCCGGCTGGTGGCCGCTGGCGCACGTCGCACTCGCCCCGATCACGCTGCTGGCCGCCTGGGCCCATTCCACGAATCGTCTCTTCTGGACCAGTTTCCTCGCGAGCTACGCCTGGTGGCTCATCATGCTCTCGTGGCTCATCGGCGTCACCGGCGGCGGCTACGCGGCGCTGGCCGCATACATGGCCGTCTACCTCCCGCTCTATCTCGTGCTCTGGCGGCTCATCGACCGCCGGTTCCGGCTGCCCGCGGTGCTCACCGTCCCGCTCGTCTTCGTCCCCCTCGAATACATCCGCGGCACCTTCCTCCAAGGCGGCATGGCGTGGTTCGGCCTCGGCCACTCGCAGGCCCCCTACCTGCCGGGCCAGGCGACGCTCTGGTTCATTGAGGTTGCCGACCTCGCCGGTGACTGGACGGTGAGTTTTCTTGTCGCGATGACGAACGGCCTCATCGTGGATTTCGTGCGATGGAAATTTAATCGGTCGCGAAGCACGAGAGCATTGACGGCCTTCGTTGCGATCTGGGCGAGTGCATTTGGAGGTGCGCTGTGGTGGGGATTCCTTGCGACGAATGTCAATCTTGCACTCGAAAAACTTGGACCGACGAACATCCAAGTCGCCCTCATCCAGACCAACGTTTCCCAAGACAACAAGATGCGCCCCAAGCCCGGCCAGTTGATGGCCGACTGGAACCGCATGGTCGAACTCACGCAGCAAGCCCTCGCCGCAAATCCCAAAATCGAGATCGTCGTTTGGCCCGAGACGATGGTCCCCGTGCCGATCAATCCCGAGGCGCTCGATGTCTACCGCCGGCTCCAGCGTGAAGGCAAAGGCGGCGAAGACCTCTTCTTCCACGAGCAGGTCGGCCAGCTTGCCGCGACGCACAAAGTTCACTTCTTCGTCGGCAGCGGCGCGATCCAGTTTCAGCCGACGCGCCGCTACAACTCCGCATTCCACTATCTGCCGGATGGCTCGCAGGCGGCCGACTCGTACAGCAAGATCGATCGCGTCCCCTTCGGCGAGTACATCCCGTGGGTCGAAGACTGGCCGTGGCTCAAGGAGATGTTCCTTAAATACCTAAGCCCCTACGGCCCCGGCAACGACTACACCCTGACCCCCGGTGAACGCCGCACCGTTTTCACCGTCACGCGCGGCGATGGCTCGACTGTCCGCGTCACCGTCCCCATCTGCTTCGAGGATGCCTTCGCCCGCAGCACGCTCGCCCTGTGCTACGACCGCTCCGGCAAGCGCTGCGACCTCATGCTCAACCTCACCAACGACGGCTGGTACCCCGGCACCGATCAGGGCCTTCAGCACGTGCAGATGGCAGTCATGCGCAGCATCGAAACACGCGTCCCCATGGCCCGCAGCGTCAACACCGGCGTCAGCGTATTCATCGATTCGTGCGGCCGCGTCGGCCCATTCGTCACCGGCTCGAGCGGCGAAATCCAGCAGATTGACGGCTTCGCGATCAGCGAAATCACACTCGATCCGCGCAGCAGCACCTTCGGTTCCGTCGGAGCGATCCCGGTGCGATTGCTCACGCTTGCCATGGCGATCCTCGCGGTGATCGCGTTCATGCACCGCCACGCTCTTTCAGGACCCCGGAGGAATTAGCCGCCGAGCCACCGAGAGCACCGAGAGCACCGAGGGAGACTGGGCTACGAGCCGCTAAGAAATGAACCACAGAGGCACAGAGAACACAGAGAAAACAGAGAAGAAAGTCCGCCCTGCCGTTGGCTGTACCCGTATTTCAATCACCGTGTCTCCGTGGTAATCCACGCTGGAAATTACCTCAACCGCTGCTTCGTTCCGACTCGGTGCCCTCGGTGTCTCGGTGGCAAACCCGTCTTGCATAATTTCCACAACCTTCGATTTGACAAGCCCCCGCGCTTACGATGATAATGCCTCGGCCGCAAAGGCCTGCCTTGCCAATAGGTTCGGCAAGGTCCATCGCCAACACCCTCTCCATTTAGGAGGTCAGCCGTGCATCCCCTGACCAAAGTATTCGTCGTCCTGATGACCGTCCTCTCGATCGTCCTGGTGTCGATGGTGGTGCCTTTCGTGGCCAACACGGAGAACTACCGCGACCAGCGCGAGGCCGCGATGTCCCGCGCCGCCGCCGCCGAGGCCAACGCTGCCGTCGCCCAGGCTAGTTCCGACGCGTCGCGCTCCGAGCTCAATGCCCAGATCGACGAGATCCAGAAGCTGCTCACCGCCCAGCGCACGCTCAACGACTCGCTCAAGGGTGAGCTCGCCACCGAGCGCGGCAACCTCGAGCGCACCCGTGCCGACCTCGTGCGCACCCAGGCCGACATCGCCAACCTGACCGCCGCCAACGCCCAGTTCGCCAAGATCCAGGATGATCACCAGAAGGAATTGGCGATGCGCCGCGAGGAGAACCTCAAGCAGGCCCGCCAGATCATCGAGATCGAGACGTCGAACAACGACCAGTCGAGCTCCGTCGCCACGCTTCGTCGCCAGCTCCGTCTCGCCCAAGAGAACTTGATCAAGACACAGGAAGAGCTCTCCGAAGCCACTTCCGCTCTTGTGAAGATCCCCGTCGAGGTCCGCAATCAGTACCTTAGCGCCGGCGTCAGCGCCGACACCGACAACAGCTTCAATGCCGACGTCGTGACCGTCGGTCAGGTCTCCGATGTGAAGCAGGCCGGTGAGACGACGCTCGTCCAGCTCAACATCGGCCGCAACGGCGGCGTCAAGGAGCGGATGCGGTTCGTGGTCAGCCGCGACGGCCAGTACCTCGGCACGATCGTGGTCATGACGGTCGACGAGCAGGCGGCCGTGGCCCGCGTCAAGACGCTCAAGAGCGGCTCGACGCTCAAGTCCGGCGACTCGGCCCGCTCCGGCCCGATCAACTGATCGACGCCGCCACCAGCCGTGTTCTTGGTACGCGTCCGAGTTCGGTCAGCACACACGATCGTTGAACTGGAGTTCAGCCATGAGTCAAGCAGGCAGTGCATCCACCGGCAAGCGCGTCGTGCCGGCCCAGATGAATATCTATACGGTGCTGGCGATGGTCGCAACGATCGCGCTCGGCTTGGGCGTCGGTTTCGTCTGGAACATCAGCTCCAAGCTCAACAGCAGTAAGGACGCCCCGCAGAAGAACCCCTGGCACGTCGAGCCCGCGACGGCCGATCAGGCATCGGTGCAACCGCCGGTTAAGCCTTGAGCGCGGCGTGGATCTGGCACGGGTGGCACTGACAAGCGTAGTCCGCGACGCTTGTCAGTGAAAGCACACCCGGTTTTGAAATCTCGAAACGGCTGAGGCGTCGTCATGGATGGCATCGCGAGCCGAAGGCATCAACTCGTTGCTTTTCCCTGGGTGGCACGGGCAGGCCGCCGCCCGCCGCGGCCTGCCCGTGCCACCCGCGGAAATGTCCGCGAAACGACATTGCCGCCCGTCGCCGCTCGTTCATCCCCATCACACCCCGACTTCCAGTATCATCCACGCGGCCCGATCGATCGTGGCTCATTTTCAGGCCGGTCGGCCGCTATTTCTCGGCAACAGTTTGAGTCCATCGCGCGGAGCGCGGTGGCTACAAGGGGTTTGACCTGTGCGGTTTCTCGATAAGCTGATGGGCTGGTTCAGCGTCGATATGGGCATCGACCTGGGCACCTGCAACACCCTCGTCTGCGTGCGCGGCAAGGGCATCGTGCTCAACGAGCCCAGCGTTGTCGCCGTCAAGAAAGGCACCAACCAGGTGCTGCAACTGAAGGACGGCTACGCCGTCGGCTGGGTCGCCAAGGAAATGCTCGGCAAGACGCCCGGCTCCATCTCCGCCATCCGTCCGCTGAAGGACGGCGTGATCTCCGACTTCGAGATCACCGAGGCGATGCTCTCCTACTTCATCAATAAGGTCAACGGCAAGGGCCCGTTCATGCGGCCGCGCGTCGTCATCGCCGTGCCCAGCGGCATCACTGCCGTGGAGAAGCGCGCCGTGCTCGACAGCGCCGAGCGGGCCGGGGCAAGGCGCGTCTACCTCGTCGAGGAGCCGATGGCGGCCGGCATCGGGGCGAAACTGCCCGTTGTCGAGGCGACCGCCAGCATGATCGTCGACATCGGCGGCGGCACCACCGAGGTCGCCATCATCAGCCTCGCCGACATCGCCCAATGCGAGTCGATCCGCGTCGCCGGCGACGACCTCGACGAAGCCATCATCAGCCACATGAAGAAGGCTTACAACCTGATGATCGGCGAGCAGACGGCCGAGAAAATTAAGATCGAGATCGGCTCGGCGGTGCCCATGACGGGTGGCCCTGACAGCCCCGACGGGCAGGAGAAGACGATGGAGGTGCGCGGCCGCGACATGATCAGCGGCCTGCCCCGCAAGACCGTCGTCACCAGCGAAGAAATTCGCGAGTGTTTGCAGGAACCCTTGATGCAGATCGTCGAAGCGGTGACCCGCACGCTGGAAAAGGCCGAGCCCGAGCTCGCGGCCGACCTCGTCGACAACGGCATCTGCCTCGCCGGCGGCGGCGCCCTGCTCCGCGGCATCAGCACGATGATCGCCAACTCCACCGGCCTCGACGTCCGCATCGCCGACGACCCCCTCACCTGCGTCGCCCGCGGCACCGCCATCTACCTCGAACACCTCGAGGAATGGAAAGGCACCATGGAAAGCGACCTCGACGCGGGCTGACTGCATCGCCGATAGTCGGGTTCAGAGAAAAGCAGCGACAGCAAAGCCCACGGACTCCCGTCCGTGCGTGATCCCTCGATCATTCGCAATTCTCCCGACCCGGCAAGGCTGATACAATCGATGTCGCTTCTTCCTGCCAAGTCCTCCATCCACTCAAGGAGGCTCCGATGGGTCAGTCAGTTCGCTCCGCGTATTACGGTCGGACCTGCACATCAAAGCGACGGTCAGCCGGCACCGGGAGATCGAACAATTGCTCGCCGCTCTGCGAAAGCAGGCTCATGAACGCCTCACCGCCAGCGAGCGCGAGAGGGAGATCGCGTTTCGCCTGGGCAAGGCCTACGACCTGTGGCTGCGCAATCAGCACGCCGCCGCCGAGGCGGAGACGCTCAAGGCGATGGCAGTGCTGCCGACGCATCCGACGGCGCTGGCTATGAGGGACCTGATTGCGGGCAGCGCGAGGCGGATGCGAGGCAAGGGCAGAGGAGCGCCCGATGCGCCCGCCGCCGCCGAGGTGCTTCGCGAGGACGAGACAAAGCGCGGCGGCGCGACGCGGAAGTATCTTTCAACGGCCGACCAGGCGGCGTGGCGGCTGCTCGACAAGCGGATCGACGTCGATTGGCGCGGCGCGACGATGAAGAATGTGCTCGGTGAAATCGCCGAGAAGTCCGGCGCTAATCTGTACATCGACTGGATCACGCTCGAAGGCGTCGGCATCGAGCAGGACGGGACAGTCGAACTGCGGCTGCGCGACGTGCCGTTATCGACGGTCCTTGACGTCGTGCTGGACCGCCTGCCCGGGTCGATCGAACCGGCCGCGTTCGATGTGGACGACGGTATCGTCGTGATCACGAGCAGACGACAGCTCAAGATGGGCGCCGTCACGAACGAAGACGACATCAGCGACCTGTTGAACCTACCGGTCGATTCGGGCGAGAAGACGAATGGCGAACCCACACCCGGCAAGGCGGGCGAAGGGAACGAGGATGATCAAGATGAAGACCCGACGCGCGAAGAGCTGGTGGAGATGCTCGCGACGCTGATCCAGGACCAGATCGGCCACCAGGCCGACTGGCAGGCGTACGGCGGCGAGACCAACTCGCTGCGCGAGCTCAACGGCATGTTGATCATCAGGGCCCGCCCCGTGCACCAGGCCGAGATTCAGGCGCTCTTGGAAACAATGCGGTCGCGGCTCGTCGGCCGCATCGGCCAGGCGCTGGCGGAGCGGGCCATCGCCCCGCTGCTGGAGCAGGCCGACGACCTGCGGCTGAAGGAGCGGCACGGCGAAGCGCTCAAGCGCGTGGAGAAGGCGCTGATCGTCCGGCCGGACCACCCGCGGGCTTTGGCGCTGCGAACAGCGATCGCCGAGACGATCGAACGGCAGAAGGCCGCCGTACCTCGGTGAAAAAGAAGAGCCCACGCACGGGAGTGCGTGGGCTTTTGAGTTGAGCAGGTTTCGATTTCGGCAGCAACGGCAATCAGTCAATTATCTTCATCACATGCTCGTTGCTGTTGGCCTTCAGCTCCGGCACGTAGATCGCGTAAAACTTCGTAGGCAGGGCGTGGAACACGCCCGGGATCTCGGCACGCAGGCGGTACCGTAGCAAGTGCTCGCCCTGGTCGATGTTGGCGACGAACAGCACCACCTTCTCGTCGCGCATCTCCATGTAGCTGTAGAACCCTTCCTGGCCCTGGCCGCCGGAGTTTACCTTTACCGGCTCGCAGCCGGCGGGCTTCATGTCCTCCAGCGCGAGGTAGGTGTAGTTGTTGTCGGTGGTCACCTTGAGCTCGACCTGGATCTGGTCGCCGCTCTTGACGGTGTCGCCGTCCTTCAGCGGGATGCGCTCGTAGCGGAGGCGTTCCTCCTTGACCGTCTGGCCCTCGCTGCCCTCGACGTCGACGACGTACTTGATCTGCTGGAGCTTGAAGTATTTCCGGTCGACCTTCAGCTCAAGCCCGGCGGCGGCGATGTTCCGCTCCTTCGTGAAGTAGGAGAGGTAGCTGTTGTAGTACAGCGCGCCGGGACCTTCCTTGGTGATCTTCAGCGTGTGCTTGCCGCTGCCGATCGCGGCGCCTTCGATCACGAACTTGTTGTCGAAGGTGAAGAAATTGTCCTTGTTGATCTTCACCGTCTTGACGCTCTTGCCGTTGTCGAAGTCGAGCGTCAGCGTGTAATCCGCGTTGCCTTCGCCGCTGGCGACGACGTAGTCGCTCATCGCCGACAGCACCATCGTCGTGTCGCTGGTCGACCGCCAGTAGTAACCGTTCTTGCGGTTGTTGAGCAGCCACTTGATGAGCTTCGGGCTGATCTCGCTCTTGGGCTCGATCTTCGTCAGGGCCTTGAGCGCCCAGGCGTTGGTCTCGATGTCGTTGTTCCACCAGTACCACCAGCCGGCCTTGGGCGTCTTGAACCAGGCGAGCTGCGTTTCGGCGTTTTCCTCGACATACTGCTTCATGTTCTGAAGCACGAGCTCGGCGCGGGCCTTGTCTTTGACGTTGTGGTGCGTCAGCGCGAGCAGCGACTTGCCGTACAGCTCCAGCTTGTCGCGGCCTTCGTGCAGGCGCTCGATCAGGCTGCCGCTGCGCTTGTCCTCGGCGTTGGGCTGGAGCTTGTACTCAACCTTCAGGTTCTTGAGGCTCAGCACGTAAGCGACGAACGCGTGCTCGCTGCTGACGGTCCACCACTGCTCCTGCATCTTCTGGGTTTCCCAGTTCTGGAGGAACTGCATGCCGCGCATCACGGCGTCGTTGCTGATCTCGACATCCGACTGCTGCGCGGTGACGAGGGCGTGGAGGATGTAGACGGTGAAGTACGGGCTCGACTCGCCGCCGGGCCACCAGCCCCAGCCGCCGTCGCCGTTCTGCATGTTCATGATCTTCTGCCGGCCCTTGTCGATGAGGTTCTTCATGTAGGCCGAATCGAAGATCGCGTTGTCGCCGTAGATGGTGCGCTTCTCGCCCTGCTCGACCCGGCGGATTTCTTCCATCCGGCCCTTGTTGATGTTGCGGACCTGCTCCAGGTTGATGCCCATGTTCTGAAGCGTCTTGAGCGTGAGCACCGCGGGCATGAACCGGCTCACGGTGTTTTCGCTCGATTCATACGGGTAATACAGCAGGTAAGGCAGCGCATCGAGCATCGAACCGACGAGGCTCGGCGCGAACTGCACCTCGAGGCGCGTCAGTTCCGGCCGTCGCTCCTCGGGGATGTTGAGCTCGATGGTGTGGCTCTTGGACTTGTCGTCCGGGCGCATCGAGCCGGTCTGCGCGACTTGCTTGCTCATGCCATGCACCAGCACGGGGAAGCTCATCGCCATCGCGTCGCTTTCCTCATTGGTCAGCGCCTTGACGGTGATCTTCGCGGTGCCTTCCTTGAGCACCTTCACGCGCCAGTCAACGCGGGTCTCGCCGTTGGGCTGGACGAGGACCTTCTGCTCGGCCTTGGCGGGGCCGATGAACTGGAGATGGTCCTTGGGCACGTCGAGGGAGACGGTCACTTCCTTCGCGCTGGTGAGGTAATTGTTGACGTTGGCCGAGAGCACGACCTCGTCGTACTCCATGAAGAAGCGCGGCGCCTGGAGACGGACGAGGAGCTTCTTGGTGCTGACGACGGAGGTGGTCGCCTGGCCGACGCGGGTATCGGGGGTGGTGGCCCAGGTGTTGAGCTTCCAAGTGGTCAGATTGTCGGGCACGACGAAGGACGCGGTCGCCTTGCCTTCTTCGTCGGTAGTGAGCGTTGTGAGCCAGAGCGCGGTGTCGGCGAACTGGGTGCGCAGCGTCGGCTCGGCGTTGCCGGTGTCACCGCCTCCGTCACCGCCGCCTTCACCGCCGCCGAGCCCGCCGGTCTTATCTTCAGCGGCATTCTTGCGGAGCGAATCGGCACCGGGCTTGCCGGGCGCTGCCGCCGCCATGGGGGCCGCGCCGTCGGCCAACATCGCGCTGCGGCGGTTCTCGCCGCGGGCCTGGCCGAACTGCGCTTCGCCGGGGCCGTGGGCGCCGTTGCGATCAGACGACTGCTTGGACTTCTCAAGTTCGGCGCCCCAGGCGTTGCCGCCGCCCTGGAGCCGGTCGATCTCTTCATCGGAGACGGAGCGCCAATCCTGCACCCACGGGCCCCACACGCCGTACCAGCCGTGCGGCACCGGATAGATCTGCTGATACGGATGATGCACGAAGCCGTGTGCCGCGAACTGCTCGACGAGGTTCGTCTGCAACAGCGGGTGGTGATGGCGGATGTTGCCGTGGAAAAACTTGGCGATCTCCGGGGTATTTTCCGGGGCAATGTAGAGCACCGAGCGGTCGAAGCCGCTGAGCGTGAATTGGGCCTTCGCCGGCTTGCCGTCGGGCAGCTTTGCGGTGACGTTGACCGTCGCCTTCTCGCCGGGCTTGTACGTCGGCTTGTCGCTGGTGATGGCGACATCGATCACGCTCGACTCCGGCGGCACGAGCATCTGCCGGACCTGCGTGTGAACCCGCGTCGCGTTCACCGTGGTCGCTTCCACGAAGAAGTTTGGCGAGTGGTTCTTCTTGATCGGGATGTCGACGACGGTGCTCTTGCCCGCAATGTGGATCACGCGGTACGACAGCATATGGTTGTTGTCGACGTCATCGGCGAACAGCACGTAGCTGTTGGAATGCTTCGTATTGATCATCACGTGGGCGACTTCGCCGGGCAGGTACGTCCGCTTGTCGGTGAGCAGCTCGAGGTCGTTGAAGCGGTAGAGCGCGCCGTCGAAGTCGCGGCCGGCGACCCAGACCATGGCGATGCCCATGACCTGACCGCCCCACTGATCCGGGCTGGTGACGGTGAATTTGAGTTGCCCGCTCTTCTCGTAGCGGAACTGGATCTTGGCCTCGCCGTTCTCGTCGAGCGTGACCTTCTCGGTGTGCAGCACGGTCTCTTTGATGTGAGCGTTGTTCGGGCCGCCGAAGACCACGTCGGTGACCTTGAGGATGCCCTCGGTCTTCACCGGCGTGTTGTCGGGACGCAGGGCGCGGACGGTAAGGAAAATCTCCTCGCCAGGCCGGTAGTAGCCGCGGTCGGCGTGGATGAACGTGTAATACGCCTGCCGCGTGATCTTCACGGAACCTTCACCCGTGATCGTCCGGCGCGACGAGTCGCGCACCTCGGCCTCGACGAAGTACTGGTGGTCCTTGTCGGGGTGGTCCTTGGCGGCGCGGGCGGTGTCGATGCTGACCTTCACGGTGCCGTCGCCGGTGAGTTGCGTCTCACCCTGCGCGACGAGCTCGCGCACGGGGTTGCCGCGCGGGCCCCACCACATGGGGATGCTGTAGCAGCCGCGCATCTGACTCCACCACGGCAAATAGTCGTAGCCGTAGTAGGAGTAGCCGTAGCCCTGGCCGTAGAGCCAGTCCCAGCGGCCGGCGGGGAAGTAATTGTGCGTGTATTCCTGGCGGAAAACCTTGTACTTCACGGTGCCCTGTGTGACCGGGCCGCCGAAGTAATACGTCGCCTTGATGGTGGCTTCGACCTTCTCGCCGAGCTTGGCGTGGTCCTTGCCGGCCTCGACGGTCACTTCATATTCGGGCTTCTTGTATTCCTCGACGCTGAACGTCTGGCCGCCGGCGTAGACGTGCTGATTCGGATTGGTCGCGTCGCGGATGTCGATGCGGTACTGACCGAGCGTCGCCTCGTCGCCGAGCATGAACGCGCTGTCGGCGCCGCCGTACTGATCGGTCTGGAGCGCGACCTCCTGCACCTTGTTGCCGCGCGGATCGTGGACGACGATCGCGAGCTTGCGGTCGGGGCGGTTCTCGATGATGCCGTTGTTGAACTGGCGGAGCCAGATCTTGTAGCGGACGTTCTGGGCTGGGCGATAGACCGGGCGGTCGGTGATGGTGTACGCCGTCATGCCGCTGCGGAGTTGCGACGGATGATAGTTGGACCAATAGCTCATGCCGGTCCACGCGAACCGCTTGTCACCGGACTTCACGAGGGCGTGAAGCTGGCTGCCGTGCTGCCGGGCGCGGGAGATGACGACGGCGAGGCCGTCCTTGTCGGTCTTGAGCTTGTGCAGGAAGCGGTGGTACTCAGTCTGGCGCGTCTGCTGGTTGTAGGTCTGCCAGACCTCGAGGGCTTCGATGTCGGCCTCGGCAATCGGCACGCCGCCGCGGGCCTCGGTGATCATGTACAGGTTGCCGTCCTTCACCTTCTTCTCGACGATCGCCAGGTCGGTCAGCGCGAAGATCGCCCGGCTGTCGCCGATGACCATCGCGTCCTTACCCTTGAGGTTGGCGTGCTCCTTCGGCGGCTCCTTGAGGTAGCCGTAGATCATGTAGGCGCCGTGGTCTTTTAGGGGCGCCGTCTGGATGGCGTGGGCGTAGCGATGGCTGCCATCGTTTTTAACGTCGGTCTCCCAGCGGGTCACTTCCTCGCCGATGAACTCGGCGGCGACGACCTGGGCCCAGTTCTGCGGGTGGAAGCCCTGCACGAAATTGCCGTGCCAGTTGGCGACCGCCCAGAAGCCGCGGAAGCCGAAGCGCGGGTCTTCCTTCTCCTCGCGCACCTTGCGCATGAAGCCCTCGTGATCGACACGGCGGGCCACGTACCAGATCTTGCTCGCGTTGCGGTAGCTGACCTGGAGCTCGATGGCCGAGCCGGGAAGCTGCACACTGCTGTTGGAGATCGATACCTGCGGCTGAAGAATGCGCTGGACCTGCCCGTCCGCTTCCTTCACCCACTTCGAGTCGCCGTAGCGGGCCTTCACATCGGCGTATTCCTTGAGTGCCGTTGTGTACTGCTGCCGCGTCTGGTAGTAGAGCCCGAGGCCGTATTGAGCTTCGTCGGCAACGCCACTCTTGGCGTAATCCTCGACCGTCGTGCGCAGCATGGCGACCACGTCCCAATCCTTGGGCAGGTCGACGACCTTCACCTGTCCGCCGGCGAGAACGATCGCCTGATTATCTTTGAGCTCCCACGGGTTGATCGACTGGAGCTCTTCCTGCATCGGGTACTTGCTGCCGTCGTGGTACATCGACGCGTAGGTGTTCAGGCGGTCCATGCCGAACTGGGCGCGCGAGAGCATCGCCTGGCGATACCAGGCGAGGCCCGTGAATTTCTTGTTGTCGGTCTGATCGAGGCCGCGGGCTTCGTTCAGCAGGTAGAGCACCTTCTGTTGGTCGTCGAGTTCGCCTTTGTAGTCCTTGGGTGTGGTGGGGAAGATGGGCTTGCCGCCGGCATCGACGCGCAGACCGATGGGCCGCTTGCGGCGGACCTGCCAGTCGCCGTGGTACTCGTCGAAGTCCTGCTCGCCGGCGGTCTCGGCGGCGAAGTCGTCGCGCTGGGCCCAGTAGCGGAACCAGTAGGAATAATTGTTCTCGAAGATGCCGAATCGCGACGCGGTGGAGGCGAGGTCGAAGATCGCCTCGATGCGCTCGTTGTGCCAGTTCTTGCGGTCGGCCTCGGGCAGCGACTCGAGGGATTTCGCATCGGCGTCATACTTGGCGTAAAGGTCGCGGGCCTTCTCAAGGTGGGCCATCGCGAACTTTTTGTCGTACCGCTCGGTGCGGACCTGGATGCCCTGGAGCCACTGGTTGCGGTGGACCTTGCCGCCGGAGCGCGTGCCCCAGTGCGGGACGAGCATGTAGAGGTTGCCCGCCATGCGTTCGGCGCGGGCTTCCCACGGGGTGCCCTTCGACTTCCTGATGAACTCCTCGGCTGCCTCCAGCGCCGGGTCGAACTCCTGGAGCCGGAGCTTCGACTGCACCACGCGCTCGCTGGCGTGCTGCCATCTCTCGGGCAAAGGCGCGATCTTCAGGAAGGCCTCGTACTGAATCGCGGCCTCCTTGTAGTTCTTGTCCTCGAAGAGCTTGTCCGCCTTGGCGAGGATGTCCGCCGGCTTCTCGTCGGCGGTATTGGCCAACTGGCCGGTCGCGACGAACAGGGCCCCGATGGCGGCGAGCGCGGCGGCAAGCGTGAGGCTTTTCCAACTCATGACATGTCTCCAGAGAAGGGGCGTGGACACCCATTAAACCAAATGAACCGCGGGCCCTCCAAGAGGCCGTGACCCATTGGACGCGGGAGGCGTCGATCGGTTCCGCGAGGTTTGTTCAAATTGAGTCATGGAAAGCCGGGTAGCGCCGGCGGGGCAATCGCATGTACCGGTGCCACGGGTCGGCTCTGCGACCCGTGCCTAAATCACTGGCCATCCACACGGGTCGCAAAGCCGACCCGTGGCACCGTCGCGAGGCTACATGCGATTTGCCCCGGCACCGCCACCGCCCCGCTTGCACCCCCCTTCGCCTTGCGTTACAAACATGCCCTCTGCGGTGGGGTTCCCGTTAGAAACCGTTCATCAACCAGTCACAGGAGACTCAACATGGCCATGCTCATCGGGGAAGCGCTCGTCGGCGACGGCAACGAGATTTCTCACATCGACCTGCTCATCGGCGACAAGGACGGCCCCGTCGGCGTCGCCTTCGCCAGCGCCTTGGCAAACCAGAAGGAAGGGCACTCCAACCTGCTGGCCTTGATCACGCCCAACCTCGCGGTCAAGCCCGCCACCGTGCTCATTACCAAGGTGACCATCAAGGGAGCCAAGCAGGCCGTGCAGATGTTCGGCCCCGCCCAAGCGGCCGTCGGCCGCGCAGTCGCCGACAGCGTCGCGGCCGGCGTCATCCCCCGCGACGTCTGCGAGAAGTATGTCATCGTCTGCGGCGTCTTCATCCACTGGGACGCCGCCGACGACACCAAGATCTACGACTACAACTACGAAGCCACCAAACTCGCCATCGCCCGCGCGATGAAGAACGAGCCGAGCGTCGACCAGATGCTCGCCGGCAAGGCCCAGAAGCACCCGTTCAGCCCCAAGTAAGCCGCTCGCGGCTTCGCACTACAGGTCAATCGAAAAACGCCGCGCGAAAGTGCGGCGTTTTTTTTGACACCCCTGAATACCGAGCTAGACTATCTAGCCACAATTCGTTTAATGTGGGGGACAACAGCTATGCAATCGCAGTGGAAACTCGCCGACGCCAAAAACAAGTTCAGCGAAGTAGTCGACCGCGCACTGAATGAAGGCCCGCAGCGCGTGGTCCGGCGCGACGGCGCCGTCATTGTGATATCCGAGAAGGATTACGAGGCCATGGCCGGCGAGAGCTTCAAGGATTTTCTGTTGAACGGCCCAAACCTTACTGGCGTTGACCTGCGACGCGATAAGTCGCCCGGCCGCGAGGTGCGGTTTTGAAGGTTCTGCTCGACACTTGTGTTGTCTCGGAGTTCCCGAAACCCAAACCTTCTGAGCGCGTCATTGCCGCGATCAAAGCGATCCCGTCGCGTGATCTGTTCGTCAGCGCCGTAACAATCGGTGAGCTTGCCCGCGGCGTCGCGCTTCTCGCTGCCGGACGCCGGCGTGCCGCGCTCGAGGTCTGGCTGGCGCGATTTGAAAGTCAGTACGCGGACCGCATCCTCGGGGTCGATGCCGAGGTCGCCCGTCTCTGGGGGACCGTCGCCGCACAAGCGCAGCGCCGCGGGAATCTCATGTCGGCGGCCGATGGCATGATCGCCGCCACCGCTATCCACCACGGCCTGCACCTGATGACGCGCAACACCGACGACTTCCGCGAAACCCCCGTGCTCCTGATCAATCCCTGGAAATGAATCACTCCAACACCTCATGCTCCGTCGACACCGTCGCCCCGCGCTCGTCAGTGATCGTGAAGAAATAAACGATGCTGTTGTCCGCCGGCAGCACCCCCGTCACCGTTCCTGCCGGATCAAGCTTCGCCTCTGTGGTCTGCCACTTGCGGTCTTTCCACACGCCCTTGTCCGTCGTGTAGTGCAATCCCGCCGACTTCACCGGCACCTGCGATTTGAATGTGGCGTTCACCGTGCGGTCGTCGGTGGTGATTTTCGAGATGCTCGCGAACGTTTTGGGCTTCTCCGCCGCGAGATATCCGTCGACGAACAGACCGATCTCTTTCGGCGCCCAGCCCTGCTCGTGGCCGTGCGGCATGCGCACCGTCACGCACAGCGTCCGCGGCGCTTTCACAACCGAATAGCTTTTCTTGTAGCTGTCCATCGGGTACGCGAAGTCGTTCGTGCCGTTGACCCACAGCGTCGGCGTCTTGCAATTCGGCAGCAGGCTCGAAGGATCGAAGTGCTTCACCCACAGCGCGGTCCGCTGCGGTCCCAGCCTCTTGAAGTTCCCGAGCCAGGTGCTGTTTTCATGCAGAAAACCGCAGCCGTAGACCGGCACCGCGACCTTGAAGCGTTGATCGACCCCGACCGTCATGCAGGTGAGATAGCCGCCCCATGAAATACCCGTGACGCCTGTGCGCTCGGCATCGACCTCCGGCAGCGAGCGCAGCAGCGAGTGGGCGCGGATCACGCTCGCCACCGCGTGATACGTCCACGCATGCTTCAGCGCATCGGCCTGCACATCCTCGAACTTCTCCTTATCGCTCTGCCCCGGCCCACCGTCCTCCAGCCGCTTGCGATCCGGCCCGCAGCCGGCGAGGTCCATCGCGATCGCCGCGTAGCCACGGTCCGCCCACAGCTTCGCCCACTGCCCAAAAGCCGTGCCCCCGCCGCCGTGGATGAGCACCATCGCGGGCGCCTTGCCCTTCGCATCCTTCGGCGCCGCGTAGTACGCAAACACGCGCGTCGGCTTGCCCTTGTAAGGCTCGCCCTCGTAATACAGCGACTTCACGCCGTCCTTCTCGCCCTCGTTCCACGTCACCTTCGGCACTTTGCCCAGTGCCTCGATGTCCCAGAGCGCCGCGGCGTTCTCGGCGGCCGCGCCTACCGAGGACGCGACAAAGGCGAGCGCAAGGATCGTCGGAAGTGGCGCGAAAATACGGCGATTCATGTCGTTGCTCCGATGGTGTTGCGCCTTGACGTGATGTCGGCCGAACGCCGCGAAACGTAAGTGGGTGGTGCCCCTTTGAAGATCTATTTTTTGAACTTCCAGTCACTTGTCCGCCTACACCTGGCGGCTCCGGCAGCATCGTCAGAGATGTTTCAGTAATGGTTCGTCAACCAACCGCTTTTCACTTCGGGCCCATCCGCACGATCGTCTTCGGACTGAACGGCATCTCGCGGAGCAGCGAACGCACATCATCAACCGTGACCGACATGATGCGGTCGAGCTCTTCGCGTAGCGAGCGGTATTCGCCGAGGTAGGTCCACTGGCTGCCGAGGCCGCGCATCCGGCCGCCGGGGTTCTCGCCCGCCACTGTCGCCTGCGTTGCGACCTTGTTCTTCGCCCGTTCAATCTCGCCTTCCTCGATCGAATCGGCGTAGCTGTCGAGCGTCTTCACCAGCGTCTCTTCCACCTGCGCTGAACGATCCGGGTCGCACGAGGCGAAGGCGAAGAACGAGCCGGTGCGGTCGTAAGGCAGGTAGGAAATGTCCGCCTCATCGGCGAGGCCGGGATCGACGAGCGCCCAGTAGATGCGCGAACCCTCATCGTCGCCAAGCACGTCGGCGATGATCTTCGCGGTGTACCGACGCTCGTCCTGGGCGCTGGGACCGGGGCACATCATGGCCATGTAATAACGGTTGACCTTCGGATCGAGGAGCGTGTCCGACAGCGGCCGGACGGTCGGCGATTCGTACAGGCGGCTGACACCGGTCGGCGACCAGTGGCCGGCGATCTTCTGCACCTCGTCGATCAGCTTCTTGAAATCGATGCGCCCGGCGGCGGCGACGGTGATGTTGTCCGGGCTGTAGCGCTGCCCGAAATAGTCGCGCATCTGCGAGGCTGTCAGCGCCTTGATCGAGTCGGCCGTGCCCAGCACGCGGTAGCTGAGCGGGTGCTCGCCGAAGTAATGCTCGAGCAGCGTGTCCTGAAGCCGCCACTGCGGGCGGTCGTCGTACATGCTGATCTCTTCGAGGATGACGTTCTTCTCGACGGTGAAATCGTCCTCCCGCAGCGCCGGCCGAAGCATGTCGCCCAGCAGGTCGATCGCGCGGGGCAAAAACTCCGGCAGCACCTGCGCGTAGTAAACCGTGGCCTCGTGGCTGGTGTAGGCGTTGTAATTCGCCCCGATCTCGTCGAACTCGCGGTTGACATCATCACCCGACCGGCGGGCGGTGCCCTTGAACATCATGTGCTCGAGGAAGTGACTGACGCCCATCACCGGCTTCGCCTCGTCGCGCGTGCCGGTCTTGACGAAGAAGCCGACGGCCGAGGTGTGGGCGTCGTCGTTCTGCTCGGCGACGATGGTCAGGCCGTTGGGCAGTCGGTGGTGGTGAAATTGCAGCGTCATGTGAAAAGTTCCGGGGGGAGAGTTGATGTGCTGAGTTCGCAGCGCTCGCGACGACTTTCCACTCGGAACTGGCTTCTACTTATACTCTCAACTCTTCACTCTCACTCTCAATCAAACCGCCGCCTTATCGAGCTGCTTCTTGAAATCGCTCTTGGGCTGCACGCCGACGAACTTGTGGACGATCTGGCCGCCCTTGAAGAGGATCACGGTCGGGATCGCGTTGATGCCGAACTTGACGGAAATCGCCTGGTTGTTGTCGGTGTCGACCTTGCCGACCTTCACTTTGCCCTTGTACTCCTCGGCCAGTTCATCGATCGTGGGCCCGAGCATCCGGCAGGGCATGCACCATTCGGCCCAGAAATCGACCAGCACCGGCTGATTCGACTTGATCACCTCTGATTCAAAGTTCGCGTCGGTAAGTTCGAGAACTGCTTCGCTAGCCATGATGAAAACTCCTGATTGACCGCGCGGGCGGGCCAATGCGTGTGGGATTCTATTCGCGCCGGGCGACAGCAGCAACCGTTGCAGGAGCACCATCCCGGCAAGGCGCTGCCGGCAGACGGCGATGACCTGATTCAACGGACCTGCACCACCCTGCCGGGATGGTGCTCGCTGCCGGCGCAAGTCGCTAACATGTGCCGCCGTGAAAGACTTACAAGCCAGGATCGAGAACAAGCAGGCGACCATCGGCGTCATCGGGCTCGGCTACGTGGGCCTTCCGCTACTCAAGGCGTTCCACGACGCCGGGTTCGCCGTGCTCGGGTTCGACATCGACCCCGGCAAGACCGAGATGCTCCATCGGGGCGAGAACTACCTGAAACATCTCGGCGGTGAGTATGTCGCCGCGATGGCGAAAACCGGACGCATGGAAGCGACGATCGATTTCACCCGCCTCGCCGAGCCGGACGCGATCATCGTCTGCGTGCCCACCCCGCTGGGCAAGCACCTGGAGCCGGACCTCAGCTACATCGAGCGGACGACGGACGACATCGCCAAGACGCTGCGGCGCGGGCAACTCATCGTGCTAGAATCGACGACCTACCCGCGCACCACGCGCGATGTGATGCTGCCCCGCCTCGAAGCAAAGGGCCTGCGCTGTGGCACCGATTTCCTGCTCGCCTTTTCACCGGAGCGCGAAGACCCCGGCCGCAAGGACCACAACACCAAAACCATCCCCAAGCTCGTCGGCGGCATCGACAAGATCAGCGGCGAGGTTGCGGCGGCGCTCTACGCCAAGGCGGTGGCGAAGGTCGTCCACGTCTCCTCCGCCGAGGTCGCCGAGAGCGCCAAGCTGCTGGAGAACATCTTTCGGGCCGTGAACATCGCGATGGTGAATGAGCTGAAGGTGGTGCTCACCGCGATGGGCATCGACGTGTGGGAGGTCATCGACGCGGCAGCGACAAAACCGTTCGGCTTCATGCCGTTCTACCCCGGCCCCGGACTGGGCGGGCACTGCATCCCGATCGATCCGTTCTACCTGACCTGGAAGGCCCGCGAGGTCGGCCAGGCGACGAAGTTCATCGAGCTTGCCGGGCAGGTGAACCACGCGATGCCCGATTACGTCGTGCAGCGCGTGACCCTGGCGCTCAACGACCACGGCAAAGCGGTCAAGGGATCGCGGGTGCTGGTGCTGGGATTGGCGTACAAGCCGAACATCGATGATGTCCGCGAGAGCCCGAGCTTTGAACTGATCGAGAAACTCGAAGTGCTGGGGGCGGACGTCGACTACAACGACCCGCACGTCCCCGCGACGCACAAGATGCGCAAGCACGATTTACAAATGAAGAGCGTCGAGCTGACGCCGCAGTCGCTGGCGGGTTACGACTGCGTGCTGATCGCGACGCACCACGCGGCGTACGACTGGCAGCTCGTGGCCGACCACGCGAAGCTGATCGTGGACACGCGGAACGCCATGAAGTCGGTGACGGGTAAGCGGGGGCACATCGTGGGGGCGTGAGCATCGGCGCCATTCAGATTGGCAGTCGCCGCACTCGGACGCGATCATGACCCACGGACACCAACGCTCCTGAGTCGAGGAACTTTTCAAACGAATCCACCACCTTGTGCACGAGTTCGGCCTGCTCGTTGCCGTGCAGCCCCTCAATTCGGGATACGAACAGGAAGGTCGAGACTCACCTGACAATACAATCAAGTTATGAAAGTCGACGTCCCACGTCACGATCACAAAATGCTCGCGATGGACAAATGCGATGATGTCCCGATCGTCAACTGCATCCAACCCGACATCAATGACGTGCGCCGCATCGTGACCGTGCTTGCGCAGCAACGAGGCGGCGAAATAAGCACCGCCTTAGTCGAGAAGAAGCCTCATGCCCGTATCGGAATCTCAACGATGAAATCGCCGAGGTTCTCCGCCGCAAATTGCAGCGCTTGGCGGATGTCTTCATCCTCAAGGCCAGGATAGGCCCGTCGAAACTCATCACGGTCTTTGTAAATCGATACCGCGTCGACGACACGACGAACAGTTAACCGCGTCCCGCGGATCGTCGGTTGGCCGTTGACCTTGGCAGGGTCAATCGCGACGCGGTCGAAGTGCTTCATGCCTCTATCATAGCGGGAGTAATCACGCGTATCCCTGGATATCACCGACGGCGTGGCGAGCTCCCTCACGCCTCCGCCAACCCCTCTCGGATCGCAAAGCGGGCCAGCTCGACGCGGTCGTGGATGTCGAGCTTGTCCATCACCTTCTGGGCGTGGCCCTCGACCGTCTTTACGCTGACGTGCATCGTCGTCGCGATTTCCTTTTTCGACATGCCCCGGGCCAAATATCGGAGCACCTCGATCTCGCGGGCGCTGAGCGTGGCGGCCCTTGTCTGCTCCAGCCCCGCCAGCTTCACCTCGCCGTCGCCCGCCACGATGCGCGAGCGGACCTCCGGCGAGAAGTAGACCCGCCCCGCCGCCACCTGACGGATCGCCTCGATCACTTTCGCCGGCGGCTCGCTCTTGGTCAGGTAGCCGCGGGCCTTGACCCTCAGCGCCTGCGCGATGTAGTGGTCGTGGAAGAACGCCGAGAGAAAAATGATCCGCGTCTTCTCCACCATCCGCATGATCTGGTCGGCCGCGTCGAAGCAGATCAGCCCGGGCATGTCGATGTCCATCAGGACGACGTCCGGCTTCGTCTCGAACGCCGCCCGGATCGCCTCCTCGGCGTTGTTGGCGGTGCGCACGATCTGCAGGTCCGACTCAATCGCCAGTAACTGCCCCAGCGACTCGCGGAAAAGCGTATGGTCATCGGCCATCAGGATGCGGATCGGGGGGTTCATTCATCACCTGCTTTGTGGATGCCCAGCGCCTGATCAACGCGCTGGATCAACTGTGACATCTGGAAAGGTTTCGGGAGGAGCTGGAAAAAAGGGGTGGCGGGCTCGTCGAGAAAAACCGCGGTGTTGGCCGTGACAATGATGACAGGCGTCTTGGCGCTGCATTGCCTCAGGAGTGTAAGGGGGTCATCGCCTGTTAGTGCATCCAGATCGGCGATGACGCAGCCCAACTCGTCGCAAATCGCGTCAAAATCGGCGCCGAGCTCGGTGGGATCGGCCAGCAGCCTGACCGGGTAGCCTGCCGACTCGAGCGTGGTCACCATGATCTCGCGCACAAACTCGGCGGGCGCCGCCAGCAGCACCGTCCGCCGTCGGGGCCCGACGACCGCGGCGGGCGCCGGCTTCGGCGCCGGGCCCTGCGGGTCAGCGGGCTCACAGAGCGGCAGCTCGATGTCAAAGCGGGTGCCGACGCCGACGGTGGAATGCGCCGTGATCCGGCCCCCGTGGTCGGTGACGATGCCATGCACCATCGCGAGCCCGAGGCCCGAGCCTTTGCCGCGTTCCTTGGTCGTGAAAAAGGGCTCGAAAATATGCTCCATCGTCTGCGGGGCGATGCCGGTGCCGGTATCCTCGACGCTCAGCAGCGCGCCCGTCACGACATCGCCCGTCCTCGCCGCGTCGACGCTGATCGTGAGCTTGCCGCCCGAAGGCATCGCGTCGCGAGCGTTGAGCAGGAGATTCATCAGGACTTGCTGAAGCTGGGTACGGTCGGCCCGCACCCACAGCGAGTCATCGCGAAGAAGGGTCGAGAGATCGATGTTCGAGGGCATCACATGGCGGAACAGTTGCATCACGTCCGCGACGGTCTCGGCGAGGTTGCACGGCACCTTTGCCGAGGGCATCTGATGGGCGAAAGTGAGCAGATTGCGCGTCATGCTCACGCCCTGTTTCACCACCTTCTCGACCATCTTCAGCGACCGGCGGGCGGCGTGATCCGGGGCGAGCGTGCGGTCCGCCAGGGCGAGGTGCCCTTGCAACGCCGTCAGCAGGTTGCTGAAGTCATGGGCCACGCCGGCCGCGAGCGTGCCCACCGATTCGAGGCGCCGCACCTGGGCCAGTTCCGCTTCGAGCTGCGCACGCCGCCGTTGCGCGGCGAGCTGCTCCGTCACGTCGTGCAACACCACCAGCCGGGCGGCGCGGCCCGCGACCGTGATGGCGTCGTGGTGGATCGCGACGTCGATGATGGTCCCGTCCTTCTTCCGGTGGCGCCAGATACCGGCATCGGCGACGCCGTCCTCGAGCCCGCTGACCGCGGCTTCCATGGACGCAACGTCCTCCGGCGGACGGATGTCGCGCAGCGTCATGGTGAGGAACTCCTCGCGGCTGTACTCATACTGCTTGACCGCGGCCGGATTCACATCGAGGAATCGCAGCGATTGCTGCTCAAACACCCACATGGGCAGCGGGCTCCGCTCGAACATCAGACGGTAGCGGGCCTCGCTTGCCGCGATGTCCATCAGAGCCTGTTTGCGGGCCGTGACTTCCATCACGATCCCGCCCACCAGCACCGCGCCATCCGGCCGCGGGACGGGGAACTTGTGCACCTCGTACCAGCGCGTCCGGCCGTTGCCGACGCGGTCGCCCCGCTCCTCCATGACGACCACCTCACCGCGCCGCGCCGCCGCATCGCTCTGATCAAATGCACGCGCGGTTTCCGGCGACCAGAGGTCGGCATCGGTCTTACCCAGGAGGCTTTCCACGGGGGCATCGAACTGCGCCGCCCAGGCTCGATTGCCGAACACGTACCGCCCCTGGGTGTCCTTCAGAAAGGCGACCGCCGGGTTGTGCTCCATGAACATGCGGAATCGCGAATCGCTTTCCGCCAGCTTGCGCGAGGCGTCGAACTGGAGCCACGAGTAGACGAGGAAGAACCAGAAGACGGGCGAAATCAGCCGGCAGAAATCGATGAGGCGGTCGAGCCGGCTCATGCCCAGATGTTCGAGCGCCGACAACCCGTGAACGAGCACGAGCAGCAGCAGAAGGCCGATCAGCACCGTCATCGGATGGCCGCGCTGGCGCCTGGCGGCGGGCGTCGCCAGCGCGGCGAGCCCGCCGATCGCCATCAAGGTCGCCAGCAGATGAATGACGCCGGCGGCGGTCATCGTCCCCCCTCCCGCGCGCCGGTGAAAACAAACGTGCGCCACGTGCCGATCATGATCAGCCCGGTGCTCACCATCAGCAGCGATGCCTCGAGAAGCCCCGTCGCGTCGAACGAGAGAAACTCATGCAGCACCGCGGTGGTCCAGGCGGCTTCGCGAACAAGCAGAGCGGCCACCCACCAACGCGTACCGGGGATGTGGAGCAGGCGTTTTCGGTTGGCGACGACGAGCACGAGGGCGCACAAGCCCAGCCCCATCGAGATGAGTTCGCGGTCGCCGACGCCGGAGGTGAGCGCTTCGTGTGCGAGCAGGGGCGCGGCAGACGGCATCGGCGACGATCCGTCAACGGCCGAGGCCGGCCAGCACAGAGCGACGAATGCCGCGAGAGCACAAACCCCTCGAGCGACGCCGTTTCGCGTGGGTCTCGACGCCCTCAAGGCCGGTCGCGCGAGGTTGGAAAAGGCGCCATTCTTCACCAACGACCACGGCATGAAGCCTCTTGAATGCACTGGTGACCCCAACGCAATCTAAACCAATTGCCGTCGAATCGCAACGAGAAGCGCCGCCTCGCAAGCCCGTCGGAGAAGGCGCGGTGATGCCGAGTCAGCTCCCGTTGGCCCTTGTCCTTGTCGGGTCCGTTGCGGCTACAGTAGAGTGTCATGCAACCGGCGAGGCGCTTGCGGGTCACGCGACGGGACGATTTCCGTGCAGGACGACGACCTTCATTCCAAGGTGACGGCCCCACCCAAGCCCGCGACCGATGACGACGCGTCGGTCGGCGATGCCAAGGCCGCGCAAGCGCAGCCGAAGCTGGGTTTCAAGAAACGGGCCCAGGCGGCCATCGCGGGGCTGCTTGGCTCGACAGTGATTCGCGGTCTGGGCATGACCGCGCGCACCCGCCTCTTCTTCCGCGGCGAGATGCACAAACCCGGGTTTGAGAAGGCCGCCCTCGACGAGTTCCGCGGGCCCTCCGCCGCCCCGCTGCTGTTCGCCGTCTGGCACGGCTCCAGTTTCCCGGTCGTTCACTATTGGCGCGGCCGTGGACTCTGCGTCTTGACCAGCCGCAGCGCCGATGGACAGATCGTGTCGGGCATCCTCCGCCGGCTCGGGTATACGACAGTGCATGGCTCCAGCTCGCGCGGCGGCTCGCGAGCATTGATCGACCTTGCCCGCTTCGTCCAGCACGGCGGCGACGCGGCGATCACGGTCGACGGGCCGCGCGGACCGGCCCAGCGCGTCAAGCCCGGCATCGTCCTGCTCGCCAAAATCACCGGCCGCCCGATCATCCCGCTGGTGGGCACCGCGGATCGCTTCGTGCAGTTCCAATCATGGGACCGCTTCCGCTTACCGTTCCCGTTCACCCGCATGGTGATCGCCGGCGACGAGCCCATTCACGTGCCCGCCGATGCCGACCACGAATGCGTCGAGCGCAAACGCATGGAGCTCGAGCAGAAAATGCGCGAGCTCCAGCGAAACGTCGATGAGTTGATAAAACCGCGTGTCTGGCGCTTCCGCGAAAAGAAGCCGAAAAACCGGCGGGCGTGAGCTCTTACTTCTTCCGGTCCGATTGAAGCTGGCGAACCGCCTCGCGCAGCGACGCGACTTCCTGCCGCAGTTCCTGGATCACCTGGTGCAGCTCGGGGCCGTGACCGCCGCCCTTGCCGTGGCGCTCGCCCATCTGCTGCTTGATCTGGCCGATCTGGCGTTCGATGTGTTCGGCGACGTCCGCGGCGCCGGCTTCGCGAAGGTGTTTCGCCGCCTCCGCCATGTGCATCATCCGGGCCTCCATCGAAGCGCCGGGGCCGGATTCCCTTTTCACCTCGAAAAAGCCCGACTTGAACGGCGGGGCCTTCGCGGGCGCCTTCTCGTAGCCGACGACCTTGCCGGCGTGTTTGTCGCCATCGCCGTCCTTCTTCACCGGCTTCGCATCATCGCCGTGTTTCTCGCCCTTGACATGCTTGTCGCCATCGCCATCCTTCTTCACCGGCTTCGCATCATCGCCGTGCTTCTCGCCCTTGACATGCTTGTCGCCATCGCCATCCTTCTTCGCCGGCTTCGCATCATCGCCGTGCTTCTCACCCTTGACGTGCTTGTCGCCATCGCCATCCTTCTTCACCGGCTTCGCGTCATCGTCATGCTTCTCTCCCTTCACCGGTTTGGCATCGCCATCGACTTTCTCCTTCTTCGGCTCCTTTTCTTCTTTCTCGCTCTTCGGCTTCTTCTCCTCGCCGATCTCCTCCGCCGCGGCGAGCACCTTTTTCGCCTCGCGGGCCACCTGCTCGGCCCGGTCCGGCTTCCCCGCGTCCTTCAGCTCGCGGGCTTCGGCCATCAGCTTCTTCGCCTCGGCGCGCAGACGGTCCGCCTTGTCGCCGTCATCGCCCGATGCCGGGGCGGCGGCCGCCAGTAATCCGATCAACAAGGTCAACGTGAGCGTGGTGTGCCGAATCATGGGGCGTCTCCAGTAAAAGTGGGTTGGCTGTCGTCAAAAGCATTATCGCTGTCCGGACCCGTCGCGGCTATCAGTATTTTCCGGCACCATCTTCACGACGACGAGCCGACGGCGCCACGGTTCGGCTTTACGACCCGTGTTTGATGGCCCGCGTCAACAGGGGTCGCCGATCCGACCCGTGGCACCGGTACACGCGATTGCCCTGAGGTTTCAATGACGCCCGATGCCCGGTATGTTCACGGCAATCCCGGCAGGAGTTCGACCATGGATTCACCCGCC
>Ga0163150_10000749_pt1 | contig 58639 bp, 31 predicted proteins | sample OliLakLV19P2IB_FD_148628 | JGI IMG/M metagenome (GOLD analysis project Ga0163150, IMG submission 148628) | Freshwater microbial mat bacterial communities from Lake Vanda, McMurdo Dry Valleys, Antarctica - Oligotrophic Lake LV.19.P2.IB | ecosystem: Environmental > Aquatic > Freshwater > Lake >...
TGCAATCCAAGCAACTGAAGCATCCGTGCGAATACTCTTGCAAAGGCAACCTCGCCTTTGCTTACCCCTGCTAAACTAAGCAAGAATTGTGCCTAATACTGAGGAAGACTCAGGGCCTGCCACCCAAATTTGAGGAAGCTATTGTTGACCTTTTCCTTCGGTTGCTAAATCTCGTAACCTGTTCGATATACAGGTTTGATCATCGCGTCGTAGGCGTTCGTTCCGACGACCTTGAGATTAGCTTGATCCCATTCGAGGCGCGGGCTAGTTAGGCTCTGGCCATCTTCGGTGGCTTCGCCTGCCGCCCAGACGGCAAGATTTCCTAACAGAATGACTTCCGTCAACTTTCCTGCGTACTTATGAAAGTTAGACCAAGTCGCGTCGGGATCATTGTTCTTGATGGCGTTTGCGAATTCGCGAAAGTGCCCCGGTGAAGCTTGGAAGTCAACTTCTTTATCTTCGCCACCCAAAAATTCGTATTTTGCACCGTAATCGTCTGGCGTGTAAATTTTGCCTTTATCGCCCACGACTAAGCAGCCACTATTGCTGCGGTTTTTTCCTTCGAGCATTTCTGGTTCGATTTTGTTTCCGCCGTCGTACCAGAATAGTTTGAGGGCTGGTCGAGCATCGGTGGCGGCGAAGTCAAAGGTAATTTTAGAATTGCCGGGAAACGTTTCCTTGTTATGCCCGCTCGTCGTTGCTTGCACTGCAACTGGATTGACGAGATCGCAGCCGGCGAACGGCATATTCAAGGTATGGCAGGCCATATCGCCGAGAGCACCGGTTCCGAAGGCCCAGAAACCTCGCCACTTAAACGGCTGATAAGCGCTGTTGTATTCTCGCATCTCGACAGGGCCAATAAATTCGTCCCAGTGAATATGCGACGGAGTCGGTTCGCCTTGCGGTCGCTCGATCCCTTGTGGCCAACCGGGTCGGTTCGTCCAAACGTGAACTTCCTTCACCGTTCCGATACATCCAGCTTTGATCTTGGCGGCTGCTTCACGGAGTCCTGAATGAGCAGACCCTTGGTTGCCCATCTGCGTAACCGCTTTGCTTTCAGCCGCAAGTTCGGCTAGTCGACGAGCTTCGTACATCGTCCGTGTGAGTGGCTTTTGTGTGTAGCAAGCTTTGCCCATCTTCAAGGCCATCGCCGTGACGACGGCATGCGCATGATCCGGAATGCTGACCGTAACCGCGTCGATACTCTTTCCGACTTCGTCAAACATTTTCCGATAGTCGTTGAAAACCTGTGCTTCACCAAAACCTTCAAATTCTCGACGTTTAGCAATTGTCTCATCATCGATATCGCAGATCGCGACGATACGACCATTCTTCTCCGCATCTTCGGAATCGCTTTTGCCTTTTCCGCCGACACCGACACAAGCGAATCGAATTTCTTCGAGTGCCGAACGGCTCTCGCGAGGAGCGATGCCACCGGCTACCCAGTAGCCTCCAGCGAGCGCCGACGAAGTCTTGATAAAGTTACGACGTGAGTTGGACCGCTTCATTGATTTACTCGGATTCTAAGGCGTTCGACAGACGAGAAACTAACACGTAGCTGCGTCTCTCCGAGACGCTGTGCGAGTCTCGGAGAGACTCGCCGACGTGCGACTCGACTACGTGAAATCAGTGACATGCTCTTCTGTCGCTTGCCTAATGTGGTGGGTGGATGATTGGGTGACACGAAACGTGATATCGCCCGACGTGGCGATCAATTGTAATAGATTTAATGAAAATAGCGAGTCAGCTCAAAAACTTCGGCCAATTGACATCGGATTATCTTACGAAGGAATCGGGAGCGAGACGAACAGTAGCGAATGGACGGATCCGTAAACGCACGAGCAACGTATTTTGATTCGCTGTGACGCGGAGCGCCGAGCAATCTCCTCAGATTCATTGTCCGTCCACTCTTCAAGGAGACCCGTATTCATGTGGCGCGCTTTCTTTTCGGCTATCGGTATCGTTTTGTTGATCTTGGGCGTCGAATGCTTGTTGATCGACAGTGCCGTGTTAGCCGCCGGTGTCGTTGACGACCCAATGCCGCGACAAACCGCAAGCCTATTCGGAGCTGCTCCAATGCAAGCGATGTCCAATCGAATTTTCCGACCTGCCGAATGGATTCCATGGAGCCTATTAGCATCGGGAGCCGTCGTTCTCTTGTACGCCGTTTCCATCCAACGAAATCCAGGATAAGGATCGCGTCTGAGCTAAACATCATTCTTTGAATCGCCGAGTTGGGCTCGGAATCGTCGCAGAATACGACTTCGGGCTTGCCGGACGCTTGCCAAACTCATTCCGAGTTCCTCGGCAATGATATGGCTAGGCATACCATCGACCGCCGATCGCCAGAAAGCAGCCCAAGTCTGCGGTTGGAATTCGGCTTTAATTTGCTGCAATGCCCGACTCGTAAGTTCGCTCAGCGCATCCGCACTCGACGGTTCATCTTCGGGAATCGACATCGGATCGACTAAATCTTCCATACGATGAACTGCGTCGCTGCCGCTTGTTCCCTTAAGTTGTTTTTGCGATCGGCGCTTCCAATCGATCAGCTTATTTCGCGTCATTTTCCATAACCATGCCCGAAAAGCTCCCGTTCCCGGTGGCGATCGAAAACTGGCTATCGATTTGGAAAGAGATATAAAAACTTCCTGCACGATGTCGGCGATCGTGGCTGAATCCAATCCGCAGCCGCGGCACCATTGTGCCACCAACGGTCCGTAAAGATCTACCATTTGCCGCCAAGCCATTTGGTCGCGTTCCATGGCCCGTACCAATAGACTCGCTCGTGTCGCATTGGTCGAATTCGAACTTTTCATCTGATTCTCCCCCTAGTACGAACAATTCAATGCGACATTTTTTTCAGCTTCACAACCAGCTCTCTGTCACACTCCAAACGTCTATCTTTCTAGAGCTCATTCTTTATTCTAACGCCAGAGAGCATAATGATAGCTATGGATCGAACGTCAAGCGAACAAAATTCCGAACGGATCTCCTGTCATAGCCGAGATCGCCTGCGTCAGTATTTGGCAGGCTGGACCGATGACTTGCTATCCGACAAAATCGAAGTGCATTTGAGCACATGCAATTCCTGCGAGATGATAATCAGCGAAATTGAACAAGAAAGCGACAGGTTGCTCGTTCAACCCGGCGGCTCCAGCGAAGAACCTATCGAGCAAGTCCCACTTATCGCCCAAGCTCTCAACGCCGTAAAAAACCGAACGGTCGAAGCGTCCATTGATGAGCAGCCCATTGTCGAACCATTGTCCCCAATGGTTCCGCAGAATAACATTCTTGGCCCCTACCTCTTGCTCGAACCGATTGGTCGCGGCGGAATGGGGACTGTCTATCTAGCCAGGCATCGCAAGCTCAACAAACAAGTCGCCATCAAACTCCTACCGATGCACTTTGTCGACAAGAGTTCACAAGCTCGATTCGAGCGTGAGATACTTGCAGCCGGGCAACTGCAGCATCCCGGTATTGTTCTTGCCACTGACGCTGGCCAAGCCGAAGGGCTTCAGTATCTCGTGATGGAATACGTTCGAGGGTTCGATCTTGGACGACTTATTCGCGTCACTCCTCCGGTATCGATCGCCGACGTATGCGAAATCGGTCGGCAGATAGCACTCGGTCTTTCCTTTGCTCATGCTGCCGGCATGGTTCATCGCGATATCAAGCCATCGAATGTCATGCTCGACGAAACCGGGACAATCAAGATCCTCGACTTCGGTTTAGTCATGCTCGATCGATGGGATGGGATATCGAGCGAGCTGACGACGATCGGGCAATTTCTTGGCACGCTTGACTATATGGCACCGGAGCAAGCCGAACGCTGCGGGGCGGTCGACTATCGAGCCGATCTCTATTCGCTCGGCGCGACGTTGTTTCGGCTTCTTTGCGGTCGAGCTCCATTGGCGGCCGCACCGAATCAATCGCCGTTAGAAAAGCTTCGGCTACTCGCCAACCATCGCCCACCTAGTCTCAAGACGTTGCGTCCCGACGCGCCCGCCGATTTAGTTCGATTAGTCGATCAACTCCTTGCGACAAATCCTACCGATCGCCCCGCCAGTGCCGCTCACGTCGCCGAACAGTTGCAACCGCTCGCAACGGAAGCGAATTTAGTAACGTTGTTAAACGAGACGCGAAAATCCGAAGTCGAATCGCCGACATCAGCGATCACATCTGCCGCCTTGCCGACGCTTCGCGTTGCACCCCAAGCCAACGTATCCGGTTCCGGTCGTGGCAACCAAACGTTTAGCCGATGGCTCGCCGCTACCTGCCTACCTTTGTTCGCCTTCGCCGGTTATTGGATCGTCTTAGAAACCAGTAAAGGTCAACTCGTCATCGACTCGGAAGTCGCAGACGTGCAAGTCAAAATCCTCCGCAACGGCGAACCGATCAAAGACCTCACCATCCAACCCGGCAGCACATCCACTCGACTTACCGCCGATCGCTACGAAATCATCATCAACTCCCCCAGCGACGCCCTCTCGATCGACAAAGAAACGTTCATTCTCAAGAACGGTCAAACCATCATCGCGCGTCTAACCAACAAAACCACCACCAATCCTCTCCTCCCCTCGCCCCGTCTTCGGGGAGAGGGGTCGGGGGTGAGGGGTGAAGCGCGAGAGGAACCAATTTACGATGGCAAAACGTACGACGAATGGTTTCATCGTCTAAAAATCGAGCGCTCCACAACCGAGCGTCCGAAAATCTACGATGCGATACGTACGTTGCGTACACCTGAGCATGACGTCGAATTAAATGCGTACGTCCTAGAGTTGTTTCGATCGCAACCAAATGACATTCAGGAATATTTGTATCTCTTGACAGCCCAGCCTGTAACGAATCTGCGACCAATGCTGAACATCATCGAACGAGATATTACTGGCTATAGCCGCGTTCTCTATAAGCTTATCGAATTTTCAACGAAGTCCATGATGAGTGGTGGAAACGAGAGTGTTGAAAACGAATGGAATCCACTTTGGGATTGGTTGAGCAAGACTGTCGGTAAAGGTGAACCAGTAGGAGAAATATGCGAATCGGAATTGCGCAATTACTTCCTTATTGGAGGCGGTCTTGATGATATTTATTCGGGCTATTCGATGGTCTCCAGAGACCAAGTCCGCACTTCATTAGAAGAGCGATACAGGCGAGTACTAGAGATTTCCGAAGTTTCTAACCGTTTTCGGAAATCCATTCTCCCTAGGCTTGCATCGGCGTTAGATATAGATTCATCACCCGAAATCAGGTGGCAAATACAAAACCAAGCTCAACAATTGATTGAAGACCAAAGTTCCGATGAAGCACATATTTGTGCCGGTTTGGCATCATTGAATCGAATGAAAAGCAACAACGTCATCACGGATTCCGATTTTAGCAATTACTTGGACAAATCGCTGACGCGGATGGCTTCACTCGATCTTCTATTCAGTGTTGACGCTGAATTTTTTAAAGATCAACCATTCAAATATTTTGAATTCCCAAACGATATCCATGAGATTGCGTCGCATATTACTTTTTCGATTGATCAAGCCGCGAGACCCGCGTTTATTGCGCACATCTTTAACTACGTACGAACCCTGCATTTGAATGAACGACCGCTCGAAGGATTGCGAGTGGTCGCAGATTCAACGAAATTAAGCCATGATAAATGCTTAGCAGCGCTCATATCGGAATACTCCCGTCAAAAGAATCCGATCTTCATTGCATGGCCGATCTTATCGCAAGCGCGGTATAACGACGGTGCAAAACTCACCGATTCAGAAACGAGGAAGATCGTCTACTTTATGATCCACCGCTGGGCCAACCAACTCCTCGGCACGCCGTTACCCGACCCGTTTGCAACGATCGAAAAATCGCAATCAAACGCCCCTCTCCTCCCCTCGCCCCGTCTTCGGGGAGAGGGGTCGGGGGTGAGGGGTGAAGCGCCATCAACGAATCCACATCTCGCATCGAAAGAACAATCGCGATACGGCAGAACCTACGACGAATGGCTCAATCAATTGCGGAACAAGGGTGATTCAAAAGCTTGGCTGGAAGCTTTTCGTTCCATTCACAAATTGACGACTACCGAACAACGAAAGGAGCTGAATAACGAGGTGTTTCTATTAGCAGTCAAGCATCGACAGCTCAGCGATTACAATTTGTGTTCGAGTCTGGCAACATGGACATCCCCCGACGAACTTGCGAAACAAATTATCGCCAACGTCGAAAAGTCTGAGCTATCGGAGCTTTCATCGCTCTTGCCGCAAATCGCGTCTCCGATCGTCAAGCTGTCGCTTCCCTTCGATGTTTGGGATCCGGTTTGGAAATATCTCGAAGCCCTTCAATTCGATCCTAAAAAACCTGAGGCCATTGACGACGAAGTACTGCAATCGCTTTTCAGCAAACTCGTGTCTGTTTCGTCCAGCACAACTTCGTTCAAATTATCCCTGGAATTCTTCGATCGCGCGAAGTATATCTTGGATCATTTTCCAAATCTGAGTCGTCGATATTTGGTCTATCCGATGTGTGTCGCGCTCCATCGTAGAGACGATCCTTCCGTCGCCACCCTCGACAAAAGAGCGATTCACGATTGGGCGAATGCCAGTGCTGCAATCTTGCTTGAACATATACTCGCGGTTTTCGAAGACGACGGAATCAGTATTCCATTGCGACTTCGAATGTTTGACGTTATGACGGACGACGAACTCGCAAACGTCAATGTGCAAAAAGTTCTGGGCAAATCGACAAGCGATATGCTTCAATTGGCGTCTCAGGATCTGCAGGCACTCGCGTCGAGGGCCTTTAAACCGACTCGCTCGATGAAGACCAACCCGTTTCGCCGCTTGGTCGTGCTAGATGATCGAGCATATTACTTTTCCACCAATCCTTCGATGGCGACGCGGAAAGTCTATGAGGTTCTTTTGGCGATAATCAATAGCGTCCCTGAGTCGATGAGACGGTATGAAGGATTAGATGCTGCAATCAATGCGACAAAGGAATCGCATGATCGCATTCGAAAGAAACTAATTCAACAACTTGAACTCGAAGACTTGTCATTGACGCAGTTTGATATAAGGGATTCCAAAAAAACGATATGGGATCCGCGAAATACGGAGGCCAACCTGCTGAAATCGATTGAAATTACCGACGAAATGTTGGTTGATATCGATATCTACATGTGTCATCGCTGGGCGAATGAACTTCGCGGCACACCGACGGCGGATTCATCGGCAGAAGTCGCTGCTACTCCGCGGTCGCCATGACTTCGAATGCCGCAAGGATTTCGTTTAACAGTCAGCCGAAGGCGTACTTCAAAGGCCACGAGTACGCCTTCGGCTGACTATTAAACGATTAAATCAACAAACGTCGAGTTCCGCTACCGCGAAATCATAGGCTTTGAGCTAACCTTGTTGCAAATCGGACGACCTCTTCTACGGACTCCGTGCAAAAGGGGGCTTTTGTTCATCGGAACAAATGATTAACATTTGTTTAGTAGTTCTGCGTACTTGAGGCTGCGTGCACAACGCTTTTTGAACAAAACGCTACGCATTGATCGACAGATCGCTGCGGTTTGAGGAATCAAGGCTGGGCGGATCGAACGGCTATGGATATCGAACTTGCACTTCAAAGATTTGGGCTGACGAGCTTTCGGCCAGGTCAGCGCGAGGTTATCGAGCATATCGTTGCTGGAAACGATTGCTTGTGCGTCATGCCGACCGGCGGTGGAAAAAGCCTGTGCTTTCAACTGCCGACGGTGGTGCGACCGGGGCTGACGATCGTCGTTTCTCCCTTGATCGCGTTGATGAAGGACCAAGTCGACGCGCTTCATCGACGCGGTATCTCGGCGACGCTGATCAATAGTACCCTCAGTACCTCCGAGCAGAACGAACGGCTTGTCGAGGTTGCCGATGGCAAGTATTCGATGGTTTACGTCGCCCCTGAACGCTTACGGAATAGTCGATTCCTTGAAGTGATTCGCGCGACGCCGGTTCAGTTGCTGGCGATCGACGAGGCTCACTGTATCAGCGAATGGGGGCATGATTTTCGACCTGACTATGCTCGACTTGGGCAATTTCGTGAAGCCTTGGGCGGTGTTCAAACGATTGCCTTAACGGCGACGGCAACGCTTCGAGTTCGCCAAGATATTTGCGATGTTCTTGGCCTAAAACAACCCAAGCATTTTGTCACAGGTTTTGCCCGCAACAATTTGTATCTCGGTTCGGTTCACTGCAATAGCGACCGAGATAAAGATCGAGCGCTCTTTGAATTCCTTAAAAATGAAAAAGGCTTGGGAATTATCTATGCAGCAACTCGGAAGCGTTGCGAAGCGTTGGTCGAGTCGATTGGCAAAGAGGTCAAAATTTCGATCGGTGCCTATCATGCGGGCTTGACGCTCGACCAACGTCGATTCATCCAAGATCAGTTCATGACTGGCAAGCTGCAAGCGATCGTCGCGACCAATGCGTTTGGGATGGGGATCGACAAAGCGGACCTTCGGTACGTTGTTCACTACAACGTTCCCGGCTCGATGGAGGCTTACTATCAAGAAGCGGGTCGGGCTGGACGCGACGGTCTGCCTTCGCAGTGTGTCGTTCTCTACTGCTCGCAAGATCGCTTCATTCAAGAATTTTTTATCGAGAACGCCAATCCGCCACGCGAGCTGATGGAACTAGTTTACGATGGCATATGCGAGCTTACCGAGGATCCTATCGAACGAACTTCGCAAGAAATTCGCGAGATGTTGGATGTCCCACAATCGGCGGAAGCGGTTGGCACTTCGCTTCAAATTTTGGCGAGAACAGGCGTCATCGAACGATTGGAAATGAGCGGTGGTTTGGCGATGGTCCGCATTTCGAGCGATCTTCCAACGATCATCGATATGCTGCCGAAAGACGCTGATGTTCGTCGAAAAGTTTTGCGAACCGTGGAACGCGCGATCGGAGATCGTCGCCACGAAGCCGTTTATGTTCATCCTCGCTGGCTGATGCAGCAAACTGGAATGGAACGCGATGCCCTGAATCGATCGCTCAACGAATTGAAGAAGCTCACGGTTTTCGAGTATGTGCCGCCGTTTCGCGGTCGGGCCATCCACTTTCGTCGACGCGGAGTCCCCTTTGATCAGCTCAAAATCGATTTCAAAGCGCTCGACGAACGCAAGCGAGCCGATTTTGAAAAGCTCGATCAGGTCGTCGCCTTTGCGCAGAGCAAGCGATGTCGACAGCTTTCTATCTTGCAATACTTTGGCGACCCATCGGCGACGACCTGTGGTCTATGTGATCGTTGTCAAGGGTATGCGGGATGGCCAAAGATTCCGACCGCTGAGGGAAAATCAGATTCAGTTGAACCGCAAATCAAAGCTGCGGAGCATGAAGCGGAAAACTCGAAGGGAACCTCTTGTTCCTATCAAACGACGAGCTTGTTATTGAAGATTATCCAATCGATCGATGAACTTCATGGTCGACTAGGCAAGCTGCTGATCGTCGATTTTTTATGCGGGTCAGAAAGCGCCAAAGTACAGCGACTACGGCTAAGTCGGCTTCGAGGCTACGGCATGCTAGCTAGCGTGCGAAAGAAAAGCGTGGTGGCGATGATGGATATCATGCTGACCGCCGGAATTTTGGAGCAGCATTCGGCTACGGCCAATCGACCGACTGTTTCGGTCAGCGAATTAGGAAGACTCGTTGCAGCGGCACAAAAGCCGATCCCCAATGAAGTCGCAGCCTTAGCCAATAAACTTATTTCGGAAGTCGATTCATCTAAGAGAGGAGTCGATTCACCTAAGATAATTGAGAGCATTGCAACCAAACCGCCATCCTCGCTCATCACTCCTATCATTCCTATCATTCCCGTCTCGCCAGCCACGCCAACATTGACCACCGCGCCAACATTGCCGCTCGCACCGAAAGTTGAAGCACGTTTGTCGAAGCCGATGGACGATTGGCATTGGACGATTAAGTTGGTAAGTGGTGGCTTTGAATTGACAGAGATTGCGGCGATTCGTCGCAAGAGCGTCGACGAAATCATCGAAGATTTGACCCAGGCTGCGCGGTCTGGGACGGTATTTTCGACCGAATCACTCTTGGATCCGGCCATCCAGAACGCGATATACCAAGTCCGATTAGACCCACCGGCGGCTATCGAACAACCCATTTTTAGGGAAAGACCGGCATTATTACGGCTTGCCCAGGCTTTACGAGGTTAGCCGCTACCTTAAACTTCGGTTATACTTTTTTGCCGATGCCAAAAGCATGATTGTGATTCCGAAAGTCTCTCAATATAGTTCCTAGTAAGAGTGAAAGTGTCTGAATGACAAAGTCGAAAAAGGAGGACCAGAACAAGTCATCGACCTCGGGAGTAGGCTCGCGCCGCAGCCAGAATTACTTCTGGATTCTCATGATTGTCGGTATTTTGGTCAGTTTTTGGGCTTTTCGTGGGATCGGCGATATCTCCGAAGTCCCGCTGCATATCTTTGAAGCGGAGCTCGAAAACAGAAACATTCAGAACATCGACATCCGCAATGATTCGGCGATGGGCTACTTCAAAATCGCTCCCGAAAAAGGAATCAGCTATGATTCGCGAGGCGTTCCCAAGAAGCCCAAACTGACGGCGAGCGGAAAACCAGAGACTTTTAACCGTCAGTTCTACGTCAAACTGCCGACCGACACGCAATCGCATAACGCTTTTCTGGAAAAAATCCGAAGCGTCAAAGAGCAAGATAAGGACTTGGCGTACGATGTCATTCCGGGCAGTTTGACCGATCAAGTCTACTATGTTTTCTACTTGGCCCTCGGCTTTGCGACGATTTTCTTACTTTGGACCATGCTCCGTCGGTCTCGGGATCAAATGATGGGCGGCGGATTTCTATCGAGTTTCGCTCGCAGTACGGCTAAACGCTACGAGCAAGTCGATCAACCAATTACCTTTGATGACGTAGCGGGGCTCGAAAGCGTTAAAGCCGATCTTCAGGAGATCGTCGAGTTCTTAAAGTCACCTGAGAAATTTCAGAAGCTTGGCGGACGCGTTCCCAAAGGTGTATTGCTCAATGGCCCGCCTGGAACAGGAAAGACTCTTTTAGCTCGAGCGGTAGCAGGTGAAGCGGGCGTCGCCTTCTTTTCCGTCAACGGCAGCGAGTTTATTCAGATGTTTGTCGGCGTTGGCGCAAGCCGGGTGCGAGATCTGTTCCAACAAGCGAAAGAAGCGGGCGCGGCAATTATCTTTATCGATGAAATCGATGCCGTCGGTCGACAGCGAGGAGCCGGTTTAGGCGGCGGACACGACGAACGCGAGCAGACGTTGAATCAGATCCTAAGCGAGATGGACGGATTCTCGCCAACTGACTCGGTGATTGTGATGGCAGCTACCAATCGACCTGACGTGCTCGATCCAGCGTTGCTTCGTCCAGGTCGCTTCGATCGACATGTCACCGTCGGTCGACCAACGCTCAAAGGTCGAATTGCAATTTTCAAAGTTCATGTTCGCGAAGTCCCATTGGCTGACGATGTCGATATCACTCGCCTAGCCGAGTCGACGGTCGGTATGACAGGGGCCGACATTCGAAATGTCGTCAATGAAGCGGCACTTTGGGCAGCTCGCAACGATAAGCATCGCGTCAGCATGGAAGACTTCGACTACGCTCGCGATAAAGTCTTAATGGGTGCCAGACGCGAAGAAATTATGAATCCGGACGAACTCGAGAAGACCGCCTACCACGAAGCGGGGCATACACTCGCTGCATGGTTCCTTCCTGGTGCTCAGCGAGTTTACAAAGTCACGATTATTCCTCGTGGTCAGTCACTGGGTAGTACTCAGATTGTCCCCTCCGAAGACAAGCTGAATATGGCTGAAAGCGAACTCCGCGATCAACTGGTTGTCTTATTAGGGGGACGCGCGGCCGAACGCGTTATTTTCGATGAAACGTCGGCTGGTGCAGAAAACGATTTGGAACGAGCAACGGGGCTAGCGCGACGTATGGTCGCCCATTGGGGAATGAGTCTGAAACTAGGGCCGGTTTCTTATAAGACATCTGCTGAAGATCCCTTTCTGGGGCGCGAGATACACCAGCAACGTCAGTTCAGCGAACAGACTCAGGAGACGATCGACGCCGAAGTCGGTGATATTTTGCGAACGGCTGAACGAAAATCGATCGACCTACTTCATCTAAAACGTCATGAACTTGAACTGGTTAAAGACGCTCTGTTGGAAAGCGAAGAGTTGGATGAAAACCAGCTTACGGAACTTATCGGACCGAGCGTTCACGAATCTCGGAAAGGGCTCGCCGTCCCGCCTTCGATCGAAGTCGTTGCATGAGTAATTGAATCTTGTTTCAAGGAAGAAGCGAATGGTTGTGGGTGCAGAAGCTTCGATATCGGTTCAATGGCTCGGCTGGGAGCGACCGATTCTCCAATCGACCATTGACTATCTTCTGGATCGCTATCGCGATGGTCGTTTTTGGGATTTGGAGCGCGTCGTATGTGTCTTCCCAAGCTCGATGGCAGCGCGACGGCTTAGCGAGCTACTGGCGGGAACTGCTCATGAAAAATCGTTGGTCCTTAGGCCGCCCGAAATTATTACCAGCGGTGCTCTTCCGGAACAACTCTATCAAGCCAAATTTCCTTTTGCCAGCGACATGGAACAACGTTTGTGCTGGACGAAGGTCCTTCGGAAAATGCCAGCCGACGTTCTCAAGCCATTGCTGATCGACGTACCGCCATCCAACGTTACTGCACCGTGGGTCGAGTTAGCTGGTTTGCTATCTTCATTGCATCGAGAGCTTTCTTCCGATCTTACGATGTTTGACGATGTCGCGAACTTGCTCAAAAAGGATCTGGATCGTGCGCCCGAGGTCGAACGCTGGATGGTGCTTGCCAAGATTCAACGGGCCTATCTGGACGAACTTCATCGAGCGGAACTTTGGGATAGACAAACAGCGCGTCGATATGCGATCGAAAAGAAGGAGCCCAAAACGGATTCCGATATTGTCGTCGTCGGCGCGGTGGATTTAAATCGAGCTCAACTGGCGTTTCTAGACGCGATTCATGAACGAGTCACGATCTTGATCGGGGCACCAAAGTCATGGAGTGCTGGCTTTGATCGTTTCGGAACTCTCCGAAGCGGATTTTGGCAAGACTTGCCGGTCGAATTAGAGCCTGAGCAACTGGTGACGCGAACTACCGCCGACGAGGCAGCAGCGGAAGTGACTCGGCAACTAGCGTATATGAGATCAAAATACTCGGCACAAGAAGTCACTCTTGGGATGCCCGATGCATCGATGGTCCCGATAATGACCGAAAGACTCCAACGTGTCGGTATCGCAGCGAGAAATGGCGCGGGCGTCACCGCCAGCCAATCGTCGCCCGTTCGCCTCCTTCGAGCTATCGTCGAGTACCTTGAATCGGGAACCTTCGAATCGCTCGCATCGCTGGTCCGCTTGCCGATCGTCTTTGAATGGTTAACACGAGAAGCGAACGTGCCGTTCGATTATATCCAACACTTGGATCGTTACTATCAAGCGACATTGATCCGAAGCGTCAATATCGCACAATGGCCCAATGGCAACGGGGGCGATGTTGTTCAGAAAGTGCATGAGCAACTCAACAGTTGGCTGCAACCGCTGCGCTTGCCTGCGCGAGCATTGAATGAATGGGTGCACCCTTTGAGAGAAGTGCTCAGCGCAGCTTATCGCACGACCAAAGCCGATCTGGAATCGTCCGCCGGAGCTGCCTTAGCCGACGCTTGTTCGCTTGTAAGCCAAGCGGTTACCCATCTTTCGGATTTGCCAGATACGTTATCGCTCGAATCCACGCTTAAAGAAGCGGTCGGTTGGGTTATTCAACAGATTGACAAGGAAACGATTCCGCCACTTCGCGATCCTAATTCCATCGAAATGATCGGTTGGCTTGATCTGAGTCTCGACGATGCACCGGTTCTGATCTTGACAGGCATTCATGATGGCACGGTCCCCGAGTCGGTCAATGGCGATGCGTTTTTACCGAACACAATCCGTACCCAGCTTGGCCTAATGGACAATTCGCGCCGCTATGCTCGCGATTGCTACAGCTTGCACGTTTTATTGCGAAGTCGAACACATTTGCGAATCGTAACGAACCATCTCAATGTGAAAGAAGAACCGCAAACACCCAGTCGACTTTTGTTAGCCGTTCATCCCAATGAGCTGGCCAAGCGAGTCATGTCGCTGATAAAGCCACCGACCGAGCCGGGCTTGCCGTCGGTCGGTGCGAACTTGCGTCCTCGCCCGCTTCAAAGCAACGTGCCGATTCCGATTCCGATCAAAGACGCGGGACGATTCGTAAAGAAAATGTCGCCGACGGATTTTAAAGCCTACATCGATTGTCCTTACCGATTTTACCTTAGCAAAATTCTGCGGCTCTCTTCGATCGATGATCGTCAAATGGAATTGGAGGCCGACGATTTTGGTAACCTGCTGCACGATACACTTGCCAAATTAAACGATCCGATCTACTCAATATCCAACGATGCTACCAATTTGCGCGTTTGGTTGTTCGAGCAGTTGAACAAACTTGCAGGTGAACGCTATGGTAGCCAGCCGCCGCCGGTCGTCTTGCTTCAACTCGAACAAGCTCGGCAGCGACTTGCGGCATTCGCAGCTCTTCAAGCCAACCGAGCCAAAGAAGGTTGGATCGTTTGGAAAACGGAAGTTGCAATCGATCTAGACGCGAAACTCGTCATCGACATGGGAACTCTGCCGCCGATGCCGCTGATCGGTCGCATTGACCGCATCGATTTTCATCCGGAGACCAAGTTGTATGCCATCTGGGACTACAAAACTTCCGACGCGCCCGTTAAACCGCTGGCGGCCCATTGGTCTAAATCTGCAGGTTGGAAACAGCTTCAACTGCCGCTTTACCGCCAGTTGGTCAAAGGGATAAAGCTCGAAAAAAGTGACGTTGCGATCGACGTAGAAAAAATTACGTTGGGATACATCAATTTACCGCGTGCGGCCGATAAAACCGAATTCGCACTCGCTGTTTTCGCTGACGGATTAGAAGCCACGGCTATCGATTCCGCCAGAGAAGTCGTGCGACAGATTCGCGATAACGTTTTTTGGCCGCCTAAGTACGACGGTATCGGCGACTGGGATATTTTTCGCGGCTTGTGCCAGCACAACGTCTCCAGACGCTGGGATTGGCGATTGGAAGCAGGAATCCCAGACGCCCTCGAAGGGTTGAAGAGTGCAGCGAAACCCGCGGCGGCAATCAAAAAAACTCCGCCGCCGAAAGCCGTCGAGCCCAAGCCATCGTTCATCGACGTACCGCCCGAGTCGATCGGGATAACGTTCGATACGACCTCGGGTAGCGCGCCGCGTGAATGGTTTGATCGAACGTTGATCAAAGCCTCGGCCGGCACCGGCAAAACATTTGGGTTGGCGATTCGAATGATTCGCTTGCTATTTGCCAACCAGCCGCCAGATGGAATTTTGGCAACGACCTTTACACGCAAAGCAGCCGGGGAAATCCTCGAGCGAGTTCTCAGCTTGCTCGCCGAAGCGATCGAGACTCAGGAAGGACTTGAAAAGCTTGTCGTTCAACTCAGCCCGGTGAAGATCAATCGGCAGAGCTGCATTCATCATCTTTCGAAACTTTGCGCCAATCTCCATAGATTGCGAGTCAGTACACTCGACGGTTTTTATTCCGAGCTGGCTCGAACGTTCGCCATTGAATTAAAATTACCGCCCGGCTGGACGCTGGCCGATGAATTTCAAACCAAAAAACTACAAGATCAAGCCATCACAAGATTGTTCGAGAATCAAGATCGAACGCAGCTTCGAACCTTGATCTCGCAACTTAATCGCGGCGAATCGAAGCGGAGTATCCGTCAAGAAATTATTCAGACAATCGATAACGGCTACACGCTCTTTCTCGTCACGCAGCCTGAAGCTTGGTCGAATCTTACTGTCCCGAAAGAGCCCGCCGAGTCAATCGTTTCGGCGGTAATCTCGGGGATCAAGAATGAGAAAACCGACTACGCTTCATTGATCAAAGCTCGCGATAAGATGCTTGAATTGTTCGCTCAAGCGGAATGGGATAGCTTTCTGCAACTGACATTAGTGATCAACGCGCCGACATTGGGAAAATATAATCGAGTTGCGATCCCACAAAGTTTCATCGAAGGGATTGCGGTGTTGACTCAGTATGCGATTTCTAAAGAATTCGCTTCGCGCCGCGCACAATCCGAAGCTGCATATCAATTGCTCGCGAACTATCATCTTCAATTTGATACGGTGAAGCGCTCGCAACGTTTGGTTACCTTTACCGATGTATCACAACGATTGTCTGTTTGGTTTAAGGCGCTTTCGGTTAAGAATTCGAACATTGCGGCTACCGCTGACTTGAAATTCGATTTTGAAAAGAAGAAGGCGACGGAGGATCACTTGTTAAAGGTCGGGCATCGACTCGATTCTAGGATTGATCATCTGCTCTTGGATGAATTCCAGGATACCTCGCCGATGCAATGGGATATCCTCGCTCCTTTTGCCGAGGCGGTTGTGGATCCAGCCGAAGGGCGTTCGACTTCGTTTTTTTGCGTTGGCGACGTGAAGCAAGCCATCTATGGTTGGCGAGGTGGTGTGGCTGAACTTTTTAATGTGGTCCGACACCAATTAAAGGATATTAAAGATGATTCGCTCACCAAAAGCTATCGTAGCTCGCAAGTGGTCATCGATTTCGTTAATCAGTGTTTCCTGTCGCTGACGTCGCACGGCAACCTCGGTTCTTGCGAAGATGCGGCACGAATTTGGTCGGGTGCCTTTCCGACACATGCGACCACTAAGACAAACTTGCCGGGGTACGTTCGCATTTGGAACACGGCAGAGAAGACGAAGGCTTCATATGGTTCGGAAGAAAGCGCAGACGACGAAGAAGATCTATCTCAAGAGGCAGTTGACCAGTGCATTCGCGATGTTGCTACGCTTCATCGAGCTGCTCCGCACGTTTCGATAGGCATTTTAGTTCGAACGAATCGCGAGCTTGGTCCGCTGCTGCATCGACTTCGAGAAGCTAAAGTCGAAGCAAGCCAGGAAGGGGGTAATCCCTTGGATGATTCGGCGGCGGTCGAGTTGCTGTTAAGTTTAATCCAGTTGGCCGATCACCCAGGCGATCGTTTGGCTGCTTTTCATATCGAGCAATCGCCACTCGCGGTGCTGCTTAATAAGACCAATAACCGAAAATCAAAAGCAGCATCGACAAACGTCTCGCCAAACGCGACCGATGAAAAAGCCTACGACCCAGATTGGATTGCCGCCGAACGTTGTGCAGTAGAGGTTCGAAAGCAATTGGACGCTGACGGGTACGGAAAGACGTTAGCTTTGTATGCAAAACTCTTGGCACCGCAGTGCAGCCTTCGGGATCAACAGCGAATCGATCAACTTATTCAATCAGCTTATAGCTACGATTTAAAAGCTACCCTGCGAGGCCGTGATTTTATCGAGTTTGTTCGCGACAATCGAGTCGCACTCAACCGTCCGGTTGCGGTTCGCGTGATGACCATACATCAATCGAAGGGGCTAGAATTCGATGCCGTCTTTTTACCGGGACTCAAGAAGAATTTCTTAGGCACACGACCGACGTTCGTAACGCGGCAAAGCAATCCGATCGAGCCACCCTTAGGTGTCATGCGATATGTCAATGACAAACTACAAAGTTATCTCAGTGAAGATTGGCAAACGGCCTATCGCCAACAAACGATCCGCGAGTTCTCCGAAGCATTATCGACGTTCTACGTTGCGTTGACACGTGCCAAACAGGCACTCTACTTGTATGCACAGCCTTCGAAGTCGCCGCTACAACGGTGGGATTCGCTGTTACAGTCGATCTTTGTCGCTGAAAGCGATCGAACTCGATCGGAAGCGATCGTCTATGAAGCCGGATTGCAAGATTGGTATGGAGCGCCAGAGTCGCAGGCGATTCCTGAAGGCATGGAAAATGTCAGCGCTTTACCGACGGAGCTTATACTCGAATTGAAAAAAGCTACGGCAAAAGATTTTGTGAGGCAGCGTACGACGCTCAAGCCATCGGCAACTACTGAAAGTAGAACGATGTCGCTCACGAACCTTTTCGAACCAAGCGAATCGATCGGTGCCATCGTCGGGACTTTGGTGCATCGCTGGTTTGAAGAAGTAATTTGGCTTGACGATTTTCAGTGGGAACGCGATGCGATGCGTGCGTTGGCCTTGCGAACTTTGACGCCACAGCAGATGCCGTTGATCCGAATGGACGACTGGTTGACTGCCATGGAAGCGTATTTGAAAAGCCACTGTGTTGTCGAAACCCTTTCTCGCCGTCGATATGCGGACTGGAAATCGAGTTCTGGGGAGCCGCTCGAGTTGCACGTCACCAACGAACGACGCCTGCTCGAATTATTGGATGGATCGTTATTGCGTGGAACGATTGATCGATTGATCGTAGGAATCGAAAATGGGTCGGTGGTTCGGGCGGAGATACTCGACTACAAGACCGATTCGTTGAAAAAGGGGGCGAATTTAGAGCATTGGATCAAGGAACGGATCGACCATCATGCGCCTCAATTGCGACTCTACCGACGTGTTTTAGGCAAGCAATTTCAGATGGACGAGTCGAAAATCGCGATGACCTTGATCCTGTTGAGCGGCGATCGGCAGGTGAGCATTGAAGAGGGACGGCTAGACAGTATTGGATGTCGCCGATAGCCTATTTTGCTGGTCGCAAGGTGACGGCCTGGAAAAAGTAGTACCAATATCATTTTGACGAGAGAGTTCATGCGCAAAGGTAGTGAGTTTGCTGGCCTAGGAGTGGCGATCGTGACGCCATTTCGTGACGATAAGCTAGATGTTGCAAAGCTTCGTGAACAAATTGAATTCCAGATTGCGTCGGGGACGAATGTGTTGGTTCCAGTGGGAACCACCGGCGAATCTCCCACGTTGACGCACGAAGAACACGAGCGAGTCATCAGCGAAGTCGTTCAGATGGCGGCTGGTCGCTGCAAAGTCATGGCAGGCACCGGTAGCAACTCGACGGCCGAAGCGTTGAGACTTACTCGTTGGGCAGCCAAAGAAGGTGCCGATGCGTCGTTGCAAGTCGCTCCGTATTATAACAAGCCAACTCAAGAAGGTTTTTATCAACATTTCAAAGCCATTGCCGAAGCGGTTGGGATTCCACTTTGTGTCTACAACATTCCAGGACGGTCGGCTAAAAACATCGAGCCTGAGACGATCGCGCGTTTAGCCGAGCTTCCGAATATTACGATGGTAAAAGAGGCGACCGGATCGTTGGACCAATGTTCACAAGTGCTTAGCTTAACCAACCTGACGGTGCTCAGCGGCGACGATTCGCTGACGATACCGATGATGAGTATCGGAGCCAGCGGTGTGATCTCGGTCGCCGGCAATATTGTTCCAAAGGATATTCTTGCAATGGTCAAGGCTGCGTCGGACGACGATTTCGCAACGGCACGAACGTGGCATCACAAGCTCTTTCCGCTTTGCCGCGACATGCTTTCCTTGGCAACCAATCCCATCCCAGTTAAGGCCGCCATGCGATTGCTAGGCCGCGACACCGGCGAGATGCGATTGCCGATGACACCGCTGACCGAACGCGAAACCGATCTGCTCCGGAACACATTAAAAGCCTATGGCTTATTGAGTTAAACTGGGTGGCACGTCCCTGAGTCCTCGAAGGGCGTGATCGCATGAAACACGCCCTTCGAAGTCCTTCGATAATTGTAGCGGTACGGCGCGAGCCGTCCGGTTTCCCAGCAATTCACCTTAACCGGACGCTAACGCGTTCCGGCTAATGAAAAATCCAGACTAGCGTGGCACGCTCAGAGCGAAGCGATCGGCGTGATAGATGACACGCCCTTCGCGGACTCAGGGACGTGCCACCCGAATCAGAAAAGCCCTACGTTATTTTTGGCCCGTCCTTTATCGAAGACGAATGCCTAAGGGAACCGATTCGCCGACGATTGTTTCACTCTGTTCTTGGTTCAGATCCGTTACTTCGCTGACTAGTCGGCGATAACTTTCTGGTGCTTGCCATCGATCGAGCGTGCGAATGGATAGTTCACGAAGTTCCGTTGATACGTCCCGATAACGATCGCCGGTCCTCCGAGTAAGCTGCATAAGAGCCAGATGATGAATAGATTGTGGCGCATCTAGTTCGCATAGTTTTCGAATCCATTCGACGATTTGCTCGGGTTGCATTACGTCATTCAACGGCCCGTAGACGAGCGACCTCGCTCCGATTCGACCGAGCATCCAAAGAATCGAGTTATGGAGGGGAGCGAGTTTGTTGCGACCAAGAGCTTTGATCGCTAAATCGCCGAGAAGCATTTTGTCTTTGAGACTAAGCAGTTCAAGACTCCCGACAAGTCGCAGCAGTTCCATTGCTTCCTGATTCGAGGGTGCTGCACGAATTCTCCCTTCAAGAATCTCGCGTACTCTAGTCTGCACTTCTTGATACAACGCTCGCTGTTGACCTGCTGTAAAACCGCCAGCAATCCGTCGCCAGAGAACCATCGCTTCGGCGGCATTGGATGGATGCTTCAGCTTGCCCTGAACCAATCGCCATGTCATCGCTACGCGCCAATCGTCGGCTGCAAAACCGTATCCTGGCCTAAGACAGAAACCTAGCAGGTTGAGCAATCGCGATTCTTTGACAATGCTAAGCTTTGGATTGGCGACGCAGTCGATCAAGTCTTGCCACATCGATCTGAGCAACGACGGCTTCCAATCGCGCCGAGCCATCGCCAACTCATTGACGAGACTCTTCACGAGATTTTTAGCGTGATCTATCGACGCCTCAGGTTCGAAAGCTGTGCGAATGATTCGAGCCGCTCGTTCCTTCAACTCGCTATCGACGATCCCGGTTTGCTCTAACGTGCCTAGATGAGCGGATCGATCTGTTTCGACTGAACTTCGCAGGTCGAAAGCCAACCGCCACCGCATACTGGCTGGCGATTCCGCGGCGCTTGTGCGATCGGAGCCAGCGGTTACCAACGACAAATCGAGCGTGCCGATCTCCGTTAGTTCCGTTTCCATTACGATGGGGATCGTTTCGTTGCGGCGGTGCCGTGACGATTCCAAGACCGTATGAATCGGTGGCAAAGGACGCATCCACTCGAAGTCGATCGGAATAATTTCGCCGACCCGATGAACAAGATGGGTGCTCGATACAAAAATCGGGAACTGAACTGGGCGACCAATTTCAAGTTCAAATGGATGTTCACTTAAAACGAATCGATCCAAAGGATTCGCATCGCCTGGCATGATACACATCGCTTGAGGCGGATCGGTTGCAATTTGAAGATAGTACGCTCGAGCGAGCCTTGCATCGATGCGAACTCCTTCGCCGCGCCGAACTAGTCCAAAGTACGCAGCCCCGATGGCAACGGCTAGGTCGAGTTGATTCGGTTCTAGTTCGCCAACGTGCCAAACTGGTGAATTTGCATCGCTTGCGAACCAAGCTTCGACTTGCTTTCGAAGTCGATTTCGAATCTGCGGCGACTCGAGCACACCGCCATTAAAAAGTATCCAGTCAGGTCGAGCTGCTAATCGATCGTCCATCGCCGCTCGAAGTCCGTCCTCACGACCGGCCCAGCGATGTTCCCAGAGAAACTGAGCGAGATGTCGAGTGATCGCTGGATCGGCTTCGTACGGCAGCCCAAACTCTAATAGTCCGCTTTCCGCCTCCAATGGCGTCGATTCCAGTTCGACCGATGGGAAAAAGCCGTCGAGCAGCGTTTTCTCGATCATTTCAAATGAAACCTCGACCGATCGAATGTTCCCGATGAGTCGACTCCCTTTTCCGGAGAGTGAAATCACACAACGTGCCGGCGGGTGATTCCCGAGCATGGCTTCTTTGTGGACACGGCATTGCAAGCGTAGTGCTTCGAATTCGCGATGTTCGAGCGGTTGATGGGTTTGAAAGAGAGGCTCGACAGCTTTCGTCAATGCCAAATCAAAGTTATCGCCACCTAACATTAGGTGCTGACCGACCGCCACACGATGCAGCCCATACTTCTTGAAATCAGAATCGCCTTCGGCATTGCGAACACGAATTAAAGTAAAGTCAGTCGTCCCGCCTCCGATATCGCAAATCAATACCGTTTGACCTGGTTGGATCGACTGTTGCCAATCTTCTTCATTTTTATTCAGCCACGCGTAGAATGCAGCTTGAGGTTCTTCGATCAATACGATGCGAGGCAAACCGGCTAATCGAGCCGCTTCGATGGTCAGTTCACGAGCTACTTCATCGAATGACGCTGGCAATGTGAGCACGACGTCGCATGTCGAGAGAGGATGCTGAGGATGCGAAGCGTCCCAAGCCAAGCGCAGATGTTCGAGATATCGACTGCTGGCGACAACCGGCGATAATCGCTCGGCTTCCGGATCGCCATGCCAAGGTAAAATCGGCGCCGTTCGGTCGATTCCGCTATGGCATAACCAACTCTTAGCCGACGAAACGAGCCGACCGAAATTCTGGCTGCCTCGATCGCGAGCGTAAACACCGACACAATGACTGCGTGTCCCAAGTTCGTTGTGAGGAAGCGATCGAAGTTCGTTGAGTTCTGCTTCGGTCCACTGGTAATGAAATGAAGGGAGCGTTTTTCTTTTCTCGACCATTTGCCAATCAACAAACTGCTCGATCAAGAACGTTTGAACGCTGCGATGGCTCGCCGATGTGTCGACAAACGCGACCGCGCAGTTTGTGGTGCCTAAATCAATCCCAACAACAAAACGCGGAGGCGTTTGTGGATCTAGGTTATCAAGAACCGCTTGCAAGCTTAGACTCCGATTCCATCGAGCGTCGACCAATAGCCGCCGCGCTGGTGGTCGCAGCGAAGCCGACTCGCTGACGAACGCGACAAGATCGTGCCTCGCGGTTGTTTGCCGTCATCGATAAAGACCCCTACTCCATTGACGATCGTTCGAGTAGCCCAACCGGTAAGCGTCACGCCATTCCAGGGCGACCAACCCGATTTGGAAAATTGCAGTTCGTTTCGAATTGTGCGACTTCGATTCGGGTCGACGATCACGAGGTCTGCATCGTAGCCGATTTCAATGCGTCCTTTTCCGACAAGACCCCACACTCGAGCCGGTGCGTCGCTCATCCAATTTGCAATTTGCTCCCAAGTGCATTTACCTTGGTGAGCTTGATTCATCAAGAGCGCAAGTGAATTCTCGACCGACGGTAAGCCGCTCGGCGATCGAGGATACGGTTCCTTTTTCTCCGCCAACGTGTGCGGCGAGTGGTCGGTCGCGATGACTTGAACCGTACCGTCGAGCAAGGCATTCCAGAGTGCCACGTTGTCTCGCTTGCTTTTGATCGACGGATTCATTTGGATCAAGCTGCCAAGCTGTTCGTAGTCGTCGACATTAAAGAAGAGATGGTGCGGGCAGATTTCGGCAGTGATGTAAGGCTTTGCTGCAGCAATCAGCGGGAGTTCGTCCGCCGTACTGACGTGAAGCACATGAAAGCGATGCTGGTGTCGGCTCGCCAAATCGAGAGCCCGTCGCGTTGCTACCACCGCTGCTTGAACGTCTCGAATTCGAGAATGATCGGAAACCGTGAGCTGGCCACCAAGTCTGACAAGATTGTTTTTGACCGTTGTTTCGTCTTCGCAATGCGCGCAGATGGGAAGCGTGGTTTCAGCGAATATTCGCTCGAGAGCTTGCTGGTCGTCTACCAAAAGATCGCCCGTACTCGACCCGATAAAGATCTTGATGCCTGGAATGTTTTCAGCTTGCCTGAGTTCGTCGACATTAGTCGAACTTGCCCCAATGTAAAAGCCGTAATTGACAATCGATTTGGACTGAGCGATTTCGTATTTCGCTTCGACCAGACTGCGGGTCGTCGCCGACGGCTTTGTGTTGGGCATTTCGAGAAAAGAGGTGACACCTCCGGCGGCGCAGGCCGAGGATGCGGTCGCCAAGTCTTCTTTATGAGTTAGCCCCGGCTCGCGAAAATGAACCTGATCGTCGACCAAACCAGGCAACACAATCTGCCCAGGGCAATCGAGAATCTCATCGGCTTCGGTTTGGTCGGAAGCATCGATCGCTGTAATCTTCCCCTCTTTTACCAAGATATTGGTTTTTGCTCGACCGCTTGGTAGGATCACGGTAGCATGGCGTATCAGGAGACTTGGCATTTCAATCGTTTTTCTAGTAAATGCGCTTACATGAGGATCTTATTTTGACTCGACCACAACGAATCCGAGCACTCATGCTCATTCTAGTCGCAATCGTAGGGTTTCGACGAGACGGCATGAGTCAACAAGCGTTGGAACCTGGTTGGTCGTCACGAGCCGAGCAAGCGTTGGCAAATGGCCAGAACGAAGAGGCGGTAAAAATTGTCGATCAAGCGGTTGCGATCGCTCCAAATCAACCGTCGGTTTTTCTTGTTCGAGGCATGGTCTATTTTCGTCTGGGTCGATTGCAAGAATCTTTAAACGATTTCGATAAGAGTATCGAGCTTGCACCGAATTCGAAACCTGAATGCTGGCAGCGAGGCATCACGCTTTATTATTTAGGACGCTTCGAAGAAGGTCGCGATCAATTTGCAATCCATCGAACGGTCAATCCGAACGACGTCGAGAATCCGTTTTGGCATTTCCTTTGCGTCGCGAAATCCGAAGGGATCGAAGCGGCGCGCAGCAAGTTGCTACCGGTCGGACGCGATTCACGTCCTCCGTTGATGGAAGTATTCGAAATGCTTCGCGGGAATGCGGAACCTGCACAAGTCATCGAGGCGGCCAATGAAGCCCACGGCGGTCCTAATGGCAAAACACTCGCTCGGTTTTATGGCCATCTTTATGTCGGACTCTATTTCGATTGCTTGGGGCAACGCGAGCTTGCCAAGCAACATTTAGAACAGTGCGTCGCTGAGAAGACTGGCGGCTATATGCGAGATGTCGCTGTTTTGCATTTAAGGCAGCTTAGCGAGAAAAAACAGTGATGCGCTGCGCTTGCTTGCTTGTTGCCAGCGCCATCGGCTCACTGACATTACCACTTAGGTCAGTCTCTCCGAACCGGACACCTCGATGAAAGTCAAGATATTTCCGAGTCTCGGAGAGACTCGCCTACGTGGAAATATGGGAATCGAGTCGCATTCGATTTAGTTCGTGGAGCGAACAATGACATTCCAATTTGCGTCGAAAAAGTCGGCGGCATCTACTTTGCCTGCCGACTCTAGATTTGGCGTTTGAGAAATATCGAGAATTGCCCAGTCGGGCAACTTGGAATTCTGCAGCGAGTTTTTTTGTCGTGAGCTTCGCCAACCCCCGAATGCTCGATGCCGAAAATCTCCATTTTCTCAATTGACACAGGATCTGGAATATTCCACAATAGATTGTTTCGATAGTCGAACTATTCGGTTAGCGAAGTCTTATGAGCGATTTAGACGAACGAGCGAGTGATTTTGGATTGATAGTACGCGATATTATCAAGCAATTCCTACAATTGCATGACTCGGCGGCGGGTGGGCCACAGGCCAATCTCGGCCATCAAGACCTAAGGGTCGTCGAGCATTTAGGAGACGCTGGTCCGCAGATGATGCGGATGCTCGCCGAGAATCTTGGCGTAGCCGTCAATTCCATGACTAGCCTCGTAGATAACTTGGAGCATAAAGGTCTTGCGCATCGAACGCGATCCGAAGTCGATCGAAGGGTCGTACACGTCGCGCTGACTGAAGACGGGCGGCAAGTTTATGAAGCGGCCTCGAAGGCAAAATTCTTGTTTCACCGTGCACTCCTTTCTTCGCTGAATGAAGACGAGCAAGAAATTATGCTCGTCTTATTTCGAAAGATATCGCGAGAAGGGTGGAAGCAAGTAGAAAAATTATCGACCAGCACCGCATCGGCAACATCTTCTCGATAGGAAATAGAATGGTTTCAAACTTGATTGAGCACGAGATAGCCGACGCTGATACCGAACAAGATGATCGATCGATTTTAGAATCGTCGGTCGTCAAGTCGCCACATCGCGCTGCCTCCTTAAAACGCCGATCGGGCACCGCATGGCTTCGAATTGGTTTTGTCGCCTTACTTGTGGTGACGGCTTTTGGAGTTGGATGGTGGGTTGCTAGCAATCGCGCTCAGCAACATGAACGGATAGAGCTTCGCGCCTGGACACATTCAGTCGATGTCGACAAAGCGATTGTAACGGTGGAACCTGTTACGTTTCGAGCCGTTCAGCGATATATCGAAGCAGTCGGTACCCTTCATGGCTTCGAAGAAGTTGCGATCAGCTCAAAGCAAGAAGGTCGCGTCGACAAAATCTATCACGATCTTTCGAGCGTCGTTCAGCCTGGACAACTCTTGCTCGAACTTGATCCGACCGACGCGAAACTTGCCGTGGAGCAATCCGAACAAAGCTTGAAAACCGAACTCGCCAGATGGGGATTTACCAAAGTTCCGAGTGAGACCGATGACCTCCAGCAACTTCCAACCGTCATCTCTGCGCGACTAAAATTTGAGCTCGCCCAATTGCGCCAGCAGCGGATGGACCATCTCAAGGCGACCAATTCGGTTGCGACTGAGGACTTAGAACAAGCCAAATCGGATGCGTTAGTATCCGAATCGGACTGGCAGAACCAGCTTCTGATGGCCAACGCGGCAGCGGCAACGGCAAGACTTCGCCAAGCAGAATTGGCGATTGCAAACCAGCGATTGAAGGACATCGCGATTCGCGCTCCTGTTCCATCGTTAACAGCGAATGCTGCCGACCAATACTATACGATCAGCGATCGCATGGTATCCGAAGGGACAATGGTCCGACCCAGTACCGAAGTCTTTCGACTTGTTCTCGGGCGAACCCTCAAGCTCAAACTACAGGTTCCAGAAGCATTAAGTCGTTTGGTTGTCGTTGGTCAGCCCGTCGAAGTTCATTCAGGAGTTTCCGAGACGCCAAGCATCGGAACGGTGGCACGAATTAGTCCGGCCATCGACCGAGCGACAAGGACTCTGAGTGTCGAAGTCGATGTGGCCAATGAAAGTGGAGAGCTAAAACCCGGCGGATTTGCCAAGGCCAAAGTTTTGATCGGTACGGATGAGAACGCAGCTACGATACCGATCGCCGGTCTTTACTCGTTCGCTGGGATTAATAAAATTTTTCTCGACGAAAACGGTACAGCTCGGGAATTGAAGGTGACGCTGGGTGAACAGACAGCAGCGTGGGTTGAAATCGCTTCCCCCGATCTTCCGAATCCCTCGATGGTAGTTACCAGCGGCCAGCGGTTGCTTTCCGAAGGTAGTTCGATTGCGATTCGCGATACTGAGCGCATCAACGAATCGAGATCGGGCGGCGACGAGTCGAAGCAGGTAACGGCTCGTTCGTCCAAGGACGGGCCGCGATGAATTTTTCGGATATTTGCATTCGACGCCCTGTCTTTACTTGGGTGCTGGTCGCCATACCGGTAGTTCTCGGTATCGTTTCGTACCTTGAACTGGGGGTCGACCTCTTCCCAAAAGTCGACTTCCCAGTGATTTCGGTGTCTGCAGCTTTGCCTGGCGCGAGCGCCGAAGAGATGGAAAACGCCGTCACAAAACCGCTCGAAGAAGCCCTTAACACGATATCCGGAATCGACGAGTTGCGATCGACGACACGCGAAGGAAGCACAACGCTCGTCATTCGATTCTTGCTCGAAAAGAACGGTGACGTCGGCGCACAGGAAGCGCGCGACAAAATCTCTTCGATCATTCGCCAGTTGCCCGAGGGCATAGAAGCACCGCTGGTAAACAAGTTCGATTTGGACGCCGCACCGATCATCACACTGGGAGTTTCGGGGAATCGCGACATTCGAGAAGTCACCGAGATCGCCAAGCATCAGATTCAAGAGTTCCTGCAAACTGTTCCTGGAGTTGGCAATGTTTTTATCACCGGTGGTCGCAGCCGCGCGATCAACATTCGCATCGATACCGATCGATTGATCGCTTACTCGATATCGATCGAGGAGGTTCGTCAGGCTTTAATTCGTCAGAACGTCGAGGTCCCAGGGGGCATTGTCGATCAAGGTCAGCGCGAAATGGTGCTCCGCACCTTGGGTCGCATTCCGACAGCCGAAAAATTTAACGACCTCATCGTGGCCAATCGTACCGGGTATCCAATTCGTATTAAGGATATCGGGGTCGCCGAAGACTCCATTGAAGAGCCTCGAGGTCTAAGCCGACTCGATGGTAAAAATGCCGTCAGCTTATTCGTCCAAAAGCAATCGGGAACCAACACCGTGGCGATTTCAGATGCCGTCCAACATCGTTTGGATCGCATTCGTCAATCCTTACCCAGCGATATACGAGTCGAGATCACGCAAGATCAGTCGCGATTTATTCGTGTATCGATGGACGAAGTTCGATTCCATCTTGGCTTAGCCGCCATTCTGGTCGGCATCACCATTCTCCTGTTTATTCGAGATTGGCGAACGACGCTAATCGCTACGCTGGCAATTCCGACATCGATCATCCCAACTTTTTTGTTTATGCAGTATATGGATTTCACGCTAAACAATATCACGATGTTGGGTCTGATTCTTGCGATCGGAATCGTGATCGATGACGCAGTCGTAGTCCATGAAAATATCTTCCGACACATGGAAGAAAACGGTTTGGATGCCATGTCGGCGGCCAGCATCGGGACTCGGGAAATTGGGATGGCCGTTTTGGCGACGAGCTTGTCGCTGGTCGTTATTTTCGTTCCCGTCGCCTTTATGGGCGGTATGGTCGGTCGATTTTTCAGCAGCTTTGGATTGACGGTTGCTTTTTCGATCGTGATGAGTTTGTTCGTTTCCTTTACGCTTACTCCCATGCTCTGCTCGCGATTCTTGAAGCTTGACAAACAAGACAGCGAGCATCCGGGTTCCAAATCAGGTTTGGTCTATACAACGGTTGAGCGATTCTATGGCGCTTGTTTGCGATGGTCCTTGCGACATCGCTGGCTAACCATTCTGGCATGCGTATTGGTCGTTGCCTCGACAGTCCCGATCGCGATGAATCTGGGTGTGAATATGGTTCCGCGAGACGATCAAAGCGAATTCCAAGTCGGTTTTATCACACCGGAAGGCTATACGTTGGACCGGACCGATCAAATTGTTACCGAGATTGAAAGTCGATTGGCGAAACTGCCGGGAGTTGTTCATCGATTCGTTTCGATTGGACAATCCGGGACAGCCAAAGGGCAGGGCGACGTCACACGCGGCTCGATCTACCTTAGGCTCAATGAGCTCGAAGAGCGAACGTTCACTCAATTTGATCTCATGCGTCGGGCTCGTGAAATTCTCCAAGACTACCCTGATCTAAGAACATCGGTTTCCGACGTATCGGCGCTTGGCGGTGGCCCCAACGGCGATAGCCGGATCTTTCAAATCAGTTTGCAAGGACCGGAAGTCGAGCAACTGGCGGCGTATGCCGACAAGCTCAAGGACAAACTGCGTCAGTTACCGGGCTTGGTCGATATCGATTCAACGCTTTCGATGCGCAAGCCTGAAATCCAAGTCGATATCGATCGAGAGCGAGCGATGGATCTCGGAATTCCCGTTCAAACGATTGCGAACACACTGAGTGTGCTGGTCGGCGGTCAAATAGTATCGAGCTATCGCGAAGGGACGGAGCAGTACGATGTTTGGCTAAGAGCCGCCAAGGAGTTTCGCACCGATTCTAAAGACCTGCAATCGTTAGCCATCCTATCACCCACGGCCGGCCAAGTTCAATTGAGTAGTCTGGCAAAAATGCAGGAAAAGCAAGGGCCAAGTCAGATCGATCGCTTGAATCGCCAGCGAACCGTGACGTTGATGGCACACCCGGATGAAGTCTCGCTCAACGAAGCGGTTCAGTTCGCCAACAAATCTGTCGAAGAAATGAACCTGCGTCCGGAATATCAAATCGTTTTCGGTGGCCAGGCCGACATGCTAGCCGAAACGGGTTACTATTTCATGGTCGCGCTTGGACTAAGCGTTACTTTCATGTACTTGATCTTGGCAGCACAATTCGAAAGCTGGATGCATCCGATTAGCATTCTGGCTGCCTTGCCAGTAACGATCCCGCTTGGGTTGTTGTCGCTGCTCTTGTTTCGAACGCCGCTGGACCTCTACGCGATGTTCGGATTGTTTATGCTCTTTGGCATCGTCAAAAAAAATGGTATCTTGCAAGTCGACAAGACCAACGATCTTCGACGCGAAGGGTTGCCAATCTACCAAGCTATCATCGAAGCAAACAACACGCGTCTGCGACCCATCCTCATGACAACCGTGATGTTGATGGCGGCGATGGTACCTATTGCATTGGGGCAAGGACCAGGCGCAAGTGCTCGAGCCAGTATGGCGAAAGTCATCATCGGCGGGCAAGGACTTTCATTGTTGCTGAGCTTACTCGCCACCCCTGTCGCCTACTCATTGTTAGACGACTTGCGTGCTTTTGTAACGAGAAAGTTCAATCGCTCGGCAGTCGAAGATCAAGGCTAGTTCGATTCCATCGCCTTATACGATACACGTTGGGCAAGCCCTCATATTTATGAATTTGGTTTGCGATTCGGCTGGAAGTTCGGATTAGGCGATGGCAATCTAGCTCCCACTTTTTGTCGCCAAGTTTGAAGTTGAGCTTTGAGCGACTCGGCTTTTTCTGGATTCTGTTGCGCAAGATCGTTCGCTTCGCCTAGATCATCCGCAAGATTGTAAAGCTCGACATGATTATCTTCGAAGTATTCAAGCAACTTCCAATGGCCGGCGCGAACGGCGCTGACCGGTGTCGTCGTTGCGTAGTAGTGTGGATAGTGGAAGTACAACGCCTCCCGGTTGAGTTTTGCCGACGGATTTTTTAACAATGGCGACAAATCAACTCCATCCAACTCAATGTCATTTGGCAACTTCACGCCTGCCGCGTTAAGTAGCGTTGGGAACAAGTCCATCATGATGATGGGCTCTTGGCAGACAGCGTTGGCTGCCGTCAGACCTGGCCAGCGGATCGTCATCGGCACGCGGATGCCGCCTTCATAGCACGAGCCTTTACCGCTTCGAAGCGGTAAGTTGTTGGTCACGGGTATATTCTGACCAATTTGTCGATCGATGCCGATGTAGCCTCCGTTGTCACTCGTGAAGATCACCACCGTATTTCGATCGAGCTTTCGCTCTTTAAGTCGCGCCAGTACCCGGCCAACGCTTTCGTCAAAGCTCTTTATCATCGCGGCATAGTCGGCGTTTTGATGGCGCAGCTCTGGCTTCAACTTTGCCGCGAAGTACGATACATCGGCTGGCTTGGCTTCGATCGGAGTGTGTGGGGCATGATGGGCGAAGTATAAGAAAAATGGTTTGTCACCGGCATTGTCGATTACGTTGATCGCCTCGTCAGTCAAGCGATCGGTGAGATACTCGCCGGGCTTACCAAATTCCAAATGCGGTACATAGCGAAACTCCGATCCGAATCTCCCAGTACCGCAGTAAGGCCACCAAAATGAATGCGGCGCGCCCCAGTGCGTTCCGCCAATGTTAACATCAAAGCCATGCGTTTCCGGATAATGATCAGCGTCTCCAAGGTGCCATTTGCCGACGAGAGCCGTGAGATAACCAGCCGCTTGTAGATGTTTCGCCAGCGTTTTTTCAGAATGAGGCAAATCGTGCCGCGAATCGGCTTGTAGCAACGCTCGATTCTTCGGTCCTGATCGAGACCCTTCGGACCAGATCGTTATTTGAACTCGCGCAGCGTGCCTACCGGTCATAAGAGAAGCCCGCGTTGGTGAACAGACCGGCATCGCGTACGCATCAGTGAATCGCACGCTTTCACGGGCGAGCCGGTCGAGGTGCGGAGTCTAATGCAAATCCGCTCCATAGCACCCCACATCGGACCACCCCATGTCATCGGCAAGTATCAAGACGATGTTCGGCCGCTCGGCGAAAACGAAAGTTTGTGCGACGCTCCATACGAGCAGACTGATAATCATCCAACGCATGGTCAGTACTCTCTTCTGGTTCCGAGGCTCTGCCTCGGAACCCACTGCAACGCAGGCTCTGCCTGCAAACGTGAAAACTGCTCGAAAGTGGCGATAAGGTACACGAGGCGGAGCCTCCGAAGCAGTGCGTTCCCAGGCATGAGCCTGTGAACGAGCGTAAAACTTAGCACGCGGTAAATACAGGCGGTCAGCGAGAGGTGTCGAGTTTTTCGGACAACTTCGAAGATTACAACTTTTTGACCTTAAAGCTTCTATACGCAACTGGGTCGTTGTGGCCAGCGAAACCGATGTAGCCTTTTCGGTGATCGAGCCCCTTGGGAACTGATTCGAGTTGACTTCGATCAAACTTGTCGATATCGATATCCAGGATTTTCGTACCGTTCAAAGTTACTTTTATGGTTTGACCACGTACTTCGACTTCTTGGAAATTCCATTCGCCGACCGGACGAAGATATCCGTGCTTGGCTCCGACACAGTGATAAAGCGAGCCGTGATATTGGTATGGTTTTAACGACCCTTTCGGATGGGCTGCGTTGTAGCCATCGCTATCGATGACTTGCAATTCAAGTCCGTCGCGGGCCGAGTGGCCGCCGAGCGGTGATCGAATCGCGATTCCATTATTCCCACCAGGCGGCAGCATGAATTCGAACCGAAGATTGAAATCTTCGTACTCATCTTGAGTAAGCAAATCACCGCCCTTCCCTTTTTTGCAGACAATGGCTCCGTCTTTCATTTCATAGTTGTCCACCGCACCTTGCCAATTCGACAGATCGCGACCATTGACCAGCTCGATATAGCCATCAGCCTCATCTGACGTTAACGTTTTTAGGGCTTCCGCCGGGCCAATTTCGCGAAGGAAAACATTTCGCCATCGAATTTCGCTTCCGTGTGTTTGCAACTGTATCGGACCTTTTGCATAGACCGGATCCTTCATAAAACCATTGGGAAGTTTGACCTCTTCGCCACTCTTGGCGTTGGCGTTCGCTTTCTCGAATGCAACGTATCCGCTCTTCTTGTTAGCGAAGAAGTTTTCTAATACCTCATTGTCGACCACTGTTTCGCCATTGAAGTTGATGGTAACGCGTTCCCCGATCATCGTTATCTTCATTTGATTCCATTCGCCAAATGGTTTATCCATTTTCTTGGAGGGATCTTTCCCCGGAGCACCTTTGCGGTTGTTCCAAAGACCACCCGACCCCTTGTCCTGTCCGAGTTCACGTGGATCACCTTCGGTGGAGTCCCAAATCTGAATCTGCGGGGTTCCTCGCAAATAGATGCCGCTATCGCCCTTTGGCAGTGCCTTGTACTCGAGCCACAATTCAAAATCACCGTAGTCTTTATCTGTGGTCAGATAGAGTCCTTTTCCATCATTGACAAGTTCACCATTCTCGACACTCCAATGAGCATTCAGATGATCGCTACTCGGGTTCCCCTTTTTATCGTTCAAGCCACCTTCAATCGATTTCTTTTTGTAGTTCGATTGCTCCTCTGGCGTCATCGCCCAAAGTTCAATCGGGTCGAGCGTCGACCATCCGTACCATCCGGCGAGATCTTGGCCATTGAATAGTGCCGTGAACCCCGAGGGTGCAGCATTGGCTTCCGCATGAACGTGGCGCAAGTCAAGAAATACCGTGACTGCGATTAATATGGGAAGCGTGGACAGAACAGACTTTGAAAAGGTGCAACTACGGCAAGCGTTCATTAATTGAACTCCTGATATGGGAGGGAGCGATCGGAAAGGAGGACGGCGGAAAAAGCTTCGTCTCATCGTAGTTTCTAACGTGTACCTTGTCATCTAGGGGCGATACAATTGGGCTGTTGGTTTAATCGCCAGCGTCGAGGATTCCGTTTAACCGTTAGCCGTAGGCGTACGTTAAGGGACGCGCTTACGCCTACGGCTGACGGTTAAACGAGTAAATCAAAAGCCCGCTCGCGCCGCTCGCTACCTTTCGTTGATCGTCTTTGCAGAAACCGAATTTCATGCCTGAACCGCCTTCCAATCCGACCCCCGACGAGAACATTGAGTTCCGCCACGCCGCCGAGAAAGTGAAGAGCTTTCCTCAGTCGTCTGGCGTCTACCTTATGAAGGATTCGCAGGGAATCGTCATTTACATTGGCAAGGCCAAGAATTTGCGGAGTCGAGCAACAAGTTATTTCCTCCAGGCGGCTGCTCAAGATACTCGGACTGCCGAATGGATTCACGAGATCGCCGACATCGACTATATGGACTGTGCGAGCGAAGTCGACGCGCTACTGACGGAAAATCGACTTATTAAGGACATTCAGCCTCGGCATAACAGAGATCTTAAAGATGATAAATCGTTTCCCTATTTGATGATTACGACGCACGAGGATTTTCCACGCGTGGAAGTCACCCGCACCCCGAAAGATCGGGGCGCCAAACTATACGGCCCTTTTACCAGCGCTGGTCAGTTGCGAGGCGCCATTCAAGTCATGCAGCGCGTCTTCAAATTCAGGACGTGTGGGCTGGATATTGAAGAATCCGATACGCGCTGGCGTTGGTTTCGACCTTGCTTGCTAGCTTCGATCGATCAATGTACTGCGCCATGTAATCTTCGGATTAGCAAAGATGACTACCGACGCGACATTCGGCGATTGCAAACGTTTCTTGACGGTGGTTCTGTTCGGCTATTAGCTCAAATGCGTGACGAAATGGCGGAGGCCTCGAAGTTACTCGAGTTTGAAAAAGCGGCGCGACTTCGCGACGAGATTCAGTTGCTAGAAAACCTCGACAAAAGAGGCGAAATCGACACCCATGCTCAACCGGAAGTTTTTTACATCGATCCTAAAAAAGGGATTCGAGGCCTCAAAAGAATTCTAGGGATGGATCGCGAGCCTAGGATCATTGAAGGAATCGATATCGCGCATCTCGGAGGCGAGGACACGGTCGCTTCACTTGTACAATTTATCGACGGCATGCCATTCAAGCCTGGCTACCGACGATTCAAAATTCAAGGTGTGCAAGGTATCGATGACTTTCGAAGCATCTATGAGGTCGTTTCGCGGAGGTTTCGCAAACTCCATGACGAGCAGTCGACGTTTCCTGATGTCTTAATGATCGACGGAGGCAAAGGACAGCTCAATGCGGCGCTGGCCGCTTTTCGAGATCAAGGGATCGATCCTCCAACGATCATTTCGTTAGCCAAACGTGACGAGGAAATCTATCAGCCAGGCGAATCGGAACCGATTCGCCTGAGTCGACACGCGTTTGCCCTGCGATTGCTGCAATACGTTCGCGACGAAGCCCACCGATTTGCTCAGCATTACCATCATCTGCTCCGTCGCAAATCGGCTTTCGATGATATGCTTGAGTAACGGCAACCGTTCACGCGACAATTAGCCGGTACGCCAATTTTTAATAGTAGGTCACTCAATGTCGACGATGATTTGATGATCGCGGCGGTCGTCGATAAGTGCGATCGAGTCGTCTGATAACTCGATTCCATCGAGAGACAAACGACGGACTTTTGAACCGCTCGGGCCGTTGTTGAAGGTGATATGGTAAAAGGTTTCGCGAAAGCGATAGTGGATTTTGAATGTTGTCCAAGAAGCTGGCAAGCACGGCTTGAATCGCAATCGGTCTATTTCCAAATGGAGTCCCATCAATGACTCTAAGATCAGTCGATACATCCAACCTGCGGAACCGGTGTACCAAGTCCAACCACCTCGACCGGTGTGTGGTGGTACACCGTAGACGTCGGCGGCTACTACATACGGTTCGACACGGTATGTCGAAATATCTTCTGGTGTCGAACCATGCGAGATTGGATTGATCATCGAAAACAACTCCCAGGCACGTTCATTGTCGCCTTTGGCGGCGGTCGCCATAACCGTCCAGATGGCGCTGTGCGTATACTGACCACCATTTTCTCGTACGCCTGGCAAATATCCTTTGATATAGCCGGGGTTGAGAGCCGACTTGTCAAACGGCGGGTCGAGCAAAAGAATCAGGCGCGCGTCGCGGCGAACAAGCCGACGATTAACACTTTCCATGGCCATGTTCGTTCGCTCGTGGGTTCCGGCTCCCGAAAGAATCGACCAACTTTGTGAGATGGAATCGATCTGGCACTCCTCATTGATTGAGGAGCCCAAAGGCGTGCCGTCATCAAAATAGGCGCGCCGATACCACTGGCCATCCCATGAGTTTTCTTCAATGTTCCCACGAAGTCGTCCGGCTTCGACCGAGTATCGATCATCGAGCGTCGAATCGCCACGTCGCCGAGCAAGTTCAGCAAACTGGTTCAATACGTGGAACTGGAAGAACGCCAGCCAGACGCTCTCGCCTCGTCCGTGCTGACCGACGAGATTCATCCCGTCGTTCCAGTCACCGCATCCCATCAGTGGTAGACCGTGCTCGCCAAATCGCAAACCGCGATCGATCGCTCGAACTCCATGTTCGTAAAGCGTACCGACGTCCTCGGAAATTTGCGGCAGATCATAATTGGATTCTTCGTCGTCTCGCAACATTCGTGACGTTAGAAACGGAACGCGTTCATCCAAAACTCCGGTGTCACCGGTCACACTGACGTAGCGGCAAATAGCAAGTGGCAGCCAAAGGTAATCGTCTGAGAACTGAGTCCGAACGCCACGTCCGACTGGCGGATGCCACCAATGCTGCACATCGCCTTCACGGAACTGATGAGCAGCGGCCCGAAGCAGGTGCTCGCGCAGCAACTGCGGTTGAGAATGAACTAGAGCCATCGCATCTTGCAGTTGATCGCGGAATCCGAACGCTCCACCTGACTGATAAAAACCCGTGCGAGCCCACATTCGGCACGCGAGCGTCTGATAGACGAGCCAGCCATTGGCTAAAAAGTTGACAGATGGATCCGGTGTTTCCAAATACGCAACGCCTAGCGTTCGACTCCAGAAGTCCCATACTCTTTCGATAGCTCGATAAGCGCTCTCGACGCTTCGAAAGCGTTGAGCTAACCCTTTGGCTTCAGCGGCATTTCGGCCCGCTCCGAGCGTGAAGGTAATAGTCCGTTCTTGCCCGTCGGCTAAGGTAAACGGTGCTTGAATAGCGGCGCACGGATCGTACCCAGCGCCGCCTCGCCCTGAAAGCCTGACTCGACGCATGGCCGATGGATTGGCGAATGATCCGTTGCGACCGAGAAATTCCGTTCGATCACCAGTGAACGAACGATTGCTTTCGCTGCAATTGACAAAGGCGACGCGGTCACCGAACTCGGGGTTGTAAACATTGCGAGCATAAACCGCACCGCTTGCAGGATCCGTTTCCGTGACGACATGCATAAGCGATTTCGTTCGCGCATCGCCTAGAACGAGTTCCCAAAAAGCCGTAACAGACAACTGACGCGGCCGTCCGGAATGGTTGGAAATCTTAAGCGAATAGAACTTAACCGGTGCGTCGGTGGCGACGTAAACAGTCAGCTCAGATGTAATTCCTTCTTCGGTGTAATCAAAAATGGTATAGCCAAATCCGTGGCGTATCATATACGTGTTTTTTCCACGGGCCGGTAGCGGGGTGGGCGACCAGAATCGACCTGTTTCTTCATCTCGCAGATAGATAGCCTCGCCGCTCGTATCGGAAACAGGGTCATTGTGCCAAGGTGTGAGTCGGTATTCGTGACTGTTCTCGAACCACGTATACGAACTACCGCCTTCGGAAACGACGGTGCCAAATTGCGAGTTTGCTATCACATTCACCCAAGGCGCGGGAGTCGTCTTGCCAGGTGAAAGAATCACAATATACTCGCGACCATCATGGCTAAAGCCGCCAAGCCCATTAAAAAATTCCAAGTCGCGCTGCGGTGGTTCATACGGAATAGTTTTCTCGGTTTGAGCACTAAGTAGCTTGAGACTTGGGATCGAAACTTCGGCGCGAGCTCGACGAGCGACTTGCTGGGCAAGCGTGCCTCCATCATCGAATAGGACAACTCGAGCAACCGTTTGCAATAGCGCTCGATCTTCCTCCGACATCTGCTCGCCACGCCGAATGAAAACGCCGCCGGGTCGGTCGATTAGCGACGCTTCGGGACTTGCCGCTACAAGATCGACAATCGCTTCCTGTAGCGTCTGGCGATAGACCGAGTCATCTTCATTCCATATCACGAGGTCTACGGTGAGGCCTTTCAGACGCCAATAGGCGTGCGCTTGTATCGCCTGACGGACCAAAGCGATTCGATCATGATCGCGAATCCGAACAAGTACGATCGGGAGATCGCCCGAAATGCCGTAGCCCCACAATCCTGATTGTCCGCGACGATTGCGGCTGAGAATACTCGCTTTGGCACGCCGCAGCGCCGAAGCATATATAATGGAACCCGACAAGCGACCGTAAATTTGTGCATCGGTTTCGGAAGCGCTAAGCTGCTGCAGCAAAATCTGACTGTGCGTCCAAGCGAGGTCAAAAACTCGATCCGCCAGATTGGGATCGTGATACTTTTCTGTGAGTGATTCGATGCTAGAACGCGAGTCAGCAGCACCGGTGACAATATCGATCTTAATCGACTCATTAGCTTGGAGCAGGAGCGTTTGTCGAATGCTCACGATCGGATCGAGCACCGGCCCCTCGGTGTTTGAAAGCATCGATTTGCTTGCGAGAGCTGCCGGAGATGCGAGCGTTCGATGCCGACCGATAAATCGCATTCGATCGGTCTCAAAGGATGGTTCGCCGATGGTCCGCCCGCGCACTGTAAGCATGTGTGTCATCCACGGCGGTTGCTCTTCCGCCGATCGTGGTCGGCGCGTGCAATAGATGGCTTGACGACTGCGTATCCATTCGGTTTGCACAAATAGATTGCTGAATGCTGGATGCGCTTCGTCTTGAGCTTGCGTCGCCATCACGACTTCGGCATAACTTGTAACTTCCAGCGTCCGCGTTGTTTCCGAACGATTTGTCAATGTCACTCGTCGCAGTTCAATATCGTCTTCAGGTGAAACGCTAATTTGGGTGTACGTCTCGATCTGATCATCAATGCGCCGAAACTCAGCCCGCGATTGTGTGAAGATGGCTTCGTATCGCTTCGTGGCGTTAGTCGTAGGTTGCCAAGTGTTTGACCAAACGGCACCGGAATCAACGTCGCGAACATAGCAGAAACTTCCGAAGCTATCTCGCGTCACGTCTTCTCGCCAGCGCGTTACGGCGAGGTCACGCCAACGACTGTACCCCCCCCCAGCACTCGTAACCGCCACATGATACCGACCGTTGGAAAGCAGGTGGGCATCCACCGCCGTTGAGTTAGGATCGGTAAAGACACGCATGATGCCGGTTTCTTCTGCCGAAGCCAAGCGTGTCGCGTTTGCTTCGCTGGCGTGTGGAAAGACCGGCGCCGTCGCTTTCGGAATCCGCTCTTGCAAAAGTAGTTCAGCAGCCCGAAGCATCGGATCGGCCATAAAGCGTCGCTGCATCGGCTTATCGAGTAGTACATAGGCAAGCGAAAGTAGGCTCATCCCTTGGTGATGCGCCATGAACTGCCGCACGGTAACACTCTCAGTGCCTGGTGGTAATCGCGACGGAGTGTAATCGACAGCTTCATAAAAGCCGTACGCTCCTTGCTGTCCGTCAGCCGCCAGTCGCTCAAGGTTCCGGCATGCTGCTTCAGGTTCTACCATCAACGCCATCACACTCGCATAAGGTGCAATCACAAGGTCTTCGGCAAGCCCGCGTTTCAATCCTAGGCCAGGCACACCAAAAGCACGGTACTGATATGTTTTGTGTAGATCGATCGTGTTGTAACCTGATTCCGAAATCCCCCAAGGGACTCCTCGCTGACGTCCATACTCCATCTGCCGACGGACGGCGGCATGATAAGTCCGGTCGAGCAATGTGTTCTCATAATTTGGCATGATCAGAAGCGGCATGAGGTACTCGAACATCGAGCCGCTCCAACTGAGCAGGGCTGGCACGCTTCCCGCGCTGGTCAATAATCGCCCCAGTGCAAACCAATGCTCCTGTCCAAAATCGCCGCGTGCAATAACGATGTAACTCGCCAGTCTCGCTTCGGATGCGAGCAAATCATAGAAGCTCGCATCGAGTCGGCGTTCGACGACGTTATAGCCGATGGAAAATAGATCGCGGGTCGCGTCGTATAGCATTCCGAAATCCATGTCAGCGAATTCGTTGCTCTGAGCAGCCAATTTATCGAGTTGCTGCATCCGTTCGCTCGCATTTTCCGATGCTTGTGCTATCGCCTTTTTGAATTCTCGCAGCCATGACGCTGCGCTCTCGGACGCGAACGGCGCGACGGCTTCCATCAAAGGAAGTGCGGTGTTGGGTAGCTCTGCGATGACTCGAAGCGTTGCGGTACTGTCAAGCTGTGCCAGCATGGTTCGCAACTCGGATAATTTCGCGGTCAATGCCTCCGAGTCCCGAGCGGGAGAGCCCGTGCCTAGCGCCAATGGCTCACTGGTTGGCGTCGCTGGGGCTTGCATGGGGTTGGAATTTTGCCACGAACTTGGTTCCCATAGATTTGCGGGGCGCGATTTAAGCTCGAGCCATGGTGCTAGACGCCGAAGATCCGTTTGATGATCGTTGCACGTTCGCGCATAAGCTCTTGCCCACCATTGAATCTCGGAGTCTACGCCTACTTCTGACGTTAGCTCCTCGGCCTCCTTGCATAAACGCGAAAGCAATGCACTCGCAGCTTCCAATGTCGATGGCGCATGTCCAAGCGTTTCGATCTGACGCTCGATCTTGCGAAGAATAACGACGTTGTTGGTCCTCACATGCGCTCGCCGAGCCACATCCAAAAGTACTCGCAACGTATCTCGCAAGCCGCCGAATGTTCGAGGCGGCAAGATTTTCGCATCGTTCAGCTCGACAAAAGCGCTGGTCAATATCAAGAAATTCGCAGCCAAGTTGCCGCTGTCGACCGTCGATACATATCGAGGATGGAGCGGAGCCAGTGTTCGCGTGTCATACCAATTAAAGAAATGGCCTCGATAGCGTTCCATACGCGAAAGGGTCTCAAAAACACGTTGCGTTCGTTTGAGCAATTCAGCAGCGGAACAGTAGCCAAAGTCATAGGCGGCTAAGTCTGCAACTAATCCCATACCGATATTCGTGGGACTGGTGCGCGGTGCGACGACGAGATCGGGATTGATCTGGATATTGTCCGGCGGTAACCAATGGTCTTCTTCGGATGCAATCTCTTCAAAATAACGCCATGTCGTCCGCGATAGTTTTTCGAGGAAGTGATGTTGGCTTTCCGAGAGTTTTGAACCTGATTTGCGAATGGGCTGGCTCAGCCACCATGCAATCGCAGGCGATACCATCCAAGCGAAAAGAAACGGACTAGCTATTAGCAAGACTTCGCGATTTACCAACGCAAGCAATAGCAAAAGGAAGAGCGACAAAGCTGGTCCGAAAACCATTCGCCGAAATGTTGCGATCAAACTTCCGTCAGTGCCGCGCTCTGAATCGCTGGCCGTTTTCCATTCGAGCAATCGCCGCTTCGTCCAGCACATTCGGACAATTGTTCGTACGATCGCATCGCCGCTGATGTACGCTTCATAAGGCAAAAAGACAAAGGTCAATGCGCTTTGAGCGAGCGGACGTCGCAAAGATTGAATGGACTCAATGATATGCATACGCCATGGCAAATCGGCAGGCTTGCGCAGTAATTGCGACAAGGCACTCAAAAGGACGGGCAGCAGAACGACCGTCATTAAGAAAAATGTGATGCCCCCTGCGATAGTCGACGACATCAATGCGCTGCAAAGCAAGAGCACCAACATGAAGATCGGTACTAGGCTGCGGCGAAGATTGTCGAAAATCTTCCATTGCGATAAGGCAGAGATCGGATTGCGAACTCGTCGCCCAGACCGACTTTTAACCCAAGATAAAAGCCAACCAGCGATCTGCCAATCGCCGCGCATCCATCGATGCCGTCTTGCGATATCAGCAGCGTAACGCGACGGATACTCTTCGTAAAGCGTGACGTCGCTGAGCAAAGCCGAGCGACAATACGCCCCTTCGATCAAATCATGGCTCAAGATCGCATTGTCAGGAAAATTTCCGCAGCACTGCTCGAACGAATCGACGGAGTATATTCCTTTGCCAATAAACGAACCTTCGCCGAAGAGATCTTGGTAGACATCCGAAACGACGCGCGTGTACGGGTCGACGCCAGAATCGCCAGCATATAATTGCACGAAACGCGAACGTTGAGCGCTCGCTAGGGCGACGCCAACGCGTGGCTGGAGTATCGTATAGCCTTCGACGACTCGGCTTCTGTCGGAATCGAAGACGGGGCTGTTCAGCGGATGAGCTAGCGTTCCGACCATCTGAATCGCGGAGTCGCGAGGTAACTGTGTATCGGTGTCGAGCGTGATCACATAGCGCACGCTTTGCAAATTCCCAGTTTCTCCTACAACCACTGAGAAGCGGTCCTGCGCGCCGCGAAGCACCGCATTCAAGTCTGCAAGTTTTCCGCGTTTTCGCTCATACCCCATCCATACACCTTCGCCGTCGTTTCGGCGGCGATTGCGATGAAAAAGATGAAAGATATCCGTGCGAATACTCGCGTATCTTTCATTCAAACGTTCGATGCCCTCACGCGCCAATCGGACAAGCTCCTCATCGGCCTGCATTGTCTTCTCGGGTGCATCGACAAGATCCGTCAGCAACGCAAAATGCAAGTGTGGGTCGCGATTGGCTAAGTAGCGAATCTCTAGTCCATCGATCAGGCGCTCAATTCCTCGGGGATTGGTCAGCATCGTCGGGATAACTACAAGCGTCCGATGCTCCGGTGGGATACCCTTTCGAAAATCCAAGCGAGGTAGCGATTGAGGACTGAGCCATTGCGTTGCCAGCCAGTTAGCTAACCCTACCCCCAAACTCGAAGCACTGATCAACGTTGGAATCCCAAGGAACAAGAGCGTTAGCCAACTCGTCTCATGATGATGCGACCAATTAAAAAGCCAGATCGTCGACGCGAGCGTTACAAAAACAATCGACGTCATGTAACAAGCCAGCGGAAATCGACGTCGCAATTTTTCGATTGCGACTGCCGCCGAGACCCGCATTTCGGTCACACGCTCAAGTATCGGCCGGCCGCGATCGACGAGATAGTATCCTACATGAGAACGTCGATCGTGCGGTTTCTCGCGAGCGTAATTCTCGGCAAGCTGTACAGCTTGCCGAGCTACATCGTACTCCGTATGTTGACTGCGACGTGCTATCCCTTCGACGGCGTGTCGATAGCGATCTCGGGTGGCGAAATCCATTGTCGAATATATTCCCATAGGATCGCCAGCCAATGTTTGTTCGACGAGGCTATGTTGACTAACAAATTGGCGCCAATCGGTTGCGTTCAGAAATCGCAGGCTGTTAATGCTATTGCCGATCGAAACCTGATCCGCTGCTTGTGATTGCCCTTCGGTTCGAACCAAATGTTCCGTCGTCAACCCTTGTTCGGCTAAACGATGTTCAAGCCAGCTATTGGCGAGTGCAAAGTTTGGATTCTGTCCTTGAAGGTGACGCGTCAATTCAGCGATGAAGGCCCCCGAGAGTGGCGGATTTGCGCGAGCCATATCGGCCAAAACAAGAATCAAATCCGTCGGACTCTGTTCGACAACTTGAACCATTTTGGCTGCCCAGTCTCCGGCCAAATCACGATCGCGTCGCGCCGAAGCAATGCGCACTGCGCCTCTTCGAAGGTTCTCGATCAAGGCGAGTCTCAACATTAACGGAAGAGCCCACAGTTCGCCTAACTTGAGCGGCTCGACCGATTGATAGGAGCCGATAAAGCTGTTGAGACCAGCGATATCCACACGGCCATCAACGTGCGAGATCAATTCCAACGCAATTCCATAAACCCGAGGAAAATTGACGGCGGGACCGTTCGCCAATCGAGGCAGCTCGCGGCTATAAGAAGGTGGCAAAAGCCGACGGATTGCCCGGATCTGCTCTTCGACGAGATAAAAATTATCGAGCAACCATTCGGCGGCCGGTTCGATACGTCGATTCTGCGCCGCAGCCGCCGTCACGAGATCATACGTCTCGATTAACACCCGCTCGTTTTCGATGAGCCTTGGCAAAAGTTTGTCGGGCCCTTTACCCGGGGCCAATAGATGCGAAGTTGCAATCGACTTCGCGTGCCGCTCAAGCTGCTCGATACTAAAGAGTTCCGCTCGAAGCGGAGATTCGTCGGCTAACTTGACGAGGGCTGAGACTCGTTCTGCTGACCGACTCCATAGCTTTAATCGCGATAAAATTTCCGAGGTCTTCGGGACATGATGCACGCAACTCTCCTTCTACTCGCTTGGTTCTTCGTCATTTCGTCTGTCCCGTCCCCGTTCGTAGCCCGTCTTTTAGGTAGCTAAAAAGCTGAGCCTTCTAAAGGCGACGTCCTTGGCTAGCCGCTTGCAGGCATGACTACGAACAACGTTGGGCAGTTGAAATATCGCTGTACATTTAAAAGGAGCACTTTAGCGTATTTGTTGGTTTTTAGCGAGGAACAAATCGCCATCTGACTTGTTAATATCCCCTTCAAGCAAATTTTGGTTAGAGATCATCGAAAAATGAATATGAATCGTCACATTCTGCTTGTCGCTCTCGCCTTGTTTGGATTGTTGGAGAACGGCTTCATCGGCTTCAATGTTTTTTGCCAGATTGCGTTCAGCACCAAACGGACGAAGTTAGAAAACGGTAAGCGGGCGACTTGGGGCATCTTTCACGTTAGAATGGAGACATGACTTTCGCACCAAAACACGATTGGACGCTTTACGAAGAGCAGGTTTCGCCTATCGAAAAGGAGCGAATCGCCGCGCAGACGGACCAAAAGCGTTTTGAGACCTACATCGACTATTTTGACACGCTTCGAGAAGCGAAGCGCGGATTGGTAGATCGAGAAGCTTTGGACAGTGCTAATTGGAAAGAGAAGCTAGCGCAGCGAGAAAAGCTGATAAAGATTTTTCTTGCCATGGACGCATTTTAGTATGGATAAAACTCTTCGGCAAGCGTTGATAGATGCTGTCCGCTTTCTAGAGTCGAATGGACTTCGCTCTTGTATTCTTCCGCTTCGACACCAGGTTACCGGCGTCACGATCGATTTAGCGATTGGGGTATCTGGATTTGAGCGACAAATTATTTATCGAGCCACGGACGTCAAAATTTCGAATCGGCTTTTCAGTGTCGCAACTGCAGAAGACATTCTGCTGATGAAATTGATGGCCGGAAGATCGCGAGACAAGCAAGATATTGAAGGAATCGTTATTGCTCAAGGCGCACATTTAGATTGGGACTATTGCCGAACCGTTGCTCGCCAACTTCAAGATGCGTCGGGAATCGACTTGGTTCCTCAAGTCATCGAGTTGCAATCAAAACGTATCTAGTGTTCGATGTGAGAGAGTCAGTTTAGTTGCTGCCAAACGCACCCATGGCTGTTTCGCTCTTGAGTGCCTCGTTCATATCGGCGGTAGCGGCTTCGACGGCAGCTTGCCATGATGGAAGATGCTGATAGCGAGCCGACTGATGGGCGAAGAGGATTCCTCGCGAGTTATTAATGACGGCACCGAGTCCGTTTTTATCAAAGGCGGCTTTGACGTCCTTGGCACCGCCACCTTGTGCACCGTAACCTGGAATTAACAACCATGCGTTCGGCATTCGCTGCCGAAGTTCGATCAACTCATTCGGATAGGTTGCACCGACGACAGCTCCGATTGCACCGTATCCTGAACTGCCGCAAACTTTAAGCGACTCCGCTTGGACCCAATCGGCGACTCGCTGTGAGATTGTCCGGTGATCGATCGAGAGATCTTGCATAAAGCCGCTTCCTGGATTCGAAGTCTTCACAAGAACGAAGATCCCGCTCGATGTTGCATGGCAGCGATCGACGAAGGGCTGCAGCGAATCGTCGCCGAGGTAGGGACTTACCGTGAGCGAGTCGGCTTTCCAAGCACTTGCGTCGCCTCGACCTAGATACGCGGCCGCGTAGGCTTCGGCAGTGGTTCCGATATCGTTTCGTTTCGCGTCGGCGATCACCAAAAGATCTTTGCTGATGGCATACGCGATCACTTCGCCGAGGGCGACCATACCATGCGGGCCAAGCTGTTCAAAGAACGCAACTTGCGGTTTAATGACACCGACGAGCGGGGCGACCACGTCGATCACTTCGCAGCAAAACTTCCGATAGGCATCTGCGATAATGGAGCATGGTGAATCGAGCGACGCAAGAAAGCCTTGGGGTAGCGAGACGGCGCGTGGATCTAGCCCAACGCAAATTGCCGATCGTTTGCGGCGAACTTCATCGGCGAGACGGTCGCCGAAAGCGTGCAAATTCGAGGTATTCATGAGATTCCAGTAATTTTTCGTGGGACAGGTAGTTTAAGTCGCATCCATCGTATCGGCGGCATCCGGCCGACGTAAATCCTCCATCAGCTAGAAATTCTCGGCTGTCGAACGAGCGAGATAGCGTCACTTGTGGAAAACATGTTGATTGAAATGCATCGAGAATGCGTACCGACGCGAAATCATTTTTAGTTAAGGAGCGTAAGGGGAAGTGACGAAGAATGGAGTCTCGATTGCGATCGAAACGAAATTCGAAGTGGCGATCGAGGAAAATCGCGAGCTGAGTCGAGATCGCAACCCATTTCTCCGCAACAACTTAGGGATAAAGCAATAAATATCTCAAAGAGCCATTGCGGAGTACGCGGAAATCTGGATGATTCTCGCTCCCTTGGTTAGTTGATGTCGACGCGAGTCACCAGCAACGGCTAAGAGAAAACATCTTAAAATCTTCGACAGGCGGTTGACGCCGACACGAAAGATCCATAGGATATGACTCCCCAAGTTTCGGAGAAAACGTCGTCAACGACGTCCGAGACGCAAGGAAATTTGATCTTTGACAATTTGGTTGGATTGGTAGATGGCATCTTTGGTCATCGGGTGAAGCTGTTCCTTTCCGAACGGCGGAGTACCGGTGACACAATTTTGTTTGAAGTCGGTTTGTGAATTCTTTTTGATAGGAATTCCTAATACTGATTCAAACGAGCGCATACAAAGAGAAGCGAGAAGCATCGTACGGCTTAGCGGTTAAATCATCCGCTTTGAGAAATACGATGCAACATTGGATTCAAGATACTTGTGCTCGTCTCGTTCTGCGAGATGGATTCAAGAGTTCAAGATTCCGATGGTCAAGTTACTAAGGGCGTACGGGGGATGTCTTGGTATCAAGAGGCGATGAAGAGCGTGGAAGTCTGCGAAAAGCTCGGGGAAGCTGACAAACAAGTGATAATCCCGAGATCCTCGAATTAACATGCACTGAATACATAGGTGCATGTGGCCAACCCAGGGAATTGAAACATCTTAGTACCTGGTGGAAAAGAAAGAAAAATCGATTCCGTAAGTAGCGGCGAGCGAAAGCGGAATAGCCCAAACCGAGGAGGTTTCCTCTTCGGGGTTGTAGGGTCTTGCACATGGGAGTTACAAAGCGAACACTAACTGAACAGCATGGAATGGCTGACCATAGACGGTGACAGTCCGGTAAGTGAAAGTGTAGCGCCTCCCGCAGGAAACCTGAGTAGGTCGAGTCACGTGGAACCTCGACTGAATCTACGGGGACCATCCCGTAAGGCTAAATACTCCTTGATGACCGATAGTGAACTCAGTACAGCGATGGAAAGGTGAGAAGAACCCCTACAAGGGGAGGAACGTGAACCTGAAACCGTACGCTTACAAGCGGTCGGAGCCCTATGTTTACATGGGTGACGGCGTGCCTTTTGCAAAATGATCCGGCGAGTTATTGTTCATAGCAGGTTAAGTCCTTCCGGGACGAAGCCACAGGGAAACCGAGTCTGAATAGGGCGATTTCGTTATGGGCAATAGGCGCGAAACTGTGTGATCTACCCATGGACAGGTTGAAGCGCGGGTTAAACTGCGTGGAGGACCGAACTCATTTGGGTTGAAAACCGATGGGATGATCTGTGGGGAGGAGTGAAAGTCTAATCAAACACAGAGATAGCTCGTTCTCCTCGAAATATTTTCAGGGATAGCCTCAAGCCACTACGTTGCGGGGGTAGAGAGACTGAATTGGATGGGGGCCCTTACTTGGGTACCTCACCGAACCAAACTCCGAATACCGTAACGATTATCTTGGGAGTCAGTCTGCGGGGGATAAGCTCCGTGGTCAAGAGGGAAACAACCCAGATCGTCGGCTAAGGTCCCTAAGTACTATTCAGTCACTAAGAAAGTTGAATTGCTGAGACAGCCAGGATGTTGGCTTAGAAGCAGCCACCATTTAAAAAGTGCGTAACAGCTTACTGGTCGAGCAGTTCTGCGTCGATAATGAACGGGAGTAAATAGTACACCGAAGCCGCGGGATCCAGCAATGGATCGGTAGAGGAGCGCTGATGGGGATATACAAGACGTACCGTAAGGAGCGTTGTCGGCCCCATCAGGTGATTATGCCGGAATGAGTAACGATTAAGCAGGTGAGAATCCTGCTCGCCGAATACCTAAGGTTTCCTTGGCAAGGTAAATCCGCCAAGGGTTAGCCGGTACCTTAGTCGAGGCCGAAAGGCGTAGACGATGGATGGAAGGTTAATATTCCTTCGCCGGTCTTGTGAAGTGATGGAGGGACGGCGTCCGAAAGGTCAGCAGTACAATTAGAAACGTACGTTGGTCCTAACGAGGTGCTGGGTAGGTAAATCCGCCCAGCATAAGCCAAGATAGGATCACGAGAGCATTTAAGATCTCGAAGTGATCGGAAGGACGTCCTAGAAAAGCTTCTAAACGTTAAAGCAAGATCGACCGTACTAAAACTGACACAGGTAGGTAAGAAGAGAATTCTAAGGCGCTCGGGAGAACGGTGGTTAAGGAACTCTGCAAAATGGCTCCGTACGTTCGCAATAAGGAGCGCCTGCTTGGGTGTAAGCTCGAGCGGGCCACAGAAAATCGGCACCAGCGACTGTTTATCAAAAACACAGGACTCTGCGAACTCGTAAGAGGATGTATAGAGTCTGACGCCTGCCCGGTGTTGGTAGGTTAAGGAAGAGAGTTAGCAGCAATGCGAAGCCCGCGACCGAAGCCCCAATAAACGGCGGCCCTAACTATGAGGGTCCTAAGGTAGCGAAGTTCCTTGTCGGGTAAGTTCCGACCTGCATGAAAGGCGTAACGACTGGTGCACTGTCTCAACCACCGACCCGGTGAAATTGTAGTTGTGGTGAAGATGCCACATACCCGCGGCTAGACGGAAAGACCCCATGAACCTTCACTGTAGGCTGATATTGGGTTGAGGTATGTTTTGTGCAGAATAGCTGGGAGGCTGTGAACTGGAGACGCAAGTTTTCAGGGAGCCAACGTTGAGATACCAGCCTGAGCATGCTTTAATTCTAACTTTGTCCCGTATATCCGGGCTTAGGACAGTGTCAGTTGGGCAGTTTGACTGGGGCGGTCTCCTCCTAAAAAGTAACGGAGGAGCGCAATGGTACACTCAGACTGGTCGGTAATCAGTCAAAGAGCGTAAAGGTAGAAGTGTGCTTGACTGCGAGACAAATAAGTCGAGCAGGTACGAAAGTAGGCCTTAGTGATCCGGTAATTCCGAATGGAAGGGTTATCGCTCATCAGATAAAAGGTACTCTGGGGATAACAGGCTTATCGCCACCGAGCGTCCACAGCGGCGTGGCGGTTTGGCACCTCGATGTCGGCTCATCGCATCCTGGGGGTGAAGAAGCTCCCAAGGGTTTGGCTGTTCGCCAATGAAAGCGGTACGTGAGCTGGGTTCAGACCGTCGTGAGACAGGTCGGTCCCTATCTACCGTGGGCGTACGAAACTTGAGGAGCCTCAACTTTAGTACGAGAGGATTTAGTTGGACGTAGCTCTGGTGTACCAGTTGTCACGCTAGTGGCACGGCTGGATAGCTAACTACGGAAAGGATAAACGCTGAAAGCATCTAAGCGTGAAGCCCTCTCCAAGATTAGGTTTCGTAGCTATTTATAGCGAAAGTCCCCTGATAGACGATCAGGTTGATAGGTCGGATGTGTAAGTGCCGTAAGGCATTCAGCTAACCGATACTAATGGACGAAAGCTTGACCATCGGTATCCTGCACTCTTAACATGAGTCATGATTCGATGTTCGTTTCAAATGTATGTAAAACGAGAAGATAAACATTTACCAATCCAACATGGCCGTCGAGTAGACATGCTCGGCGGTCGTTTCCGGTGACCATATCCGTGAGGCCACACCTGTTCCCATCCCGAACACAGTAGTTAAGCTCACGGAGCCGATGATAGTGTATACCAATGCGAAAGTAGGTATCGCCGGTCTTTTAAAAACCCCTTTGATTGAAAAATCGAAGGGGTTTTTTTTTAGCATCCACTCTGAGATCTCAATTGACGAAACGCAGTGCAGTGACTTACTGTGACTACATGATTACCAATTTGCGAGATGCCAAGAGCAACCTTAGCAACCTGGTCCAACGGGCTGCCGAGGGGGAGGTAAGGTTCTTGTAGCGGGATGAGCGTGTGATTAAGATAGAGAGCTCATCGCGAACATAAGCCATAAGGAAATCGCGATCGACTAGAATGCGTTCATCGGAACTTTCCGGTTTTTAAGTATCGTTTTTGCCGCAGAAAACGTCTTGGTAGATAACGGTATTACAAACGAGCAGCGACCTTCGTCGACCGTTCAACGTCGCTGGATGGATACGTTGTGGCCATGGGTATTGGTGTGGTGCGGCGCACTGAGCATACGGCTGATTTTCGCGTGGCAAATTCAAGCCACAGACCTTGCGAGGGTTCTTTTCGGTGATGGTCATGCCTATGATGCTTGGGCGCGCGAAATCGCATCCGGTAAGTGGTTTGGCGACGAAGTATTCTATCAAGCGCCGCTTTATCCCTACTTTCTTGCGCTGATATACAAAATAGTCGGACACAGTCTCGGTGTCGTTCGAATGATCCAAATGATCCTCGGTGCGTTCTCATGCGTTTGCATGGGACTGGCCGTGTCGCATTTTTTCTCTCGATCTATTGGGCTGCTCACGGGTTTACTCATGGCCGTTTGTCCGACGTTGATTTTCTTTGACTTCTTAGTCCAAAAATCCGTCTTGGATATATTCCTGTTTACTTTTATATGGCTGCTTGCGGCTAAAGCTGCGCAGAGCCCGACTCGATTTCGTTGGTGGATCGCCATTGGCTGCGCAATTGGGTTGCTTGCTCTAACCCGCGAAAATGCACTCATCCTCTTGCCGCTTTTCTTAGTTTGGGCATGGCAAATGTTTCAGGCTCGCGGAGCTATTCTCTTGTTGGTCGGCACCGCCTGTATCCTATTTCCGGTCGTATTTCGAAATGCGATCGTTGGCGGAGGGTTTCATCTCACGACGTCACAAATAGGCCCCAATTTTTATATTGGCAACAACGAACAAGCCAATGGAACTTACCAACCTTTGCTGCCGCACCGCGGTGTTGCTGGTTACGAGCGCAAAGATGCGACGGAGCTGGCAGAAAAGGAGACAGGACGAGTCCTTTCTGCCGGAGAAGTATCCGATTTTTGGATGGCAAAGAGCCTACATTTTGTTCGAACGCAACCTTGGACGTGGACAAAACTCATGGTGTGGAAATGGTTTCTCGTTTGGAATGCGTCCGAACTTGTCGATACGGAAGAGCAATCGGCATACGCGGAATTTTCGCCCTTGCTTCAATGGCTATCGGTCATTTTGCATTTTGGGGTTTTTTTTCCGTTGGCATTGGCTGGCGTCGTTTGGACGCGCGATCGACCTTCGCTTTGGTTGATGAGCTCGACGGCGCTCGTTTATGCCGTGAGTGTCGCTGCTTTTTTTGTATTTGCTCGGTATCGGTTGCTTCTCTATCCAATTGTTATCGCGTTCGCTTCTGCGGCGGTTATCAACGCCCGTGATCGCTTTCGATTCCCTTCGTCTCGGTCAACTTGTATAGGAATCGTACTGATTCTATTGGGAGCTATGTTTGCGAACTGGCGACCTAATTTGAATTCTGCTCCCGGATTAACAACATGGCGAAATCTCGGTTTGTACTGGTTTCACCATGGCGATTCGCGTCGAGCGATTGAATGGTTCGATCGAGGTCTTGCCACCTTCCCAGATTCCGATGACTGCCTTGCGGGTAAGGCCGCAGGACTGGGGCAACTTGGCGAATTTGATGCTGCCACTGCAATTCTTGACAAACTGATCGCGAGGAATCCAGAATATCCTGATGCCCAGTTGAACAATGGCATTATGCTGATTGCGATGGGAAAGGTATCCGAGTCGTTACCCTATTTTGAAAAAGCCTTACAACTGCAACCGCTCTCCGCCGAAGTTCATTACAACGCTGGAAATGCTTATCGGCTACTTGGGCTCACCAACGACGCACTGCATCACTATGAAGAGTCAACCCGCCATCAACCTGATTTTGAAGATGGTTATAATAACCTCGGCGGCCTTTACTTACAAATAGGGCGTGTCGACGACGCGCTTCAGCAGTTTCGCCGGTGTGCCGAGATTCGCCCAGCCAGCGCTCGCGCGCACGCCAATCTAGGACTCGTGTTGTGGTTACTGGGTAATCACAGCGAATCGATTAAAGAGTATAAACAAGCACTGCAAATCGATGGGAACGACGTCGAAACCCTAGGGAAGTATGCATGGCGACTTGCAACTTGCCCAGACGATAGAATTCGCGATGGAGCGCGAGCGGTTGAGCTTGCGGATAAAGCCAACGAACTATCACAGAGATCAAACCCTATTATCCTTCGAACGCTCGCTGCGGCCCACGCGGAATCGGGTGACTTCCAAAGCGCCATCAGCACCTTGTCGTCCGCGATCCAATTACTTTCGCAATCTGGCGACAAATCTTCTGTCTCCATTCTAGAAATGGAATTAGATTCATTCCGCAAAAATCGCCCTATTCGAGAGTAACGCACGTTCCTAATGGCCAGCGATGTCGTGCAAGGATCGCACATGCTCTGATGACATCTGAGTCGCCTCTGGTTCAATGGTGCCACCGATGCGTAAGCAGGCTCGACCAATGGATGCGGATCGATTGCAGAATGTGGAGCTTGAGCGGATAACTGGCTCGCTAAAAGACCAATTCACGCGGCGGTGAAAATGCTTTTCATAATTAGAGAGAACCTCGTTATCGTTAAGTGACGTGAATGATTGCTTTGACAACGCCGCTTTCTGGATCGATCCAGGTTGGGAACGCATCGGCAACTTGATCGAAATTCGCATGATGAGTAATCCATGGAACTGTATTGATCGTCCCTTTCTCGATGAGTGCGATAATCCTAGCGAAGTCGCTCGATAAGGCATTCCGGCTAGCCAACAGCGTCAATTCGCGGCGATGCATGGCTGGCGCATGAGGAAAATCAAGATTGGCTTGCGTGATGCCAACGAATGCAACTCGACCAGCAAACGCCGCCATTTCGAGCGAACGCACCATGCTGATATTGTTTCCGGTTGCATCGATCACGACATCGGCCCGGCGACCGTCCGTCAGCTTATCGAGGGCCTCGATGTCCGAAGCACCGCCGGTTACCTTGATCTTGTCGGTGACGTTCATATTTTTGGACACGAAGTCGAGTCGTTTGTCGCTAAGATCGGCAGCAATCGGACGAGCACCGGCAACGCGTACGAATTCAAGCGCCGATAGGCCGATCGGACCCGCGCCGATGATGAGAACGGTTTCACCGCTTTGAACTTTGGCTCGATCCACCGCGTGGCATCCGATGGCAAGCGTCTCGACTAACGCGGCTTGTTCATGCGTTAGATTATTAGCCAAGTGCAATTTGCGAGCTGGTAAGAGCATGCGCTCGGTCAGCCCACCATCGCACATCACGCCAAGGGTTTTGTGGTGCTCGCAGCAGTTCGTGAAACCTCGCTGGCACGAATAGCACTTTTGGCAATTGAGATAGGGCTCGACGCAACATTGATCGCCAGGTCGAACATTGGTGACATCCGAGCCGACTTCCAATACCTCGACGCCCAATTCATGACCGGGAATACGTGGATAGGAAAAGAACGGGAACTTGCCGAGATAGCCGCCAAGGTCGGTTCCGCAGACACCGACTCGGTGAATTTTAACCAAAGCTTCGCCTGGGCCCGGAGCAGGTGGTTCGGGGATGTCGATTTGCTTCCACGACTTAGGTCGTTCCAACTGCAGAGCTTTCATTTCGCAATGCCTCGGTTCAAGTTCAGAATTGTGAGTTTTTTTTCGTGCTTCTAGGCGAACGGAAGATGAGAATCTACCACGTAGCAGCGTCTCTCCGAGACGCTGAGCGAGTCTCGGAGAAACTCGCCTACGTGAAAAAAAGGCATCTTTGCGTCGCTTCTCTTCTTTGCTCTGCGCTCTGCCGCTCTCCTTAAGAAGAACCCTATTGTGACCTTTTTCAACTCGTTCAACCATAGCAGCGGTTGACTTTTTCATCTCAATTCTTAACCTACTTGGATTGGTGAACCGAAGTTGCGAAGAGCCGTCTGACGGCGGAACTACGAACGAGTGCGCGAGTACATTGAAGCGAATTATTTAAACCTGCATACGGTCGAAGAGGTAGCCGTCCAATGCGATATCACGCCGATTCATTTGTCACGATTGTTCCGACGACATAACCACCCAGTTCGTCAGATATATGAATCATCGAATCCCGTAGCGGTATGGCGCAAGCCATCCGATGATCTGCGAGAAAACTCAGATTAACCGGACGGCTCGCGCCGTTCCACTACGAAAATATTTACGAAAAGTAGGTCAATCATGCTAAGCCCATCTGAACTTCTTGCATTGAATCGCCGCCAATTTGCTACCGCATCGGCTTCGATGCTGGCACTTACGCAATCTCAACTCAATCCGCTTTCAGCCGCTGTTGCTGCCAGTCGCCCTGTCATCGGAATGATTGGCTGCGGTGGACGCTCTAAGAATCTGCTCGAAGGATTTCGAAAGGCGGCGGAAATCGCCTGGGTTTGCGATCCCGATCAAGAGCGACTCGATAGAATGCAAAAACTGTCGAACGCGCCCCACCAAACCTCGGACTTACGACGTGTCCTGGAAGACACATCGGTGAATGCGGTAGTTATCGCCACGCCAGATCATTGGCACGCGCCTGCAGCGATCCTGGCATGCGACGCCGGTAAGCATGTTTACGTCGAAAAACCGTGCAGTCACAACGTGCGCGAAGGACGGATGCTGATCGAGGCCGCGCGACGCAACAATGTCGTTGTCCAACATGGCACACAAAGTCGCTCCAATCCGTTGATCGTTCGCGCCATCGAGTTGCTTCGCGAAGGTGCGATCGGTGATGTGCTGATGGCCAAAGCCTGGAATGTTCAGCGAAGAAAGAGCATTGGACACGAACAGCCGACTCCATCGCCGACGACGCTCGACTATGACACTTGGGTTGGTCCGGCGATGTGGCTTCCGTATCAAGAAAATCGCCTGCATTATAACTGGCACTGGTGGCACAATTTTGGGACGGGCGATCTCGGCAATGACGGCACCCACGAGTTGGATATTGCTCGCTGGGGACTGGGTGTCGAGGGACTACCGACAAGCGTTAACGCAATGGGTGGCAAGTATAATTTCGACGACGATCAGGAATTTCCAGATACAGCGACGTGTTCCTTCGAATGGCCAGGTGATGGTGGCGTTGGAAGTCGCAAACAGCTCTTGTTCGAGATGCGACTTTGGTCGACAAGCTATCCCCATAACTGCGATACTGGCATCGAGTTTTATGGCACCGAAGGGCTGCTTTTCGTTAGCAAACGTGGAAAACTTCAAATGTGGAATGCATCGAATCAATCGGTGTTGATCGATGATCTCGCGCCGAAAGCAACGCTCCCATCGAGTCATCAAGTCGACTTTCTTGAAGCGATCTCCGAGGGACGCCCTCCTTCTGCCGATATCGAAATTGGACATGCATCTGCATCGCTAGCGCATTTGGCGAACATTTCCGTTCGAGTCCAACGCAGCCTCAAACTTAATCCGAATACCGAAACCATTCTCGACGACAAATTAGCTAATGAATTGCTCGGTCGTCCCTATCGAAAAGATGGACATTGGTCCATCCCCAAAGTGACGTAAGCATCCTAATTGCGTGAAAGTTTGAATGTCAAATTGGCCGCGTATTCCACAAGCGGCTTTTGAACTATTGAGGTTACATGACCATAATTAGAATCTTGTTCACACGATCTAGTCGCTCCGATAAATCTCCGGTAAGTCGGTGAAATGGAATGCGGCGTGCTCGAAGGTCGGCTTCGATTCGTCGGTGCATTTGCTCCCGCAACACTTCGCCCGATCGATCCCAGGTGTTGTCATACGGAATATCGGGCTCGCAAAGAAAAAACAGATCGTACCGCCTCGTCGTGGCGTGAGCTAAACGGACTAATTCTTCGCTCGCCGCATCGTGATAATAGTACGAGTACTGTAAGGTTGTTGACGCATCGGTGTCGATAAACAGATATTTGTTTGCTTGCATGACCAAAGCATCCTCACGGACTAAATGCCCCTTGGCGATTTCGACAAGTTGATCCATAGTCAAGCGACGACCAACTTGATGTTTATCCCAATATTCGCGACCATATTCGGGCATCCAGACGGTCGATCTCGGTAGACCCGCTGATCGAGAAATGCACGCGATGCAAAGGGATCGCGACGAATCTCGGTGGCAGAAATGGGAAAGTCGGATCGCATCGGATCGACCTGCCGGTTTACTGCACCGAGCGCTCGACTGACGTGCTCGCCATAGGCCTCGCTACTATAAAAATGCGTAATCGATCTGCCGTTGAATCGTCGCGTTAAATATACATCGTGTTTGGCGGTAATTTCAGGTTCTAAGCCGGCTTCCGTCGGTCCATCCCAAGCTTCTAGGACTTCGATACTCGGATATAAATCCCGTATCCACTTCGAACGAATAGGGAGTGGCCAAAGATGTGATCATTCCGATCACTGCCATTCCTAAAAACAATCCGTAAAGAATCGTCGTCGGAAAAAGCCCTTTGTAAGCAAAAAGTCCAATCCCAACGATATCGACCGAGATTCAGTATCCCCAATTCTCGACGAATCGCAATCGAACCGACAGATGAAGTTTTGTCAAAACTCGGTTGGTCGGTTGGGGATTGTTGTCTAGCCTGATTCTCAGCATGCAGCCAAGCTCCCCAACCATAGATTAGAAAAACAACATAGACAACATGCAATGCCATGTCGGCATAAAGCTTTGCATGAAAAAAGACTACGATCAGAAGCAAGACTTGAAACAGCCCGGCAGGCAACGACCAGATGCTGCGTACGATATAGTACCAAACGCTCAGAAAACCAAATAAGGCTGCCACGATTTCAAGGTTGGTCATACGAAATGCCTTCGCAATGCAATACTCATCCAAAAAATGATCTCGTCGTTGTCGTTCGAGTGAACACGAAATGCTCGCTGAGCTGTTCGTTTTGCGGGTATAGTCACGAACTTCGTCGACCATCGTTGCAGATCGAAGACGCGCTACTTATTAAACTGGCCAAAAGCCTAATGGAATTCCAGTCGTCAAGCAATCGCAAGGTTTTGGTCTCGTGGCTTGCCGCGCTTGACCATCGATCAGGCCCAATGGCTCGAAGATGCCATGCCCGCAATTCGAGAACAGCTCGAAGCAAGAGGACTGGTAATTTGCGGTTCTGAAGCATATCTCGAAAGAATTGACACGACGGCGAGCAATCAATCGCTATCGATCAATGATTGTTTGCCTGGGACGGCGATCGCGGAAATGAAGTCGTTCTCCCGTCTGGGCAAAGCTACTGCAGTTTCGTCTTAATGCCTTTGTTGAGCCTAGTGCAATCCTATCGAGCATCATGCATTTTTCCGACGGATACGCAAAGCATTTGTCAAATCGTTACGGTTGTCCTGTTTTGGATTTAGGTTGAGGTTTTAGATGAATTCGATCGGCCATGTCCCTCAAGTGTGCGCGGCGAAATCACTTTGACTGGCGGACGCAACCCTTTTTTGCCGCTTCTTCGTTATCGAACAGATGACTTCGCTTCGCTGGAATATATTAACGGTCATCGAATCTTAGTGGGTTTAGAGGGGCGTGAACCGGTCGAATATCGAAACTCGGCAGATCGCGTCATTCACAGCATGGAAGTTACCCGACTTATGCGCCGATACCCCGTTTTGCGTTACGAGATGCTCCAGCAACCTACACGACAATGGGAATTAGTCTACGAAGGAGCGGTCAACATCAACGACCTCCGTCAAGAAATCGAAGCACTCTTCGGCGAACCGGTTATAGTTACAAGAAATTAGGGCTCGTACGCAAATGATTTCATGCGTAATTATATTTTGTTAATTGGTAGTGTTGTAAAATCGGATTGGTAAATGCAACCACGTAGCAGCGTCTCTCCGAGAGGCTGTGCGAGTCTCGGAGAGACTCGCCTACGTGAAAATCAAGAAAACGTGACGGACTCATTCGCTGGCGCTTCGTGCTTGTATTTTGGGCTCTTCCGCAGAATCTGTGGGGCAAAATTAACTATTTATCGTTACGAATAGAAAACCGAAGTTTCAACGGACACCCGTTTCGCATTGGATTTTTGAGGCATCACTCCGATGTCCAAAGTTGAAGAAAAACTACCCACCAGACGATCAGTCCGGCGGGTTGCCGAGCGCCTTTGGCGCGTCGGAGAGCGAGATATTCCTCAGCGAGTTGCTTCCCAGCAGAGCCCGCTTCCGCTTCTCCCGGCACAACCATCATGTCCGATCAAAGACTTTGTGGCAATACTTTGGACATCGGAGCCATCCCTTGTAAATCCAT